>FMJZ01002724.1_pt1 | contig 12427 bp, 8 predicted proteins | sample 1987881 | NCBI WGS metagenome assembly FMJZ01 (sample SAMEA4378227, study PRJEB15110) | soil metagenome | biome: soil; feature: Field; material: Soil | place: India | collected 2015-03-11 | depth 0 m | reverse complement strand
CCCGCCAGCGGCGCAGGCCGCGCCCGAACGTCCACGATCGTCAGTTTGCCCGGCTCCGGCTCTGGCAGCGGCGGTTCGGTCGCCGTAGCGTCGGCGCCTGCCATCGGCGCCATCGGTTGAACCGGCGTCATCGTGCAACCGGCAAAAATGAAAGTAAGCGCCAGAAGACACACTGCGAAACGATGCATGTAGGTGCGCATGGTTCTCCTCTTTCCTGAAAAGCTGAAAATGTGTATGGTTTGTCTACACGGTTTGTCTGACTGTGCAGGCGCCCAGAAGTTTGTTGTGAGCCCGACCGTAAACGTGGGGCAGTCGTTTATACATGGACGGCGCCTGCATCTAGTGCTGTGATAGGTTGTCAGACAGCTGCGCGTCGCCATTCGGGACATCCGCTCGATGGCTGACGCACCCATGTGAGAGGCAATTTTTCAGAAAAGAGAAGAGGGGCGAGGCGGGGGCGTTGCGACATCGAGGGGTAGCCAGAAAAGAAACATCGCCGAGAAGCGTTCGGGGAAAGCGCCTGGATGATGACGAAGCAATGCGATTAAAGCGCCGAAGACCACAAGCAGCAACAAGGTGACGGCCAGGGTCTGCGGCGTCGATTGACCCGCCGGCGAGTTCGCTGTAGCGCTTTTGACAGGAGCGGTGCACAACTCATGCAGACCCTCCGCCATGGAACGGGCGGCGGCGAGGACTGCAGCTTGTGCATTAGGATAGACCGTGAACGTCTGACCGGTGGAAGCATCGGGCGTCATGAAGACGAAATGTGCGCGAAGGTGCGCGTGCCCTGGCGTGGCCTCGGCGCCCCAACAGACGAAGGGGAGGATCAACCCAAAAATGCCTGCCAGGAACACGTTGACGTAGCCAAGCCAGCGGCGCTCTCTCCGGCGACGGCGTATCCGTAGAAGAGTGGCGGCATGCGATTGCATCGTGCGCAAGAATAGCAAAAGCGGCTTGATCCTGCAAATGGCGCGCCTGGCGACGGACGTCAGGCGCCGGCTTGCCGTTGTCGTTTTGCCGGTTTTGCAACCCCTTGAAACAGCGTCGGCCGGGCGCGGCCTGGAATTTCAGACGTCGCACTGGGCCTTGCAATGACTGCAGCAGGAGTTGTTGCGCATCGATAAGGTCTCCGGCGCCGACGCCGTCGAGCGAGTGGGAGCCATCGAAGATCACTCTCGCCCTGAAGAACCCGTCCACCACGCCTCCGCATTTCCCTTAAAATCCTAACCTAAGCCCCGCCGGAGTTGAGCTGGGCGGACACTGGCTCGTTGCGACCTTGCAGCGTTGTTTTCATGACTGAACTCTTAGAAAGCCTATTTGCCTGAACCAAGCGTCAACCCTTGAATGAAGTAGCGTTGCAGGAAGACGAAGACGATCAGCGTCGGAATCGTAGCGAGCAGCGCACCGGAAGTGATCACCGGCCAGTCGGTGTTGAATTGGCCGCGCAGCGTGGCGAGACCGGCGGTCACCGGCCGCAGCACATCGGAGCGCAGCAACACGATCGCCCACAGATAATCGTTGAAAACCCAGGTGAACTGCAGCGTGGCCAACGCCGCCAGCGCCGGCAGCGTAAGCGGCAACATAATCTGCCAGTAGATGCGAAATTCGCTGCACCCATCGACGCGTGCGGCATCCATGATCTCGCCGGGGACGGTGCGCATAAAGTTGCGCAGCACGAAGGTGCAGAAACCCAACTGAAAGGTGGTGTGGATCAGGATCAACGCGCCGTAGGAGTCGTACAATCCAAGCGCATTGGTGAGACGAAAGACGGGCAACAGCAAAATCTGAAAGGGCAACATCGTGCCTGCCACATAGATAAAATAGATGAACAGGTTGCCCCGGAAGCGATAGCGCGCCAGGGCAAAGGCGCTCAACGATGAGAGGAAGAGCATGCCGATCAGCGCCGGGATCGTGATGATAAAGCTGTTGAGCAGATACTTTGAGACGCGCGCAGTCGTCCAGGCGCGTTCAAAGTTGGAGAAGACGATTTCGCGCGGCCAGCTCCAGAAGCCGTTGATCGTAATGTCGTCCATTGTGCGCAGCGATGTGACGACGGCTGCCAGCACAGGCGTCAACCAGATGAGCGTCGCAGCAGTCAGGACGACGTAGAACAGAAAGGTGAGAAAACGTTTCCAGGCGCGGCTCACCGAAGTGGGAGCCGGTCGACTGATGGGTTGCGTCTTGATCGATTGCGTCGCCATGCTCGCCTCCGCTCAATACTCTAGCTCATCTCGAATCGCACGACTCAAGTAAAAGGCGATGAACACCATGCTGATGGCAAAAAGCACCACAGCAATGGCGGCGCCGTAGCCCATGCGATAGTTGTTGAACGCTTCCATGTACATGAAGTTGGCCAGCACCTGGGTGCCCTGACCGCCTCGCGTCATGATGGAAACCAGATCGAATGCGCGCAACGAATCGATGATCGAGATCACGATCACGATCGTCGTCACCGGCGCCAGCAGCGGCATCACCACATGGCGGAAGAGCGCCAGCCGGCCGGCGCCATCGACGCGCGCGGCGTCGATATAGCTGGGGTCGACGTTCTTCAGACCCGCCAGATAAAGCACCATGACATAGCCGACCTGTCGCCACACTGCAGCGGCGATCACACACCAGATGGCGAGCTCGCGACTTCCCAACCAGCCGGGAAGGTTCGTCACCCCCATCATCGACAGCAAGCTGTTGATGAGTCCCAGGCGAGGATTGTAGAGCCACGCCCAGATCAGGCCGATGACCGGCAAGGAGAGCACCAGCGGTGCATAAAAGCTGACCTTGTAGAAGCGGCCTCCCCACATTTCATTGTTGAACAGGAGCGCAAGCCCAAGGCCCATTGAAGTTGGAACCAGAATGAAGACGATGAGCCAGCGCAGGTTGTTGACCAGCGACTCGACGAAGTTGCGGTCGCGCGTGAAGAGACGTTCGTAGTTCGCCAGTCCAATAAACTGAGGGGTGGAGACGCCGTCCCAGTTCGTTAAGCTGAGATACATCGTGTACACCGTCGGACCCAAAATCCAAATTGCATAGAGAATCAGGGGCGGCGCAATGAAGAGGTAGGGCGTCAACCACTGGGGCAGACGGCCGCGGCGCACGCCTTTCCGCGGCGCACCGCTGCGTTCGGCCACCGCCGGCATCGCAAGCACGAACTGCAGAACCATGGCGATGGCGCAGACGAAGGCCGTCCAGAACCCGGCGCCAGGCGTGAGCAGCGGATGTGCACCTGCACGACCGAGCGCCGGCGCAAAGTAGAGCAACGTCGTCAGACCCAAGAGTGAGGCGAGCGGCGAGGCAATCCGCGCCTGCTCTGGAGCCATCGCTCCCCAAAGCGTGGCTGCGAACGTGGCTACCGCGACCACAGGGATCAACCAGATCAGCGCTTCTGTGCGCAACGCCCCTGGCGCTTCATACAGGATGTCGACCATAATGCGAGCGCCGTTGTTGCTCACGTTGTCGCCGAACCAGGGCAAAAAGAAAAACGCAAAGAGCATGACCGCTCCGGCCAGGAGGGCCATCACGTTGGGCCCCGAGAAATCCCATCCATCAAACCACGTAGAGCGTCTTGACAGCGTCTGTTGCATGGAACACTCCCCCTTTCAGAGACAAGCACGGGCAACGGCCATCACCGTTGCCCGTTTTCCACCATTCAGTCCGTCAGGACTCGACACGGTTGCCAACGTCTCGTTGTAGAAACGCCTCGGCAGCTATTCCTCGGCTTCCGCCAGAATGCGCTGTCGCTCCGCCTCCAGCTCCTCCAGAATCTGGTCAATCTGATCTGGATTGTCCCAGAAGCGCATCATCCCGTCCATACCGGCTTCGGCCATCGGCGGCGTGGTGTCGCGGTCGTAGAACTGGGCGATGAAATCGGCGCTCTGGATCAGCTGAATGCCCTTCTGTGTGGCGGGGCTGATGTTGGAGATGTCCACGTCCACGCGCGAGGGCAGACGGCCCAGGGTGTCGAGCAGCGACTGCTGGACTTCCTTAGAACCCAGGTACGCCAGGAACTCTTTGCCGCCCGCCAGATTGCCTGCATTGGCGGCCAGGAAATACCCATCGGTCGGCGCGTCTTCGCCGATGGGCACGTCCGGGTTGATCACGGGGAAGCGGAAGAAATCGAGGTCGTTCTCCGCTTCATCCGGATAAGAGTCGGTGATGAAGGCGCCCATCAGATACATCGCAGCCTGGCCCTGCACCATGGGGTCGATGGCTTCCTGCCAGTCGTAGGCGGCCGGGTCGCTGATGAAGCATTTGGCGTCGATCAGTTTCTTCCAGTTCTCGAAGACTGCTCTGACGCGCGGATCTGTGTAGGGAACCTTGAGATCCATCAGCTCAATATGGAACTCCGGCCCGTTCGTCCGCATGTTGAGATAGTCGAACCAGGCTGCGGCCGGCCATTTGAAGCGGGCGCCGATCGTGATCGGTGTGATGCCGGCCGCGTTGAGGGCGTCGCACGCCGCCAGTAGATCATCGAAGGTCTCGATCGGAGCCTGGACGCCGGCCTGCTCAAAGAGGGAGGGACGGTAATAGATCGCCCACCAGTAATAGGAGCTGGGAAGGAAATACTTGCCCCCGTTGTAGGTGGCCAGAGCGATGAAGCCCGGTGCATAGACGGCGTCCCAGCCCTCGCGCTCCCAGAGATCGGAGAAGTCGGCGATCAGTCCGCGGTCAATAAAGAAGCGGGCGCGATTGCCTGCAAACCAGTCGAGCACATCCGGGGCCGGGTTGGCGGTGAGCATGGCGCGCAGCGCCTGCTTGAAGTCCTCGTGTGCAATGATCGAGAGGTCGACCGGCATGTCCGGGTGCGCTGCATTCCAGTTGGCTACGACGCCCTCGATCCAGGCGCGCGGGGCCGGGTCGCTTTGATAGGAATTGTAAGTGATTTTGTTGACGGTCGGTGCGGCCGGCGCCGGCGCTTCAGCGGCTGGCGGCGCCGTCACCGGTGTGGCGCAGGCGGAAAGCGCCATACTGAAGAGAAGCAGCAACGTCAATAAGAGACTGGATGATTTGCGGGTCATACTTCAATCCTTTCGTTTGTCGTAGAGGTTGCACTTGGACTCGATCGATACATACACCACGTTGTAGCATGTACAACTCTGTCCTGCACGATGAACGACCGTATTGAGACAAGGATGGATGGGATTGTGGAATTTGACGCCCGCTCGATCTAACTATACTGTTTCCAGTGGAATCGTGTCAACTAGGTTTTCAATCGACTGAAGAAGAGCAGCTCAGGAAAGCACGGCAAAGGTTTTTTCTCTATGGCAAGAGTCCTCGTATTGACACAGCCCAAGTCGCTGGAAATCAAAGAAACAGCGGATCCGCCTCTTGCGCCTGACGAAGTGCGTCTACGCACCCTCTACACCGGCGTCAGCGCCGGCACCGAGCTGACTTTTTATCGCGGCGTCAATCCCTATCTGCACAAGCGTTGGGATGACGGGCTTCGCCTCTTTCTCCCTGCAGCGGAAAGCAGTCTACAGTATCCGATCTCCGGCATAGGCTATGAGGAATGCGGCGAGGTGATCGAAGTCGGCGCCGAGGTGAGACAGGTGCGTCCAGGCGACCGCATCTACGGGACGTGGGGCCATCGCACCCATCACGTCGTGACCGAGGCGTATGCGGCGCAGCGCATCCTGCCGCCGGGGCTTGACCCTATCCTCGGCGTCTTCTCGCATATCGGCGCCATTGCGCTCAACGGCGTGCTCGACGCCGCCATCCGCATCGGCGAGACCGTGGCCGTCTTCGGCCTGGGGACGCCAGGGCAGATCATCGCACAGCTCGCCAAACGCTCCGGCGCTCAGGTGATCGGCGTCGATCCGCTCGAATTGCGACGAACCGTCGCCGTTCAAGTGGGCGCAGTCGATGAAACGCTCACGCCGCAGGAGGGCGCCGTGGCGGAGCGGATTCGAGCTTTGACCGACGGCCGCGGCGCGGACGTCTGCATCGAGGCCAGCGGCGCATATCCGGCGCTGCACGAGGCGATCCGCTCAGCCGCCTATTCCGCCAGGGTGGTGACGTTGGGCTTCTTCCAGGGAGCGGGGCAGGGCCTCTTTCTTGGCGAGGAGTTTCATCACAACCGCATCCATCTCGTCTGCTCCCAGATTTACGGCGTCAACCCTGAATTAACCTACCGCTGGAATCGAGAGCGCCTGGTGCGCACGGTCATGCACCTTCAGGCGCAGGAGGTGTTGAACCTGCGCCCGTTGATCACCCATGTGCTGCCCTTCAGTCAAGCCGCCGAAGCCTTCCGCCTCTGCGATCAGGAGCCCGAAAAGACGATCCAGGTGGTGCTGGACTGCTCCGGCGAAGGAGAGTAATACGCCCCCTGTGCGCACTGCATCCAGCTCGATTGCGCCTTTGCATCTTTGCGTCTTGGCATTGTTACATTCTGCTCATGTTACATTCTGCTCATGTTACATTCTACTCAAATGAACCGGGTTCATGTTCAATCAAGGAAGACAGGCAACCGATGAAAGCAATCATGAAAGTGGCGCCGGGCGTCGGCAACATCGAGCTGCGCGACATTCCAGAACCTGCGCCGGGTCCCGGCCAGGTCAAGATTCGCGTGCGCGCCGCCGGGCTGTGCGGCACCGACCTGCACATCTACAAGGACGAGTTCCGCTCCTGGCCGCCGGTGGTGCTCGGCCATGAGGTCGCCGGCGAGATCGTCGAGGCGGGCGAGGGCGTCGAAGGGGGGACGCCGGGCATGCGCGTCACCACGGAGACCTACTTTTCCTATTGCGGCAAGTGCCGCTACTGCCGCGCCGGCCAGATCAACCTCTGTCCGGAGCGCCGTTCGATCGGCTCGGCGGTCAACGGCGGCTTCACCACGCACCTGATTGTTCCGGCGCGCAATATCCATGCGCTGCCGGAAAATGTGGACTTTCAGGCCGGCGCACTGACTGAACCGCTCGCCTGCGTGGTGCACGCCACGCTGACGACGCCCACGGTGACGCCAGGCGACGTGGCCGTGATCGCCGGACCGGGCGCCATCGGGCTGCTCACCTTACAGGTTGCCAAAGCTGCTGGTGCGACCGCCGTCGTGCTTGGAACGGACGCCGATGAGCGGCGGCTGGCGCTGGCGCAAGCGTTGGGCGCTGATCACGTCGTCAACGTGCAGCGAGAGGATCCGCTTCCTCTTTTGCGCGACCTCACCGAAGGCGGCCAGGGCGCCGATGTGGTCTATGAGTGCGCCGGAGCCGGCGCAGCCGCGCAACAACTGTTGACGCTGGTGCGCCGTCGCGGCCGTTATGTGCAGATCGGACTGTTCGGAAAGCCGGTGGCGTGGGACCTCGATCAGCTTGTCTACAAGGAGCTGACGGCGACCGGCAGCAACGCCAGCACGCCGTCGTCGTGGCTGCGGGCGCTCGAGTTGATGCGCACCGGCAAAGTGCACACGGCGCCGCTGATCACACATGTTTTTCCCATCACGGAATGGGAAGCGGGGTTTGCAACGTTTGAAGATCGCAGCGGGGTCAAAACGCTCTTTGTTCCGGTGTGATGGATTTGGCAGCCGACGGTGACGACGCAATCTCGACGCAAATGTCAAAAATTTTCCCGGAAGCTCTACGTCGTTTCACAAATTTCTTGGTGGCCCGGAGGTGCAGCTCGTAGCTGCATTTCCTTGAAACCTGCAAACTTTGCGGTTCACCGAGAATGTGCGGCTGGGAGCCGCACCTACGGTGCTCCCTTCTCCCCCCTCTCCCACCCTCCCTGGGAGGGGGGCTAGGGGTGAGGGTCTTCTCCCCCTCTCCCAGCATGGGAGAGGGGGCAGGGGGTGAGGGCCATCTGGCTCCCCCGAGAATGTGCGGCTGGGAGCCGCACCTACGATAATTGCCGGATTATTTTGTTAAAGCTTGCCTACTCCACAATCAACCTGCCCTGCATGGCCGGGTAATGGCCGGCGACGGTGCAGATGACGATGTATTCACCGGGTTCGCTTGGCGCCGTGAAGGTCTCCGAATCCTTCTGTCCCGCCTGCAGCACCCCCGCCTCCCAGTAGAGAAGATCTTTGTTCTGGTCGGGCATGAAAGGAACCGGCAACTCTACGCCCTTTTTCACAACGGCCCAGTTGTGCTCCAGCCCGCCCTGGTTATCGAGGTTGACGGTCACCTCTGCGCCGGCCGGCGCCCGCCAGACCGGAGGATTGGCGATGTTGTTGCTGTCGTCGCCGAAGTAGATGTCGTGCATGATCACATCGAGCGTGGCGGCGATCACCTGTTGCGCAGTAGGCGCCGTTGTAGGCGTCGGCGGTGGAGTTGGCGTGGGCGTCGCCGAACCGCCGCAAGCCGCCAGCATCAACATTGACAAAATCGTCACCACAAGGAACAAACGTCTCATGAGAAACTCTCCATTCATGAAGCAAATTTGTGAAAATTATCGCAAAATCGAGTTTAGCACAAACCTCCTGCGCCTATTGTTTAATTCTTTCCAAACAGGGCATCCAAACTGCGCGAATGGATAGAAAATTCTCCAGACAGCTTCGAGCGTTTGGAAGGGGTGTGCGGTGCAGCCCGAAGGATGTCTTCGATTTGCATGAACGCTCACGGTGATTGCGCCGAACTTGTTTTATCATGAGAAAATGATGGATGGACGAGGGATGCTTTAACTCTCGTCCTTTTTATTGGAAAGTTTTTTGTGCGAAGAGTGTAGCATCGGTTATACTGAAAGAACTTTTGTTCGATGCTTTTATCATGCGGTCTTATCATGCAGTCGTCTGCATGACGGTGAGGCAACCATGGCGCTGGACAAATTGATCGTGCGCGGCGCGCGCGAGCACAACCTCAAAAACATTGATCTCGAAATTCCCCGCGACAAACTGGTCGTCATCACCGGCCTGAGCGGCAGCGGCAAGAGCAGCCTGGCCTTCGACACTATCTACGCCGAGGGGCAACGACGGTACGTCGAGTCGCTTTCGGCCTACGCTCGCCAGTTTTTGGGGCTGATGGAAAAGCCCAACGTCGACCAGATCGAAGGGCTGAGCCCCGCCATCTCGATCGACCAGAAGGGCGCCGGTCGCAATCCGCGCTCCACCGTCGGCACGGTGACGGAAGTCTACGATTATCTGCGTCTGCTCTATGCCCGCATTGGGCAGCCGCACTGCCCCACCTGCGGCGAGCCGATCACGCAGCAGACGCCCACGCAGATCGTGGACAGCATCATGGAGATGCCGGCCGGCAGCCGGCTGTTGATCCTGGCGCCGATCATCAAAGACCGCAAGGGCAACCACAAGTCAGTCTTCGAGAGCTTGCAAAAGCAAGGCTACATGCGCGTGCGCGTCAACGGCGAGATCTACGAAGTCACCGAAGTCCCTGAGCTGGATCGCTACAAAATGCACACGATCGAGGCGGTGATCGACCGCATCATCGTGCAGCCGCCGGGCGTCGACGCAGCGGGCGAGCCGACCGGCACCGACCTGACGCGGCTGGCCGACTCGGTGGAGACGGCGTTGAAGCTGGGCGAAGGCGTGCTCATCGTCTCGGACGTCACCGACCGCAACCATCCGGTTGACCGCACCTTCAGCGAGCACTTCGCCTGCATCAAGTGCGGCGCCAGCCTACCGGAGATTGAGCCGCGCACCTTCAGCTTCAACAGCCCCCACGGCGCCTGCCCCACCTGCACCGGCCTCGGCGCGTTGCAAGAGTTCGATCCAGAGCTGGTGCTCGACGAGGAGCTTTCGATCGAGGACGGCGCCGTCATCCCCTGGCGACGGCAGAACGAAGAGGAGAGCGAAGGTTACTATCGCCAGATTTTGCGCGCCGTCTGCAAACAATACGGCATTCCTTCGCGGACGCCGGTCAAAAAGCTCAGCCTGAAACAGCGCGACATCCTCCTCTGGGGCACGCCCACCAAAGGCGAGAAGATTCGCATCGACTACACCAACAGCCAGGGTGAGCTGCGCTACTACGAGACCACCTTCAGCGGCGTCATTCCCAACCTTCAGCGCCGCTATCAAGAGACCACGAGCGAGTACATTCGCGTAAAGCTGGAAGAGTTCATGAGCGTGCGCCCCTGCCCCACCTGCGGCGGCAAGCGACTGCGCCCCGAGGCGCTGGCCGTGACCATCGCCGGCAAGAACATCTGGGAAGTCACGCGCATGCCGGTCAGCGAGTCGCTGGCGTGGGTGCAGTGGCTGCGGGGAGAAAGAGTCGAGAGCAGCGAGAGCCAGAGAGCAGGAGAGTGGAGAGCGGGGGATGGGAGAGGAGAGACGGGGGGCGTCGCGTCGGCGAACGGCAACGGCTCGGTCGATTCCGCCATTTTGCCTTCCCCTTTGACGCCGCGCCAACGCGCCATTGCGCACCAGGTGCTCAAGGAAATTGCGGCGCGACTGCAATTTATGGTCAACGTCGGGCTGGATTACCTGACGCTTGACCGCACGGCGGTGACGCTCTCCGGCGGCGAAAGTCAACGCATCCGCCTGGCGACGCAGATCGGCAGCCAGCTGATGGGCGTGCTCTACATCCTCGACGAGCCGAGCATTGGCCTGCATCAGCGGGACAACGCCCGCCTGATCGAAACGCTTAAGGGCATGCGCGACCTCGGCAACACGGTGCTCGTGGTTGAACACGACGAGGACACCATCCGCGCCGCGGACTGGGTGGTGGACATGGGGCCCGGCGCCGGCGAGCACGGCGGTCACGTCGTCTGCTCGGCCCCGCGCGAGGAGTTCATCCACTGCCCCAACAGCCTGACGGCCAAATATCTGCGCAGAGAGCTGCGCATTCCGGTGCCGCAGATGCGCCGCGAGGGCAATGGCAAGTATCTGTTCATCAAAGGCGCGCGCGAGAACAACCTGAAGAACGTGGACGTGCGCATCCCGCTGGGCAAGCTGGTGGCCGTCACCGGCGTCAGCGGCAGCGGCAAATCGACGTTGGTGATCGAGGTGCTGTACAAGAAGCTGGCGCAGATCATGTACCGCGCCAAGGACCGACCCGGCGCGCATGACGCCATCGAAGGCGTCGAGCACATCGACAAGGTGATCGACATCGACCAGAGTCCGATCGGCCGCACCCCGCGCAGCAACCCGGCCACCTACGTCGGCCTCTTCACCGACATCCGCGACCTCTTCGCCAGCCTGACCGACGCCAAGGCGCGCGGGTACAAGCCGGGGCGCTTCTCATTCAACGTCAAGGGCGGGCGCTGCGAGGCGTGCCAGGGCGACGGCATCATTCGCATCGAGATGCAATTTTTGCCCGACGTCTACGTGCCTTGCGAAGAGTGCAAAGGCCGTCGCTACAACCGCGAGACGCTGGAAATCAAGTACCGCGGCAAGTCGATCGCCGATGTGCTGGATATGACCGTCGAAGAGGGGTTGGAGTTCTTCCAGAACATTCCGCGCATCCGCAACAAGCTGGAGACGCTCAATGCGGTTGGCCTGGGCTACATTAAGATCGGTCAGCCGGCGACGACGCTTTCCGGCGGTGAGGCGCAGCGCATCAAGCTCTCGAAGGAGCTGAGCCGTCGCGCCACCGGCAACACGCTCTACATCCTGGACGAGCCGACGACCGGCCTGCATTTTGAAGACGTGCGCAAGCTGCTCAACGTGCTGCATGAGCTGGTCAACAAAGGCAACACCGTGTTGGTGATCGAGCATAACCTGGACGTGATCAAGAACTGCGACTGGATCATCGACATGGGGCCGGAGGGCGGCGTCAAGGGCGGCTACGTGATCGCCGAAGGCGCGCCGGAGCACATCGCCGCCAATCCGCGCAGCTACACCGGGCAATATCTTGCGCCCATGCTGCGCGAGGAGAATTATGAGGAGAATTATGCGGTGGTGGCTTGAGCGCACCGGCGGCTGCGAGCCGCCGCTACGGTTGAGAAACTCCCGTCGGCATGGCGTCGTTTATGTGCAATTATGTGTGCTTGCCACGCATTCCCTGGAAGATGAGCGCCTGAGCTGGCGAGTGCTTGGTTGTACGCAATATGAACTCACTGATCCGCATAGCGGGCCGCGATCGTTCACTGACGACGGTGGTGGCCGACGCTCAACTGCGCGGCGTGCCCGTTGCGGTTTCCTGCGTCGCCCCCTCTCCTGAAGAAGATTACGCCCTGCTCGACCCAACGCTCAGCGTCGCCAGAGTTAGTTTTGAGGGACCTCCTTCTAACGAGCCTGCGCCGGCCGCAGGGTTGAGCTACAACGCCTTCACCTCTCGCCAGCGCGGCCGGTTTCTCGCCTGGGTGGAAACGCCGCTCACGCCTGCGCCGCTTGCGTTTCAACAGATCTACCTCGCCAATCTCGAAGTGCGCCTGCTGGAAGGGGGCGAAGCTGCGGACGCCGCTCTGGCCGAGCTTCGACGTCTGCGCGACAGCGACGCGTGGAGCCAGAACTCGGGCTTCTGGCGGACGGCGCTGCTGGCCGCATGGCTGCGCCAGGACGGCGCGTTGTTGGCGGAGTGGATCGCAGCGGCGTCGATGCCGGTCGAGCTGACCG
>FMJZ01029017.1_pt1 | contig 12430 bp, 13 predicted proteins | sample 1987881 | NCBI WGS metagenome assembly FMJZ01 (sample SAMEA4378227, study PRJEB15110) | soil metagenome | biome: soil; feature: Field; material: Soil | place: India | collected 2015-03-11 | depth 0 m | reverse complement strand
TCCGAATCAATTGCAAATTGACAATTGGTTTCTTATATATATAATTACCTTTAAGGGGGTTTAATGGACTTAAAGAAATTCATAAGGGATATTCCTGATTTTCCCCAGAAAGGGGTAATGTTTCGTGATATCACAACGATTTTGAAAAATCCTGAGGCATTTAAGTACTCAATTGATACAATCGTGAATAAATATAAAAATGCAAATATTAATAAAGTTGTTTCAATTGAAGCAAGAGGCTATATCTTTGGCGGGGCAATTGCCTATAATCTTGGTTGTGGACTTGTACCGGTGCGTAAACTGGGGAAATTACCAGCAGAAACTGTGCGTATGGAATATGAGTTAGAATATGGCAAGAATGTTATTGAAATCCATAAGGATGGACTTGAAAAAGGAGAACGAGTATTATTGTTTGATGATGTCCTGGCAACTGGTGGCACAATGCTTGCGGCATGCAAACTTGTAGAAATGCTCGGTGCAAAGGTTATTGCCTGTGCATTTATTGCCAATCTGACCTATCTTAATGGTGCAGAAAAACTAAAAAAATATCAAGTATTTTCGCTCGTTGAGTATTAAGGAGGTATTATGCGGTATATTTTAATTTCACTGGTAATAGTTATCCTGTCTGCAAAATTGGCAGCGGGACAATATCCTGATTATGATACAACAGGTCCTTTTCCAACTGTTTCTTATAGGACTGAAAATATACCTGGTTTTTATGAAACAATGAACAATTCCCGGATATATTACCCATCTTCAGGCGGACAGGTAAATCCCAGTGCAGTTCCCTGTCCGATTATTGTCTTTGGTCATGGATTTCAGATGGGCATTGACCGTTACTACAGCTATGCCCAGCATCTTGCATCTTGGGGTTATATTGTAGTTTTACCAACAATCTCAAATCCATTTCCAACACCCGAACATTATACAAGGGCGCATTCAATGATGGATGCAGCACGCTGGACTGCAAGTAGAGATACAGTTCCTACAGACATTTTCTATAACAAACTTGCACGATTTAGATGGGGATTTACCGGACACAGTATGGGCGGTGGGCTTGCGCTCCTTGCAGCTGATACATTCAGATTATATGATACACTTAAGGCAGTCGTATCCTTGGCAAGTCCCCAGACAACACCACCAACCCATTCGCAACATCTAATAACGCCTAAAATGATTATTGCTGGTTCAATTGATAACATTGCACCGTGGAACGATGTCCGCACTGCCTACTGGCAGAATGCACCTGCACCAGGCACATTCGCGGTAATTTATGGCGCCAATCATGGATATTTTATGGACTATTCATATTCCTGGGAAAATGGCGGAACCGCAACCATTACCCGTGCCGAACAATTGAGAATAGCACGCAGACATATGACTGCATTCTTCCAGCGTTATTTAAGGAATGACACAACACTCTGGAATTATCATTATTGTTTTGGAGATTCAATCAAAGGTCATCCAACTATGGATACAGTTGAAGTAAGATATGGTGGGGTGGGATTGAGAGAACAGAAACCGATGAATGCTACACAATCTGATGTATCAGTTTATCCCAATCCATTTACTAAATCCTTGAGTATAACCGGAAAAAGTAGTTCAGCAGAGATTTTTGACATCACGGGAAAAAAGATTACAAAAATAGAAATTCCTGGAACCTGGACGCCTGATAGATTGCTCAATCCTGGTATCTATTTCATAAAAACTTCTGACAATAGAATGAGAAGGGTCATATTTCTTAAGTAATATCTTGAAATCGTAGGCCAAAGCTGAAATCTTGTCCTACAATTTTTGCCGAAATTTTTACTTTATGAGTATATAAAAATAGGTAATAAATAGAATGATAATTAGAATCAAAAGTACTACAACTAAAAAATGCAGTCCGGTGCTACTCTTATCCTGCTTTTTCTTTTTCTTTGTCTTACCTTTTACTACTGTTGTTACTTCTTTTGTCTGCTCAATTCGTAAAATTACATTTCTGATGTTGTCTTCAACCAGCGCCTGATTTCTCCAGCCCAAAAATTTATTCAATGCCTTAAGCATATCTTCTGCTGATTTATAACGTGCCTTTGGGTTTCGTTTCATTGCCTTGTTGATTATTCTGCTCAAACGCCAACTGTGATGCGGGTCAATCCAGAATGGAGACTTATATTTTCCACGGCAAATTTTGGCAATTATTCCCTGACTTTCTTCAGCAACAAATGGTTTTTTGCCTGTGACCATTTCATATAATACCACACCTAAAGAAAATATATCAGATTGAAAAGATACCTTTCCTCCTCCTGCCTGCTCCGGTGACATATAAAAGGGGGTGCCGATGATGGCACCGGTCGTGGTCAATTCCGGGGCATCTATGTCCCGTGCCACACCAAAATCCGTTAGTTTAATTACACCATTCTTAGAGATTAAAATATTTTTTGGCTTGATATCACGATGGATAATCCCATTTTTGTGAGCACAGACAAGTGCCTGACAGACTTCTCTTGCAATTGACGCAGCAATTACTGGATGGAGTGGTGCCTCTTTCTCAATAATATCCGCAAGGCTCAATCCTTCAATATATTCCATAACCAGATAATGTTCGCCACCTTCACGGAAATAGTCATATATCTCAACAATATTTCTATGATTCAAATTCGCACAAATCTTTGCCTCACGCTTGAACCTTGCCTGGGCTTCACCATTTAGGTTTCTCTTCATCTGTTTTACAACAACAATTCTATCCAGTGAACCCTGGATTGCAGTATAGACCTGTGCCATACCGCCTTTACCAATGGATTGCAGGATTTTATAATTTCCAATTGTGTGACTTTTACTCATTCGTCATCACCACCCGATTGCGACCTGAAGATTTTGCCTTATAAAGTGCATTATCCGCTGATTTTATAAAATCCTGGGAACTTGTAAATCGCTGAAAATCGGTGGCAACACCGATACTTACCGTGATTTTTATTCCAATTATTTCAGCAGATTTTTCTTCCACAATCTTGCGCATTGTTTCTGCAATCTGGGATGCACTTTCTACATCCATCTTTGGAAATATTATTACAAATTCTTCACCGCCATAACGGGCAACTATATCATCTTTTCTACATAATGCCTGAATAATATGTGCCACGCCCCTTAATACCTCATCTCCTTTAGCATGACCGTAGGTATCATTTATTTTCTTAAAATGGTCAATATCAATAAAAAATATAGTCAGGGGATATCTATTCTGGCGTGCATTTTTGAATTGGTGTTCAAAGACCATGTCAAAATAACGACGATTGTAAAGCTCAGTCAAACGATCACGATTTGCCTGCTCGGTCAATCTTTTTCTGCTTTTTAGAACCTTTTCATGATATTGTTTTAAACGCAGGGCAATCTCCCTTTCCCGAATTTTTTCCGCAATGGATTTATATTCAGCGACGAGTTTTTGGGTTTCGTTCCCTGTGTATGCAGATTGTGTTTCATCATATATTCCTTCAATACCTCTTCCATCATCAAAGATTATTGTAAAATTACCGATATTTATTTCATCATTATGCTTTAATTCGGCTTTTGTGATTTGTTTGCCGTTAATAAATGTTCCATTCGTGCTATTTAAATCTTCAATATGGAATTTCCCATTTTCATAATAGATTCGTGCATGCCTGCGAGATACCTCTTTTCCATCAATAATAAAATCGCAATCATTCGCCCTGCCTATGATATGCCCCTTTTTTTCAAGGCTAAAGTTTTTAAGCAATATACGTTCATCAACAAGAACCAGACAGGGTTTTCCTGAAGCCATCAATTTAAGTATAGTAATATTCATTTAAAAGTCAACATGCCGCATAACTAAGTTAGGTGAGTGGTTAGTAATCAGTAAAGTGATAGTTCTCTTGATTATCTGTAAATCATAAATATAATTTCTATGTGCAAAGGATATCAATATTTATTTTCTGGATTGGATTTCTATATTCCCAGAGTGCTCAAATAATCAATATCATTTCGGTTGGTGATATATTTATTCACAAAAGCATTTTGAACAGTGTTTATAATGCAGAAGATAAATCATATGATTTTAATCCCTGTTTTAAGCGAATTAAACCATATCTTGATTTGGTTGACCTTGGCACTGCCTGGTTTGGTGGTGTTCTTGATACAATCGGACCTTATACTGGCTATCCATGTTTCAAGACACCAGGAGAACTTGCATATACATTGAAAGAAACAGGTTTTGATATTCTTTTTCGCACCAATCATACCCTTGATTATGGGGTGAAGGGATTAAAAACAACTACGAAGATACTAAAAGATACAGAACTGGTTCAGGTTGGTGCCTATGTGACAGAAGAAGAGAGTAAAGAAATATATGTTTTTGAGAAAAACGGCATTAAAATTTCTTTTCTGAGTTATACATACGGTATGAATGGAATGCTAATCCCCAAGCCCTGGATGGTAAAACTAATAGATATAGAAGAAATCAAAAAAGATATTGAGAAGGCAAAACCGCTTTGCGATTTTGTTATTGTCGCGCATCATTTTGGAATTGAATATGAGAGATTTCCCAATAAAGAGCAAAAAAAGATGGTTAAATTGATTGCCGAAATGGGTGCGGATATGATTATTGGTTCCCATCCACATGTGATTCAACCAGTTGAAATAGTTGAATTAGATAATAAAAAAATCTTTGTCGCGTATTCGCTGGGAAATTTTTTCTGTGGTCAGCGAAAAAGATATACCGATACAGGAATTATGCTGAAATATTCAATTGCAAAAGATACAAATACAACATATCTCAAAGAAATTGGATACATCCCAACTTATGTCGCAAAATATAAGGTTGGTGATTCTTATAAATTCGAAATTCTGCCAATAGAGAAATCAATCACCCTATATCAACAGGATTCTATAAAATACATTGGGGAAAAGAATTATAAGAGAATGCTGGAGGCATTAAACGAGACCATTGACCACATTGAAAATCCAAAGATTGATTTTATTAAAATGTAGGAATTACTTCCAGCGGCGATAAAATACCACATTTATAAATCACACCCACATTTTAGGCAAAATTATGATTCGTGATGATGCCACAAGCAATCTTGATGCGGATACAGAGAAAAACCTGAACCAGCAAATTGCCGAAATTCAAGGTGTAACCGTATCCGCCAGAAGTGGATTTGCCTATAAGTATATTAATTATTGACTATTGGGTCATTGACTTCTAATCTGATTTCAATATAATTTACAAAAAGGAGAACCAGATATGAAGATTATTATAATAATACTTATAGTTGTCATAATTGGTTGGATTATAACCCAGATTCTTCAAGCCGCAGACAAAAAAAGACGGGAAGAGATTGCAAAAAAGCATATTGAGGAAAAGAAGAAAAGAGAAGAGCAGGGGTTTTAAAGAGTTAAACTATCAATCAATTTTTTCATATCCTGAGGGATGGGTGCAGTAAAAGACACCCATCTTTTTGTTTGGGGATGTATAAAATTTATTTTATAAGAATGTAATGCCTGCCTTTGAAAAAATATTTTTGTTTTTTTTAGATTGTAATATTTTTTATCTCCAATAATCGGATATCCAATCTCGGCAAGTTGCAATCTCAATTGATGTGTGCGCCCGGTTTTAGGCATCAATTGCAATAGGGTTGCATTTTTTAGTATCTTTATAACTTTATAATGTGTCTCAGCATATTCTTTTGTTTTTTGAATCAGCCCTTTTAAAATACCACTCTTCGGACTCAGCACACCTTCAACAACTCCAACATAAGTTTTGTTTATCTTACGATTTCTGAATTCTTTAGTCAAGAAATCTCGGGCATTTTCGTTTTTTGCAAAGATTATCACCCCGCTTGTCTCACGGTCAAGTCTATGCACTGGATAAACAAAATTGCCTCTCTTTATCAAGATTTCATTTATCGCTATCCCTTTTTCTGAACCTATTTTTTCCGTAAGCAAACCCGAAGGCTTATTTATTACAATCACCTGAGCATCTTCGTATAATATCTTTAAATCAGATATTGAGGCATCTTTTTCTGCCTCAAGTATTTCTATTTGATTCCCTTTTTCTACTTTTTTTGAAGGAAATGTTATAAGTTTATCATTTACAATGACCAATCCATTTTCTACAATTTGTTTTGCTTTTTTACGCGATGAATCGGTAAACAACGAAATGACATAATCCAGGCGCCTTTTGTCGAGTTCTAGTGGAACGGTAAATTTCCTTTCTGACTTGCCTAACTTTTTATGAATCGTCATTTTTATTCTGAAATCTCTCGGCGAATTCAATCCTTTTTCCTATGGAAGGATGTGAATAACTATAAAATTCAATCAATGGATGTGGATAGGCGATTGCAAGTTCTTCATTGCAGAATTTAGCCATTAACTCAATGAATGCCTGAGGATTTTTTGATAAAACAAGTGCACCAGTATCTGCCTTTTTTTCATAAAATCTTGAGATTCCTGAACTAATGGGTTTTAAGAGAAAAGAGAGCAGGGTGAATATCAAAATAAATACAGGAAATGCAGAAATATCTGATATATCATTAAATCCTGCAAATCTATAGATTACTGGAAGGATAATATAAAGTATATAGAAACTTATAATCATAATAATGGCATTCCACAAAATCAAATACCAGATATGGTGCTGTTGATAATGGGTTATCTCGTGGCATAATGTTACTATGATTTGGTCTTCATTGTATTTTGAAATAAGTGTATCACCCAGCAAAATCTTTTTTGTATTGCCAAGTCCTGTAACCATTGCATTTGCCTTTGTGGATTTACTGCTCAAATTTATAGTAAAGATGCCTTCTATCTTCATTTTTACTTTTTCACATATTTCTTTTATTCTATCTTTCAAATTACCGTCAGTTAAAGGTGTGGTTTCGTAGAACAATGGCAGAATTAATACCGGGAAAAGATTGGCAAGTACAACACTGAAAAGAATCATCAGTAATGAAAGATAAAGCCACCATAGTTTTGAATAATGATGGGTTATTAAATATAAAATTTCAAAGACAATCAGACCTAGAATTAATCCCACAAAAAGTGATTTTATTTCATCTTTAAACCATTCTTTTAATGTCTGGGTAGAGAAGTTATATTTATGCTCGATCTTGTATTCGCCTATAAATCCAAAGGGTAAAGAGATAAGAAAATATATAAAATAAAAAACAATAAAGTAGAGCAGAGCTTGGATAATGCGTGAATCGGTTATATCAGTAATAACGCCCAAAAAATTCTGGGAAATTTGAAATTTAATAATTAATAGTAGAATTGCCATTGATATAACCGAAGAGATAATATTTACAAGTAAATGATCATTATGATACCTGCGGGCAATCCTTTGTTTCTCTTCATCAATCAAAGGATGATATTTGTGTCTTCTCACAAACTAACTATCCTATTCTTAACAATTCTTCTTTTGCTTGAAATTCTCTCAGATATTTTTTTATAGGCCAGTGCTCGGGTAGTTGAAGTCCCGGGTCTTTACTCACAACTTCAAATGCATCGTCCCGTGCGAGGAATAAAAGTTCTTGATCTTGCTCAAGGTCTCCAATCTTTATATCCGGCAAGCCGTGTTGTCTTTTTCCAAGAATTTCACCAGGCCCTCGTATTTGCATATCCTTCCTTGCTAATGCAAATCCATCGTTATTCTTTTCAAAGAACCTCAATCGCTCATAAGTTTCCTGGGCGACGAATTTGCTGAGTATCAAAAAACAATATGATTTTTCTGCACCCCTTCCAATTCTTCCTCTTAATTGGTGTAGTTGTGCCAGACCAAATCTTTCCGGATGTAGTATCAACATAATAGTTGCATTAGGGATATCGACACCAACTTCAATAACTGTTGTCGCAACAAGGATACTTATTTTACCAACGCGAAAATCTGTCATTATATTTATTCTTTCCTGTGTGCTTAGTTTGCCGTGTATTAAACCGATTGTGAAGTTTGGAAATATACGACAGACCTCTTCGTAGATTTCTTTTGCTGATTTCAATTCCAATTTTTCTGATTTTTCAATTATCGGGCATACTACAAATGCCTGTCTGCCCTTGAGTAGTTCAGAATTTATCAATTTGTAAACAATTGTTTTTTCATTCTCTACATATAATTTTGTTATAACTTCACCCCTGCCTGCAGGTTTTTCTGTCAATGTAGAAATATCAAGGTCGCCATAAAGGGTTAGTGCAAGTGTTCTCGGAATTGGTGTTGCTGATAAGACGAGAAAATGTGGATTTCGTCCTTTATTCACGAGTGCCGCCCTCTGCATCACCCCAAATCTATGCTGTTCATCAATTATTGCTATTCCCAAATTTTTAAAACTAATTTTCTCTTCAATAAGGGCATGTGTTCCAAAAATTATCTTGGTTTCGCCACTTTGAATCTGATTAATTACTTCATTTCGTGCCGAACCTTTTATACTACTTGTTAAAAGCACTGATTTTACGCCGAGTTTTTCAAGAATTTGACAATGGTTAATATAATGTTGTTCTGCAAGAATTTCTGTTGGAACCATCATCGCACCCTGATAATTATTCTCTACAGCAACAAGCAGGGTATAGAGAGCGACAATGGTTTTTCCTGAACCAACATCACCCTGGAGCAAGCGATTCATAGGCTTTGACTTTGTTAAATCCAAGATGATTTCATTAATCACCTTTTTCTGTCCTTCAGTGAGTTCAAAATTTAATGAATTCAAAAACGAATTGGCTAATCTGCAGCTTTGTTTCAAAGGAACACCTTCCTGACTCTTTACCTTTAACTTTCTTCGGGCAAGGGCGAGTTCAAAAAAGAAGAATTCATCATAAACGAGTCGCTGACGTGCTTTTTTCGCATTTTCAAGCGTCGGGGGAAAATGTAAATCTTTTAATGCCTCTTTTAATGATGGAAGATTATTTTTTTGTATTATATATTCAGGAATGGTTTCAACAACTTCATCAAGGCAAAGGTCAAGGGCGGTATTCATTGCCCTTCTTATATCCCATATCCCCAGTCCTTCTGTTAATGGATATATTGGAATTATTGTTCCTTTGGTTTTTTCTGAAATTGTTTCTTCGTCTCCAATTATTTCATAAATTGGATTAATGAATTGCTTATGATAGAAAAAACTAACTTTTCCTGAAACTATCAACCAGTCACCAATTTTAAATTTATTTTTTAAATCAGGTCTATTAAACCATCGTAGCACCACACTGCCAGTTTCATCTTTTAGCAATACATTTATCATTTCCCCTCTGCGCCGTGCCTTTTTGATTTCAATAAGATGAACCCTGCCTATAACCGTCGCCTCGTCATCAATCTTTAAGTCTTTTATCTTTAAAACTGTGGAGTAATCAAGGTAACGGTGCGGGATTAAAAGTAAGAGGTCCTTTACATTTTCGACATTCAGTTTTTTAAAATAATTCGCCTTTTTTGGTCCAATTCCCTTTATGTATTGAACCGGACTATCAAGTCTTAAAAATTGTTTTTTTTGCACTATTTACCCTGGGTTATTATATCAATCTCCTTATGAAATGTATCAGGGTTTAATGCCTTTGCCTCAGCATCTTTGATTGAGACAAGATTCTTCTTTACCAAATTTGCCAGACAGGCATCAAAGGTTATCATACCTTGTTGTTGGGAGGTCTGCAAGATAGATAGCAATTGATGGGTTTTTGCTTCTCTGATTAAATTACGAACACTGCCTGTAGCAATCAATAATTCATAAGCTGCGATGCGACCCTTACCATCTGCCCTTTTTATCAAATTCTGGGCAAATATTGCCAGAAGGTTCAAAGATAATTGCATCCTTATTTGGTTTTGTTGATGGGGTGGAAAGACATCAATAATACGGTCAATAGTGGATATGGAATCCGCGGTATGGAGGGTTGTAATGACAAGATGCCCGGTCTCGGCGGCAGTAATTGCCAGGGAGATTGTTTCAAGGTCGCGCATTTCACCCACCAGTATAACATCTGGATCCTGCCTGAGCACGAATTTTAATGCATTAGCAAAAGAATGTGTGTCTCTTCCAACTTCGCGCTGGGTTACGAGTGCCTTTTTATTTTTATGAATAAATTCAATTGGGTCTTCCACTGTGACAATGTGGCAATTATCGTTTTCGTTCCGATAATCAATGAGTGCTGCTTGAGTCGTTGTTTTTCCGCATCCGGAAGGTCCTGTTACTACGATCAAACCTCTTGGCCTCATTGCCATATCCTTCAAAATCTGCGGAAATCCTAACTCATCAATTGTCGGAATTTTTTCTGGAATCAATCTGAATACAGCACCGATATTCCCTTTCTGCCTGAATAGGTTAATCCGGAATCGAGCAACCCCTGTCATTTCATAAGACAGATCAAGCTCGTAATTTTTTTTGTATTCTTCAATCTGTTCTTTCTTGAGCATCTCAACGAGTCCTGATTCAATATCAATCGCAGTAAGGGGTGGAACTTCAAGGCTTGTAAGGTCACCATTAATTCTCAAAATCGGTGGTGAACCAACCTTCAAAATTAAATCCGATGCACGACTATTCACCTGTGTATGTAAAAGATCATTAAGTTTTATCATGCTGACACCCGCCTTTCAAATTCATCGGGATTGGTGCAATGAGCAATGGCCTCTTCATATTCAATTATCCCCTGATTCAAAAGATTGCGGAGATACTGATCCATCTGTATCATACCGAGTCTGGAGCCAGTCTGTATCGAGGAATAAATTTGTGGTGTCTTACCTTCCCGGATTGCACTGCGAATTGCTGGTGTGCAGACCATAATTTCAAATGCGGCAACGCGTCCAGCACCATCCTTTCTTCGCACCAGGGTTTCGGTTATCACTGCCTGAAGTGTTGTTGATAACTGGAGTCTTATCTGCTGTTGCTGGGCAGGTGGAAAGACATCGATGATTCGATCTATTGTTTGCACTGCATCAATTGTATGAAGTGTTGAAAAAACAAGATGACCTGTTTCTGCTGCGGTAATAGTTTGTGCCATTGTTTCAAGGTCTCGCATCTCACCGACGAGTATGATATCAGGATTCTGTCTTATGGCACGTCTTAGTGCCTCCGCATAAGATTTTGTGTCGATGCCGATTTCCCTTTGTTCAATAATGGATAATTTATCACGATGTAAAAATTCTATTGGGTCTTCAATTGTTATGATATGCTTACGGAAATGTTGATTGATGTGCTCAATCATAGAAGCAAGGGTTGTTGATTTTCCGCTTCCTGTGGGACCGGTTACAAGCACAAGACCCCTGGGTAGTTCAGCAATTCGTTTTAAAACAGGAGGAAATCCCCATTCATCAATAGTTTTTATCTTTAAAGGTATTATTCTCATTACAACACCAATATTATTCATCTGTTTAAAGCAATTTACCCTGAACCTTGCTACTCCGGGTATCTCGTATGCCATATCAAATTCAAGGTTTTTTTCAAATATCTCACGCTGTGCGGGCTTCATTAAACTGTATATCAAACCTTCCATATCTTCTTTTGTTACTGGCGGATTATCAGATCGTTGCATTTCACCTGCAACACGGTAGATTGGTGGTTCACCAACACGAAGATGCAAATCAGAACCTTCTCTTAAAACAAGTTCTTCTAAAAGAACATCAATTTCAATATTGGGCATAATTTATTTCTGCGTTCTAACAAATGCGCGAAAACCTATGGATGTGTCAGTGATATAATCAAATTGGGACATTTTTGAAGAACTGATTTTAATGGTATAAGGTATGGTATCTGAAGGGAAAAGAAAATTAGCATTGCTGATGAACAGAATTGTGTCAGCAATAGTCGTATCGTATAATGGATTTGTTAGATACTTTAGAAGACTATCAATTGATTTAGGCGCTCCTTTGTATATTGCGATATCCGTGGTGTCAAAGTCCAATATACGGGCAAAAGCGATGCCGAGTGTATCATTTAAAATAGAAATAAATTCTGTATCTGGTTTATAAAAGTGCTGTACCGGAGGGATTTTTACAGATACATCTATGATATGATCGGTAGCTTTTCCATAGAGTGAATTTAATCTGTAATAAACCTTAGTATTCGGTCTGAGTAAAGAATCAGTATCGTTGAAATACATTATAGTATCAACAGGTATTGTATCAAGCGCAACAAAATTTGTTGAATCGTTGCTCCGTTCCACAATGACTGCATCAATCTGGGGTCTCTGCAGTGTCCAGCCCCAGGTCAAATTTACAAATACCTGAGATTTTTCGCCGAGAATGCTCGTTTCCACATTAATAACCTCACTGGTATGTTTAATCCAGCATTCAAGGTTAACATTTATTCCTGTTTTGCAACCAATTGTCATTAAAACCACCAGAAAAGCACATAATTTTTTCATAGAACCCCCTTTAGGACAATTTGATAATGATAATTAATTTTAACTAATTGTCAATGGGAAACATTGCAGCTCTGAAGAATCAAAATTTTTCTCACCTTTAAGACCT
>FMJZ01009815.1_pt1 | contig 12439 bp, 14 predicted proteins | sample 1987881 | NCBI WGS metagenome assembly FMJZ01 (sample SAMEA4378227, study PRJEB15110) | soil metagenome | biome: soil; feature: Field; material: Soil | place: India | collected 2015-03-11 | depth 0 m | reverse complement strand
TTGATCCAAATCCTACAGCGTTCCTGCCAAGCGAAGGTGGATGTGGTCAGCAAGGATGAGCGGGAAGCTGGGCTGCGGGCCATTTTGAATTACGGTCACACAATTGGCCATGCCCTTGAAAGCATGGGCAACTATCGTCTTTTGAACCACGGCGAGGCTGTGGCCATTGGCATGATTGCCGCTGGAGAACTGGCGGTAGCCTTGGGGTATTGGTCAGTAGAAGCCGCCGCTGCCCAACGAGCATTAATTCTCAAAGCAAAACTACCGACAACGATCCCAGGTCACTTTGATGTCGACAGACTGCTGGCACTCCTACAGCATGACAAGAAGGTTCAGGCGCAAAAGGTGCGGTTTATTCTCCCCACTGCCATTGGCCATGTGGAAATTTTTGATCAGGTGCCGACCGCACTGATTCGGGAGACGCTCCAGCGCCTGCAAGCCTAGCTAGGGGGTGGGGTATCTAGCAAACATTTTTTGCTGGCTTTTAATTCTTTCCAGAGATTTTTAATTTGCTCGTAAGCTTCCTGAGGGGAGAGCTTGCCACTGTTTTCGAGGCTGGAAATGTAGCTCACTCGGGTGGCAAACTCCTGCAAGTTGGCATCAAATAAAAAGTTTTCAGGTGTAAACTCACCGTGGTAACGGCTGTGGGGATGTAAAAATTCGTATTTATTCATTGCTTACCTATCCTTTTTTCTCAGGAATTAACCTATCCTTAACTTCATTTTAACCATTCTCTCTTGGATAACCGTAGCTGCCGTAACAAAACTGTGATCTCGCTGGCGGCAAAATGGGGCTTTGTTAACAACTATTGGCAAAAGATTAAGCATTATTAACTTTGATTGATCAAATAAAGGAGACTTATCACACTACATATACAAGAGTGATCCCTTGCGATCGCCAGATATCAATGCTCTGATTTAGGAAATGGATAGATGATGCACGGACTCTCCTTGGCTCCCCGTTATTGCTTAGATGATGTTGATCCTTGGCTCTTGGGAATTGATCCCAGTCGTCATTATTGGCTGCAAGTCAATGGGGATCCCCAGCAGCGGGTGGCTATTCCGGGGGTCTGTGTCCAGAGTATCTCCGAACTGCGGGAAATCATGGAGGCGGTGCGATCGCTCCTACCGGGGCAGCAGTTGCAAGTTCAGCGGGCGGCCACCTGTTTAGAAATTCACTGTGTGGCTGAAAATCTGCTAGCGATCGCCCACCCTGTTGACGGTGCCCCCGCTTGGCATCTCTTTGATCGCGAAACCCTCGAAAGTTTAGTGATGAGTGCCCATCCCCACTGGCAATGTCGGCCGGAGGATGTGGAATTGGGGCGGCAGCAATTGTGGCAGTCGTTTCAGTTACCGGTGGCCGCCTGAGCCGTGTCAAGAGCTTCACTGATCCGCCGCAGCACACCATTGATAAAGCGGTGGCTGCCCTGATCGCTGTAGCGTTTGGCCAGTTCGATCGCCTCGTTGATGGCTACTTGCTTGGCTACGTCAAGATAGCGCATCTCTGCTACGGCAATTTCAATAATGGCGCCATCTAAGTGCGTCAGTCGCTCCAGTTGCCAATCCACCATTGAGCGATTCACCAGTTCTTGAATCTCCGTTTGGTGTCGCTGCAAACAGCGCAGTAGGGCGATCGCGTAGGTTTGAACTTCCTCTTGATGGGCAAAGTAGAGAATTTCGGGTAAATCCAGAGCAGCGCCTATTTTGTTCAAGCCCTTTTCCGCGCGATTAAGGGCATCTTGAAGCACCATCTGTGCCTTTTCGAGGTGGGGCAACTGAAACTCACTATGGTTGAGCAGTCGCTGACTTTCACTGAGTTCGGTGCCAGCCTGTTCGAGGGTATCGCGCACATCACTCGCCAGCGTCCGTACCGCCGTGAGGATCAAGCTGCGGCAGTCACTTTCATCGAGCAATTTCGGTTGGCGTAACACTTGAGCGGCACTGAGCAACGCCAATTCACGGGCAACACGACGAGCAGTAATCATAGGTGAATCCTCAAAAACGAGTTCTTAAGGCAACGAAGCAGGAGCGGGGGGCAGGGTCGAGGTCGGAACCGATCCCGGTGTGACAATCCCCCCAGAAATAATCAGCTTAAAGGCATCCTCAATCGAAATATCCAGATCTCGCACATCTCGCTCACTGGCAATTACATACCAACCTGTGGTGGGGTTAGGGGACGAGGGGATAAATAGACTCAACATCGGCTCGGAAAAGGCCGTTTGCAATGAACCATTAATCGTGCCAGTGACAAAGGCCACGACCCACAGACCCGGCCGCGGATATTCTACAAGCACCACCCGCCGGAAGCGATCGCGCGAGTCCCGCAGAATTGTCTCTAGGAGTTGTTGCAGCACCTTATAAATGGTGCCCGCCAAGGGAATGCGCTTGAGAACGCTCTCACCCGTATTCAACAGCCACTGGCCAAAGATATTGCGTGCCATCAAGCCAATGAGCAAGATCCCTGTTAAAGGCACAACAATCCCCACTGCCACATTGAGCAGATCCACCAACAGGGGGTGCCATGTTTTGAAGGGATTCACCTGCTTGGGAATACGGGTAAGGAGATCCAAGACCCAACTGGAAACAGAAATCGATAGCCAAATCGTTGTTGCCAGCGGGATCACCACCAGCAGACCGGCAATGAGATCATTTTTAATTGCTTGTTGGAGTCGGTGCAGCACAGATACTCGCACGAGCAGACTTCTGTTTCTAGCTTAGCGGTTGCTGCCACTGCGGGTACGGTGAAAGGCCAAACTGCTGTAGAGCATGAAGGCGGCATCCCAAGGACTTGCCTCACGGCGAAAGAGGTTAATGTGGGGGGGAATTTTACTTAGGAGTTCTGTAAAGTCCAAGGCGGTTTCTGCAAAGCTGGTGAAGTCTTGCCACACGGGGCGATCGCCACAGTGCTGCTGCCACAGACTCGATAACTGCCGCCACTTCACCCATGAGGTATTTTGATCCAAATCCAAATCACTCTGGATCACCTCTGCCACCTGACTCAGGGGAGTCCCTTGGTGAAACTGGTAACCGCCGCGATAAAAGCGTAGGATTTGATTTTGCTGAAAGAGGTGGAGATCACAGCACTGCGCATGATCCTGAATTTGTTCTTTGCGGGTGACTTTCCCTTGGTGATCGCGATCAAACACCTGCTCAAAAATCGGCAGCAACCCCTCTACTCGCTGGCTGACTTGTGACCAAGCAAAGGTAAGTTCAACGGGTTCTGGCGAGAGCGAAGTGGTACACACCACACGCGGCTGTGGCTCCAAGGTTTCAAAATAACGCACCTGCAAGACGGGTGTGGTTGTCAGTGCCTCAAAGGGGACACAAAAGAGGGCAAACCCCTGCTGCTTCAGTTCTTGGCAATAGACGGTGAGTTCCGCAAAATTGCCCGTGCGGATCAAACGCCAGCCCCGCGACGGAATCAACAGTCGCGCTGTGTAGGGGTCAATCTTAAACATGGTGGCCAAAAGACGGGCAAGGATCGTCCGCTGCTCAGAGGCAGCCACCCCCTCTAAAACCAGAAGGCCCTGCTGCTCGACTCCCACCACGGCATGGGTTGCTAAAATCGCCTGTTGCCGCTGCTGTTGGCGAATTTGCTCAATTTTTTCAAGGCCGCGCCGAGCCATTTGCGTCAGCTTGGGGCCACAGTTCAGCCGCAGTAATTGGCGAAAGTCTGACTCAGCCTCCTCTAGCCGCTCTGTCTTGAGATAGAGTTGACCTCGGCACAGGAGGACACGGGGATCCTCAGGAGGCAAGGTGGCCAGTAATTTTTCTGCCTGTTGGAAATTTCCTTGATCCAGTGCTGTCAAAACCTCAGTCAGCATGGCCGGCACCCCCAATGTTTTTTTATTCTAGACAACGCTCCCTAACCACCAAATAGGCTGCCGAGGAAGCCTTCTAAACCACCCTTGCCCATGCGCTCGCCACGAATTTTTGCCAATTTCTCCAGCAGCTCTCGTTCCTCATGGGTGACGTGGGTGGGAATTTCCACATCAACGGTAATCAGGTGATCACCCCGCGCCACGGGATTACCCACACGGGGCACGCCTCGCCCTTCTAGGACTAACACTGTACCGGGTTGGGTGCCTGCGGGAATCTTTAGCTCTGCCTCTCCATCCACCGTGCTCACGGGAATTCGACAGCCAAGAATCGCTTGCAGGTAGCTAATTTTAATCCGCGATAGGATATTGTTGCCTTCGCGCTGAAACTCCGGATCGGGTTCAACAAAAAGATAGACGTAGAGATCTCCAGGAGGACCTCCCCGCAAACCGGCATCCCCTTCACCCGAAACCCGTAGCCGTGTACCATTGTCTACCCCAGCAGGAATCGTGATTTTCAGCTTTTTGCTGACTTGCATGTGGCCTTGACCGCCACAGGACTCACAGCGATCTTCAATCACGACGCCAGAACCACCACAGGTGGGACAGGTCGTTAGTTGCGTAAAACTACCAAAGGGGGTTCGTGCCGATCGCCGCACTTGCCCCATGCCACCACAGGTACTACAGGTAACTGGCCGTGTGCCGGGTTTAGCCCCTGTGCCTTGACAAGTTTTACAGGTTTCCAAATGGTTAATGCGAATTTCCTTCTCACCACCAAAAACGGCTTCGCGAAATTCCAGTTTCAGTTCATAGCGGAGATCGTCCCCGCGGGTGGGCCCTTGCTGCCGCCGACTGCCAGTGGCAAAGCCGCCAAAGAAGGTTTCAAAAATATCGGCAAAGCCACCCATATCGCCAACACCAAAGTCACTAAAGCCAGTCGCTCCAACACCACTGACCCCAGCTTCACCAAAGCGATCGTAGTTGGCTCGCGCTTCAGGATCCGAGAGTACCTCGTAGGCGCGGTTGATTTCCTTGAATTTTTCTTCAGCGCCCGGTTCTTTGTTGACATCGGGGTGATACTTGCGAGCCAAGCGCCGATAGGCTCGTTTTAATTCTTCAGCATCTGCAGAGCGTGAGACACCTAAGATCTCATAGAAATCACGAGCCATAGCCACCGTTACCTAAATTAATCAACCGCTTCATAATCTGAAACAACTGTTTCTTCATTATCGCTGATCACTGTGGCATCACTATCTAAAACTTGAGTGGATTGGGAACTAATCGTAGCACCCCCCATTGTCGGGGTTGAGGTCATCATTGAACCGCCTGCGGTCTGTTGATACACGACAGATCCCAAGGTCACCAAGGCCTGCTGCAGGGCTTCCATCCGCTTGCGAATTTCATCGGGGGTAATATTGTCATCCACCATTGCTGCCTGCATACTCTGAACCACCGGCTCAATCCGTGCCCGTAGATCGGGGGTGAATGTGATGCCATGGTTTTTGATTGTTGATTGATAGCTATACAGCAAAGCATCGGCTTGGTTGCGCAGTTCAGCAATTTCTTTCTTGATTTGGTCTGCTTGGGCATAAATTGTTGCCTCTTGGCGCATGCGCTCGATTTCCATGCTGCTGAGGCCACCGCGATTGGTAATGCGCACACTTTGTTGGCGACCGGTGGCGCGATCGACGGCAGACACACTCAGGATGCCGTTGGCATCAATGTCAAACGTGACATCAATTTGCGGTACACCTCGAGGGGCGGGAGTAATGCCGGTGAGTTCAAAGCAGGCTAGTTGTTTATTGTCCTTGGCAATCGGGCGCTCCCCTTGATAGACGGCAATTTCAACCACGGTTTGGCCATCAGTGGCGGTGGAAAAGGTTTGGGTTTTGCTGGTGGGGAGGGTGGTGTTACGTTCGATAATTTTTGTAAAGACACCGCCAAGGGTTTCCAACCCCAAAGAGAGGGGCGTGACATCCAGCAGCAGGAGATCTTTAACTGTCGTTTCCTTGCCAAGAATCCCTCCTTGAATGGCTGCACCTACGGCAACCGCTTCATCAGGATTAACGGAGCGATCGGGATTTTTGCCACAGAATTGCTTCACTAACTCCTGAATCGCCGGAATACGGGTGGAACCACCGACGAGTAAGACGCGGTCAATATCCTGAACGGTTAGACCCGCATCGGCGATCGCCTGCTGCATCGGTTCGAGGGTGGCCTGAACCAAGTGGGCGCAGAGTTCCTCAAACTTACTGCGGGTGAGTTCCATTTCAAGGTGCTTAGGCCCGGTTTCATCAGCCGTAATGAAGGGCAGGTTAATCGAAGTGCTCAGGGTGCCCGATAACTCCACTTTCGCTTTTTCGGCAGCTTCGCGGAGGCGTTGCAGTGCCATTTTATCTTTAGAGAGATCGATCCCCTCCTGCTCCTTAAAGGAGGCCAAGAGCCAATCAAGAATACATTCGTCAAAATTATCGCCCCCTAGGTGGTTATTCCCTGCTGTGGAGCGCACTTCAAAGACCCCATCCCCCAGTTGCAGAATCGAGACATCAAAGGTGCCACCGCCCAAGTCAAAAACCAGAATCGTTTGATCTTGATCCTGTTTGTCAATGCCGTAGGCTAAGGAGGCCGCCGTTGGCTCGTTGATGATGCGCATTACCTCAAGGCCAGCGATCGCCCCCGCATCTTTGGTGGCTTGGCGCTGCGCATCACTAAAATAGGCTGGCACCGTGATGACGGCTTGGGTCACCGGTTCCCCTAGATAGGCTTCCGCATCCTGCTTCAGCTTTTGCAGGATCATGGCGGAAATTTCTTGGGGGGTATAGGTGCGATCGCGAATCTGCACATCCACCATGCCATCGCGACCCGGCACACAGGTATAGGGCACACGGGCACGTTCTTGATCCGTTTCCTCCCAACGGCGACCAATAAACCGCTTGATACTAAAAACGGTATTTTCCGCATTGGTGACGGCTTGCCGCTTTGCCAGTTGACCCACTAGCCGTTCACCCGATTTGCCAAAGGCGACAATACTGGGGGTGGTGCGCCCGCCCTCCGCACTGGGGATCACGACAGGATTCCCCCCCTCTAAGACTGCCACACAACTATTTGTGGTTCCAAGGTCGATGCCAATGACTTTACCCATAGCCGTAATCGCCGTTTTCGAAGTTTTCAAAAATGCCTTGTCAGGAGGAGACTTCTTGCAAAAAGTCCTACTCTTTAGGCTAGAATGCCGCAATGATGATGCTATCGTAACACCTGAATTCAGGGCAAAACGGTTTACCAATCATCTTAAGCAACTGGAACAGGGTTGACCACAGGCTTACTCGCGAATCAGCGCCACCGCCACACGGTTGTTTCCCTGATCCGTAATGCTTACCCGAAGATTGGGGCCAAAGAATGTCTGCATCTTGGCTTGCTTCGATTGCCACACCTCAAGGGGCACTGCTGGGGCTTCAAATTCTAAAACTAGTGTATAAGCACCGTCCGTTAAGGTCTCGGCGATCGCCACCAAGACAGGACGCTCAGCATCCGAGGGACTGAGGCCTAAACTGGCCAATGTGCTATCTAGGTGTGCTTCTTGACCATAACGATAGCGGGTGACATCCTTACGGATTTGGGTTTGGGTGGGGGTTGCTTGGGTACGGCCAGCGATCGCCGCCGGGGTTGGGGCTTCACGATAGGGCACCGGTTTGAGTTCTGCCGCTTTGAGTGCCAATCCGCCCAAGAGGAGGGGCACACCGTAGAAAAAGCCAGCCAGATTCAATGTGGCATTCCCCGCAGCATAGGCCACCACTCCCACCACCGTCAGCAGTGAACCGACAATTAACCCCAACGTTCCCAGCGATACAGACCCCAACATGACCCTTGAACCACTAGCGGTAATTTGTAAATTGTAATGGCACTGGGTAATCCTCAGTTTTCAGGCGTTGGATCACCGCTTGTAGATCATCCTTTGACTTGGCACTGACCCGTACCACATCCCCTTGAATCGAGGCTTGCACCTTCTTAAATTCATTGCGGATCAGCTTGCTAATCTCCTTGGCTAGTTCTGAGTTGATACCCCGCCGCAATTTGATCAACTGTTTGACCCGTTGGCCACCCGCTGCCTCCACAGGCCCATAGTCAAAAATTTTCAGAGACAACTGCCGCTTCGCCGCCTTCTGTTGCAGAATCGTTTGCACTGAATTGAGCGTAAATTCACTATCGGTGTGAATCGTCAGTCCCTCTTTGGCTAACTCAAGGGTGGTCTGAGTATCCTTAAGGTCATAGCGGGCTTTGATCTCTCGCTCCGTTTGATCTACTGCATTGACCAGCTCTTGCCAGTCAAAATCACTCACAATATCAAAGGAAAATGTGGTTGCCATGCCTAGGGTTTTTGGGGATTCACTTGACCAATTACCTTTAATTTACCGTCATCGGTGACCTGCCAAATGTCATAGACCCCGACAACATCGCCATTTTCATCAATATCGACATTGCCACTGGCGCCTTGATAGTTGATTTCTTTGCCTTCCCGCAGTAAAGCCAGTCCCTTGCACACATCATCCACTTCTTCCCCTGGTGGGTTGGCTACATCGCGCAATTTACCGCGAATTCCTTCACCCGTATTTTGTCCTGCGGCCTGTGCAGCTAGTACAAGGAGTGCGGCAGCATCCCAAGCCTGAGCGCCAAAGGCAGGGAGGTCACCACTTTTTTTCGCGCTCCAGAGTTTTTGGAGTTCAGCAAGGGCTTTACCATCAGCACCGGGAACAGTTCCCTTGGCACCGGCAATAATGTATTTGCCATCGGGGGTGCGTCCCACTTGCTCTGGGAAACTTTCTGACTTGACGCCATCGGTGAGGAGAATGGCGACGTTTTGGGTGAGACCTTGCTCAAAAGCAGATTTCAAAAGCAAGCTCCCTGTTTCGGGATACAAAATCGCCACTACTGCATCAGGCTTCCCGCTAAAGGCAGCAGCAGCTTCTGTCGTGAAGGTGGTTGCCCGCTCATCATAACGGGTCGGGCGGTCTTCATTGATCACTGTGCCCCCTAGGGCTTTGAAGGCACGGGTAAATTCCTGCTCAAAGCTACGGCCATAGTCATTGTTGATCACCACGGTGGCGACTCGTTGATACCCCTGTTCTTTGGCCAGTTGGGCAAGGGCTTGGGCTTGGTAATTGTCGGGGGGAGCAGTGCGTGCCCAATAGCCGTTAAAGTCTCCTTTCTTGGCGCGTTCAGTGAGCAGTGTACTCGTACTGCCGGGGGAAATGAGCATCACTTGACCCCGGGTGGCAATATCAGCGGCGGCATTGGAGACGCTACTACCAAAGGAGCCCACGACTCCCGCAACTCGGTCAATCTCCACCAACTTCGTCATCGCTTCTGCCCCAGAGGCAGGATTCGATTGATCATCGGCAGCAATGAGCGTGACGGGCTGGCCATTAACACCGCCACAGGCATTCACCGTTTCCACTAGCAGGGGCACCACTTCAGCAATGGGGGTTCCCACCGAAGCTAAATCGCCGGTTGAGGGCAACAATGAGCCAATCCGCAGTCCTTGACCGGTTGGAGCGGTGGTGGTGGTGTCTGCCTCGCAGGCACCAATGGTAAAGAGGAGAAGTAACCCTGCAAAAAGCTTGGCAGCTGCCCATCCCCTTGACGGCTGTTGACCCATAGTTGTGTACTCTCACAATTTGCCAGCATCCTACTGCAACTGGGGGCATCTTGCAATGCGCAGAGAGGATACCTTGCGCAAAAAAAGGGGCATTCCCACATAACAGCCCCTTTGTATCCAATGCTCTGTGGATGAGTTTTCCTAGGTAGAGGGACGAACTTGCCGCGCCATATTCAAGAAGGCGGCCATATTGGCTCCGGGACGACGACGAGCAAAACGGGTGTAGGGAACACTGGGGGTGACAGGAGTCGGTGTGGGTTCTGCGGGAGCTGTGGCAACGGAGGTGGGTGCGGCGGCAACAGGTTGAGCGGGTTGAGGAGCAGCAGGTTCAGGAGTCGGGGCAGGTTCTGCCGCTTTAGTGGGGGTTGACAGTGCAGCAGGGGCAGCCGTGCTTTCATCTAGTTCAATGTAAAATTCGCTCTTTTTGCCCAAGCCAAAGAGTTTGGCGATCGCCCCAAATAGCCCGAAAATCGCACCAAAGAGTTTCTTCACCAGATTCATCTCAAAGCCTCCCAAGCGGTTGTTGTGAGTAAGGTAGCAGAAGGAGACAGCCCCAAGTCAGCATCCTGAAGCTGTTGAGACTTTATTATCGGGCGGTGGGTGGCACCAATCAACAACTGAATATGGAAAGTCTGAGAGGGCTTATGTTACATTTTTCAAAGTAAAGCAGCGGTTTCGCAGGACTAATCACTGTTATGAACAAAGTTTACGACTGGTTTGAGGAACGCCTCGAAATTCAGGCGATCGCTGACGATATCACCAGCAAGTATGTGCCGCCCCACGTAAACATTTTTTACTGTCTTGGTGGCATTACCCTTACCTGTTTCTTGATCCAATTTGCCACAGGCTTTGCCATGACGTTTTACTACAAACCTACGGTGGCTGAAGCCTTTGCCTCTGTGCAGTACATCATGAATGAGGTCAACTTTGGCTGGTTGATCCGCTCCATTCACAAGTGGTCCGCCAGCATGATGGTCTTGATGATGATTCTGCACGTCTTCCGCGTCTATCTTACCGGTGGCTTCAAGAAACCCCGCGAACTCACTTGGGTAACGGGTGTGGTCTTGGCGGTGATTACCGTCAGCTTTGGTGTCACGGGCTACTCCCTACCTTGGGACCAAGTGGGCTATTGGGCCGTCAAAATCGTTTCCGGTATCCCTGCGGCGATTCCTGTGGTGGGTGACCAACTGGTGGAACTGATGCGCGGTGGTGAAAGTGTCGGTCAAGCAACCCTCACTCGCTTCTATAGCTTGCACACCTTTGTGCTGCCCTGGTTGATCGCCGTCTTTATGCTGATGCACTTCCTGATGATTCGTAAGCAGGGCATTTCGGGTCCCCTGTAAGCCAAGCATCAAGAAATGTAACAGAGCCTGCTCTTTTCGGCGGTTCCACTTGTTATGCTCCAAGTAACTTCCCCCTTGCTGACCCTCTAGGAGAATGATTGATTTATGGCAAAAGTTTTGAAAAAGCCTGATTTAACGAATCCGGCGCTGCGGGCAAAGCTGAAAAAAGGCATGGGCCACAACTACTATGGCGAACCCGCTTGGCCCAATGACCTGCTCTATATCTTCCCTGTGGTGATTATGGGCACGATCGCCCTTGTGATCGGTTTAGCAGTGATGGATCCTGCCATGGTCGGTGAACCAGCGGATCCCTTTGCCACCCCCTTGGAAATTTTGCCAGAGTGGTACCTCTATCCCACCTTCCAGATTTTCCGGGTGGTGCCCAACAAGCTGCTGGGGGTGCTCATGAATGCCTCCATTCCCTTGGGCTTGATGCTGATTCCCTTCATTGAAAATGTCAACAAGTTCCAGAATCCGTTCCGTCGTCCTGTGGCCATGACGGTTTTCCTCTTTGGCACATTGGTGACGCTGTGGCTGGGGATTGGTGCTGCTTTCCCCTTGGATAAGTCGCTGACCCTTGGCCTATTCTAGGCATCCTAGGAAAACACCTCATGGGCTTGCGCATCTGGCGATCGCTAGGTGCGCTTTTTAGTTGGCGTTTTGCAGGTCAATTTTTTCAATAAAAGGGCGAATTTCATTGAGATCAATGTAGCGATCGGTGGCATTGCGCAGTTCACGGGCAATCATCCCTTCGGTGGAAACAACCGTGATATGGGTGTTCTTGGAACGCAGCAACTCGATCGCCCGCTCAAAATCACCATCGCCACTAAAGAGAACGATGCGATCGTACTGGCCGACGGTGTTGAACATATCAATCACAATTTCAATGTCTAAATTGGCTTTTTGGTAATACTTGCCAAGGGTTTCATCGTAATATTCTTTCAGCAGCTTGGTACGCACGGTATAACCAAGGTTAATAAGGGCATCACGAAACGAGCGTTGATCTTGGATATCCTTGAGACCGGTGTACCAAAAAGCATTGACCAATACAATGTTGGGATCACGGGTAAAAAATTCGAGAACACGACGGGGATCAAAAAACCAGCCATTTTTTTGCTGGGCATAGAACATATTATTCCCATCGATGAAAATTGAGAGTCGTTCTTGATGGGGAAGCATCATTAGGGAGAACCTACAAATCAATGATGTATGTGTAATAGGAGAACCATTGATAAAAGCTTGGATAGGCAATGGGTTGTATACATTCTATAGGAGGGAATTTGACAGGGTTCAAGAGAGTAAGAGCTAGTCCTTCAACAGGTCACAAGATAAAAAGAAGGTAAAAAAGAATACATAATCAGTTCTGCGATCGCTCGTAATCAGAAAAATAAAAGTTAGCTAATGGTTCAATAGGAACACTTTTTAGAAAAAGAAAACATTTATTAATGCTTTTTTGAGCACTGTAATCTATTTTAATAGAACTGCATAGTGGATGCTATAGTTTTTTCCTTGGCGATCGCCCCTTAAAAACCAAAAAAGGGGGCAATACCCCCAATTCTTCATGCTTTTCACTGCGTTTAATACAGGGCACGTACTGGCGGAGCTGGGATCACGGCTGGGGGGGGT
>FMJZ01010102.1_pt1 | contig 12444 bp, 17 predicted proteins | sample 1987881 | NCBI WGS metagenome assembly FMJZ01 (sample SAMEA4378227, study PRJEB15110) | soil metagenome | biome: soil; feature: Field; material: Soil | place: India | collected 2015-03-11 | depth 0 m | reverse complement strand
TTAGTCTTTCCTCACTTCGTCTTTGTGCCTCAGCAAGCTCTTTCTGATATACTGCAAGTTCCGATACTATTTTAGTAAGCCTTTCAAACTCTGTCTTAGTAACTGCGTTACTCAGTTCCCGATAAACTTTACCAAGAATCTCAGCAATCTTTTTTGCTGCCTCAGGCTCTAGAGCTTCTTTTAATTCTTCAAAAAATTGTAGTGTATCTATCATATTAAAAATTATGCGTGAATTTCTGAATTTTGTCAAATGCTTGGTTACTTATTTCAGTTGAAATCTCTAAGTAACAGAAATTTTGTGGTAGATTGATAACATTTTTAATTTTTACAAAATCTTTTTTTGTGGTTATAATCAGCTCTGCATCATCTGCAAGAGTCAATATCTTTTTTAATGTTCTTTCACAGTATTTTTTATGGTCTATGAATTTCTTATATCCAGCTATTTTAAACTCTAAATCATTTAAAATACTAAGAAAACTTTGAAAATTACCAATTCCTGCAAAGGCAAAAACTCTCTGACCCGCAGGTTCAATCTTTCTTCCATCTATCCTGACTATTCCTTTAATTTTAAATGGAGCAAAATAAACATCCTTTATTCCTGAATTTTTAAGACTCCGGTAAATTGTTTCATTTTGTTTTTTAGTTATAAAAACCATATGAGCCTCAAAAACCTCACTCAAAGGAGACCTTAAAGTTCCAATAGGAATTAAACGAAGATTACCAAATCCTTTAAAACCATCAATAAGCAAAATATTCAAATCCCTGTAAAGCTTTCTATGCTGAAATCCATCATCAACTATGAAAACTACTCTGTCTTTGTCAGTAAAGCCGATTTTTTCAATTGCAAAAATTCCACTACTGTATCTGTCAGCACCTTTTACTACTTTAAAACCATCCATAGCCATCATTAATGGCTCATCTCCCACATCATCTGCATTCATTTCCTCTGTTACTATCACAGGACCTTTGAGTCTGCCTCTATATCCACGAGTAAGAATAACAGGCTTGCATTCTATTTTTTTTAATTCATAAGCAAGAGCTATTGTAAAAGGAGTCTTTCCTGTGCCTCCAACTGTCAGATTTCCAACGCTTATTACAGGAAAAGGTAGTTTTTTTTGACTCTTTAAATCTCTCTTTTTTTTTCTGAGATAAAAAAATAAATAAAGCTTTTCAAAAATATTCATCCTTCCAGAAAACTCCATTTATGAGCTTGACAACAGGCTGAGTTTCATAAAACTCTATTATATTAACGCAGGCAAACTCCTGTTCAATCCTAAAAATATTTCCCAGAGGAATGCCAAGTATATTACATAGTATAACCCTGTTTATTCCACCATGAGCTACAACAAAAACCTGACTTCCTCTGTGGACTGAAATAATCTCCTTTAATGCCTTTGAAGCTCTTTCGCTCACTTGAAGAGTGCTTTCACCCTCAGGAGGACAAAATCTTACAGGATCTGTTCTCCATCTTTCAAATTCTTCAGGATAAAGATATACTATGTCATTTATGCTTAATCCTTCCCATTTACCAAAGTTTCTTTCTTTAAGAATCTGCACAGGTTTAATCTGTAAAAAAAGAGCTTTACTAAGTATTTCTGCTGTTTTTAATGCTCTCTTAAGTGGAGAAGAATAGCAAAATTCATATTTAAGTTCATATCTCTTTGAATACTCTTTAAGAACCTTAGCTACTTTTTCTACTTGTATTTCCCCTATTTTACTGAGAGGCACATCAATGTGTCCTTTATAAACCTTTTTTGGACCTTCTGTCTCGCCATGTCTTAATAAATAAATCACAGTAGTTGGACTCATCAGTATTCAATGCCCTTTCTTGCTTTTATTCCTCTGTCAAAGTAGTGTTTTATTTTCTTCATTTCAGTAACAAGGTCTGCTTGTTCAATTAACCAGTCTGGAGCATTCCTTCCAGTAATTATTAGCTCTGTTTTGTCTGAAAAATGAATCATTCTTTTAGCATCCTCACGGCTAAGTAGCCCACTGCTCAATGCAACACAAAGTTCATCAAAAACAACCATGTCATAGCGATCTTTTTTAAGCTTTTCTTCAATTTCTTTAACACATTCTCTTACAATTTCTATCTGAAACTGTTTCGGTTTTTCATATACAAAGCCTGTGCTACACCTGTAAATCTCAATCAACTCAGGAAATTTCCGAAATATCTCAATCTCTCCTGCATAAGCTTCTTTTATAAATTGAACAAATAATACTCTGAAACCATTACCAATTGCTCTTATAGTAAGCCCAATTGCTGCTGTTGTTTTTCCTTTCCCATCTCCTGTATAAACATGAATCATTTAGTTTACTCCTAAAATCTTTATCAATCCCTTTTTAATAAGACTTACAGCAATTGCACTTAGCAGAATTGCCATTACTTTAGCAAAGGCTTTTATTCCATGAATTCCCATGACTTTTATTAAAAACTCAGCTCTTTCAAGCATTATCCATGCAATAAAAAGATTGAGAAACAATGAAAAAATTACAATTGGATATCCATAGTTACCTGCAAGAATGATTAAAGTTGTAAGCGTTGCAGGACCTGCAAGCAGGGGAGTACCAATTGGAACAACTCCCACTGTATTACTAAGTGTAAATTCTTTGTCTTTTACTCTTAAAATATCTGAAATTGAAAGAATTAATAAAAGAATTCCTCCTGCTATCATAAAATCTTCAAGTTTTATCCCAAGAACTGAGAATATAAAATTTCCAAGAAATAGAAACAATGTTCCTACCAAAAATGCTGTTATTACAGACTGACGGGCAATGTTTTTTCTTTCTTTATCAGGAACTCCTTCAACAAAAGAAATATATAAAGGTAAAATTCCTGGTGCATCTATTGCAACAAATAGAGGTATAAATGTAAGTAAAAATGTCTTTAAAATCTCCACCTATCTTTCTTCTTGTTCCTTTTCTTTTTCTTCCTCTTCTATTTTCACTGTAACATCCTTTACAAAATCAGGACATTTCTGTCCTGCTTTAAGGGAAAACTGTTTTTGGCATGTAGCTCTCCATGCACAGATAATACACATTGGTCTTTGCTCTTCCTTCATCTTGTCCTCCTTTTTCCTAATATTTTTTGCACACTCAATAACTATCTTAGCTCTTCCAATAGCTTTCAATGTACTTTGTTTTGCGTATTCTTATGAAGCTATAGTATTTTTCTCTGTATCCCATGTTTTATTATACCCTAAGATTGTAAAAATATGGCTTTGAAGAAATTTTTCCATTTCTTCCAATAAGTTATTAGAAATTCTTACTCTTTCTAAAAAATTTAGCCTCCATGTAGATATTTCATTAAGCAGTTTTATAGCTCCCGGAGATATAGGAATAGGTAAGGCTGAGGATAAATGATGATATGAAGAAGAACATTTTTTACAGATGATAAATCCACTGGAGTAATAAAATTCTTCTTTTAGCTTTTTTCTACAAACTCCACAGTTTTTAAAATCAGGAAGATAACCCAGAATACTTAATACTCTAACTTTAAAAAAAAAGATATAATTTTCAGGTTTTATGTTTTTTTCTAAATACAAAAGTGTATTAATCAGAAGATAGAAAATTTCATTGTTGGATTCTCTCTTAGGTAAAAGCTGTATTAAAAATCTTAGAGTTTCAGCTATCCTTAGGAATAATCTGTAGTTGTCTCTGATAGTCTGGAAAGAATGTATGATGTCTGATTGAACAATCTTTTGAAGATTATCTTGCCTTCCAATGAAAGATATTTTTGAATAGGTAAGAGGTTCAAGAGAACTTCCAAATCTGCTTTTTATTTTACGAGGACTCTTGGCAAAAAGATTTAAAAGACCATAATTTTTTGTAAGATAGGTTACTACTAAATCAGCCTCACCATAGGGAATGCTTTTAAGAACAACAGCTTCAGTGAAGTAGTGCATTCATTACATAATGTTGCCAAAATCTTCTGGCTTCAGGTTTTTGAGCCATTCTTCAAGCTCATCAGCCTTTCTCAATTCAAAGATGCCTTCCTCAACAAATATAGGTGCTTGAACTCTTAAAGCAATGGCAACCGCATCAGAGGGACGGGAATCAATGGTTTTTTCTCTAATACCATCGTGTGCGTATATCAAAGCATAGTAAGTATTGTCAATTAAGTCAGTTATAACAATCTTTGTAATGCGAACTTCAAGTTCATCAAGAATATTTTTTATCAAGTCATGGGTTAAAGGTCTTGGTGTTAGAACCTTGCCTAATGCAAGAGCAATTGAGTCTGCCTCAGGTTTACCAATCCATATTGGAAGAGTCTCTTCTCCGTCTACCTGCTGAAGAAGCAAAATATACATTCCACTTCTTGGATCAAAAAGCAATCCTTCTACTTTCATTTCAATTAACATTTTAATACCCTAGTGATTTCAATAATATATCTTTTTGTCTCCATTTTTTCCTAACCTTAACCCATACCTCAAGAAAAACCTTTGTTCCTAAAAATTTCTCAATATCAAGTCTTGCCTCTGTTGCAATTTTTTTCAATCGCTCGCCCTTTTTTCCTATTATAATAATTTTTTGCCCTTCTCTTTCAACATAAATATTTGCTCCTATGGTAATTAATTTTTCTGTCTCTTCCCATCTTTCAATCTCTACCGCTACTGAATATGGAACTTCTTCCTCTGTATATTTCATTATTTTTTCTCTGATAAATTCAGCAACCATAAACCTTTCAGCTTGGTCTGTAATCATATCATCTGGATATAGCTTTGGACAAGAGGGTAGATAAAAAATTATTCTATCAATTAATCTATCTACTCCATCAGACTTAAGTGCAGAAATAGGAATTATCTCTCTGAATGAAAAAATGTCTTTGTATTGATTTATCAATGGAAGAAGACTCTGCTTTGGGACTGTATCTATTTTGTTAATTACAAGAATAATGGGTTTATTAATTTTTTTAAACTTTTCAATTATGGAAAACTCAGCTTCTGCAGGTTGTTCAGGCTCAACTATGAAAACTATCGCGTCTACCATCTGTATTGCTTCATAAGACTGTTTGACCATAAACTCACCAAGTTTATGTCTTGGCTTATGAATTCCTGGGGTATCAATAAATATAATCTGAGCATGCGAAAGATTTTTAATTCCTATGATTCTATTTCTTGTTGTCTGAGGTTTTTCAGATACAATGGATATCTTCTGTCCAAGAATGCAGTTCAAAAGAGTTGATTTTCCCACATTGGGTTTGCCGATTAAAGCTACATATCCACACTTTAAATCAATCATTTAAGAGATTCCACTGCTTCTTTGATTCTTTCAATACCTTTTTTAAGATTCTCCATTGATGTAGCATAGGATATTCTTATATATCCTTCTGCTCCAAAAGCTGAGCCAGGAACAAGAGCAACTAAGGATTTTTCAAGAAGATAGAGACTTAAATCCATTGATGAATTTATCTGAACATTGAGTGTTTTTTTATTCAATGTATTTTTTATGTTAGGAAAAGCATAAAAGGCTCCTTTCGGGAGTTTGCATGATATTCCATTAATATTATTAAGCCCATCTATAAGATAGTTTCTGCGATTCTCAAATTCCTTTCTCATATTATCCACACAGTCCTGAGGACCTCGCAGAGCTGCTACAGCAGCCTTTTGAGCTATTGATGTTGGATTGGAGGTTGATTGACTTTGAATTTTTGTCATTGTCTTTATTATTTCTACAGGTCCTGCAGCATATCCTATTCTCCATCCTGTCATTGCATAAGATTTGCTTAAACCATTAACAACAATGGTTTTATTCTTTATTTCTTCTCCCAGAGAAGCTATACTTATATGTTTTTCTCCATCATAGATAAGTTTTTCGTATATTTCATCGGAAATAACATAAATATTATGCTTTAAGACTATCTCTGCAATTCTTTCAAGAGTCTTCTTGTCATAAATAAAACCTGTTGGATTTGAAGGTGAGTTAAGAATAAGAGCCTTTGTTTTACTTGTAATTTTACTTTCAAGTACTTCTGGACGAAGCGTAAAGCTGTCCTCTTCATATGTCTCAACAATCACAGGCTGAGCATCATTTATAAGAACCTGGTCAGGATAGGAAACCCAATAGGGAGCAGGAATAATCACTTCATCGCCTGGTCCAAGCAATGCCTGAGCAATGTTGTAAAGAGAATGTTTTGCTCCGCAAGACACAAGAATATTCTCTTTGCTGTATTTAAGACCGTTGTCAACCTCAAGCTTGTCAATAATTGCTTCTTTAAGCTCATTTATTCCATCAACAGGTGTATACTTTGTAAAGCCATCCTTTATTGCCTTTATTGCTGCCTCTTTAATATGCTCTGGTGTGTCAAAATCAGGCTCTCCTACTCCAAAGTTTACTACATCAAATCCTTTGGCCTTAAGTTCCTTTGCCTTTGAGTCTACAGCTAAGGTTGGTGATGGTTTAATTTTTTTTGCTCTCTCAGCTATCATTTTCACTCCTCCATTATATATTTTCTTCGTGCTCTGCTTCCTAAGGATGTGAGCACCTCATATGGTATTGTTCCTGCCCATTGAGCTATATGAGATGCGGTAATCTCTTCACTTTTGGTTTTTCCAAGAAGAATTACCTCATCATCTATTTGTATATCTTTAATCTCTGTTAAATCAATCATCGTTAAATCCATACAAACTGTGCCAACAACAGGAACTTTTTTATCTCTTACAATTACCTCTGCTTTATTGCTAAGACTTCTGAAATATCCATCGGCATACCCAATTGGTATAACACCAATGAGACTTTTTCTTTTTGTTACAAAAGTCCCTCCATAACTAATAGGCATTCCCGCAGGAAGACTTCTTATATCAATCAGTTTTGTTTTGACTGTCATGCAAGGTTTTAAATTATCAAATCCGTATCCATAAAGACAAAGCCCAGGTCTTACCGCATCAAATAGAGCATCTGTATAGGCAAGCCCCTGAGAGTTAGCTATATGAAACATAGGATTAATTCCTATATCAATTAGACATTGCCTTATCTGATTGAACTTTGTTATCTGTTGCCTTGTCCATTCAGGGTCTTCTGCACGGGAAAAATGGCTCATTACTCCCTCTATCTGTAAATTGTCCAGTTGAGCAATTTTTTTAATTGTTTCACATGGATTTTCATAAATACCAAGTCTTCCCATTCCTGTTTCAATCTTTATATGAACTGGCAGAATAACTCCTCTTCGGGATGCTTCTCTGGATAAGAGTTCTGCCTGTGTGTAGTTAAAAATAACAGGAATTAGATTATATCTGAATAATCCTTCTATTTCTCTATCAAAAAGAACAACTATTTTAGCTTTTATGCCTGCCTCTCTTAAAATAAAAGCCTCTTCAAAAAAGGCTACTCCAAGATAGTCCACCCCAAAAGATTCAAATGCACGGGCAACTTCAACTGCACCATGTCCGTAAGCATCTGCTTTAACAATGGCAATTATTTTACAAGTTGCCTTTATATTGTTCAGGTGTGCTTTAATCTTAGAGAAATTGTAAATGAGGTTTTTTAGATTAATTTCTGCCTGTAGAAATCTGCTCACATTTATTTTTTCTCTGCAGGATTGTCCTTTTTAGGAGTCACATCAATTTCATCCTTTTCAGAAGTTGCCTTTTTAAAATTCTTTATTGCTTCCCCAATTCCTTTGCCAATCTGAGGTAATCTTGTTGCTCCAAAGAGAACAATAACTATCACAAGGATAATTAACAACTCCTGCGTGCCTAATCCAAACATTTTATACCCCCTTTTTTAAATTTTCCAAATCTTCTTCTGTATTTATATTAATAAAAGATAATCCTTTTTTGTCCAAATTTGCAACCTCTATTGTCTCTGCACCAATATCATTAAGAAATCTATTCATACTTAGCTTGTCTTCTAAGATTAATCTTTCAAGTTCATCCAAAAGTTTTCTGGAGTAAATTCCAGGTAAAGGATAAGTTTTGTTATTATACGATGGAACTGTGGCAGAATTTGATTTTTTTATATGTGTTTCTGAAAGAGAATGAATAACTTCCCTTTTTACAAAAGGCATATCACAGGCAAAAACAAATACATCATACATTGAATTTTTCATCGCCACATGTATTCCTGACATGGGTCCTCTGAAAGGATATATATCTCCCAATAAAGTGATGCCTGTATAAAAATAAACTTCAGGGAAGTTTGTAACAATAAAAAGTTCTTCAAAGATTTCCTTTAAGTTTCCAACAATCATGTCAATTATCTTTTTATTTTCAAAGGAAATAAGACATTTATGCCTTTTCATTCTTGAAGATTTACCACCTGCAAGAATGGCTGCAGTTAGAGGAATTTTATGAAATAATTGCACCGAGGTATCCCACAACTTTATCGTAGTCTCTACTTACTTCTGCAGAGGTTGCATATTTTACAATTTCTACTTTCTTAGCACCAAGAATCTTTGTAGCATAAAGCGTTACTACTGTTGGAATAAATCCACACATGGAAATTTTATATTCAATCACACTGCTGTAAAGCCCTTCTGGGTCAAAGTTTTTAATTTTGTCAATTGCTATGGCATCCACTCTTCTTGTAGTATCATCAGGCAGATAATGACTCATGTCTGTACTTGCAATTACAGTAATTTTGTCCCTAAAATTGAGTTCATCTATTGCTAAAACAATGCCTTGTGCTAAACTCAAACACTTTGTAAGAGAAAGCATTTTTAATGTTATCGGTACAATCTGGGCTTCTGGATTGAGTTTATAAATAAATGGAAGTTGAACCTCCAGTGAATGTTCATGAATATGAGCATGGATATCATCTTTGGCAAAAGAATTCTTTTCTATAATTTTTTTTGCAAGTTCTTCATGAATTTTTATATTTCCAAGCGGAATTTCCCATTCTCCCTCTGTCATTAAAGCAACTTCTGTTCCGTAGTCAGTATGATTCGGACCTATAAGAATAAATATCTCTTTTGGTTTAAGCTTTGAATATACTGCACCTGCAACACTGCCAGAGTAAACATAACCTGCATGAGGACATATTGCTCCAAAGGCATCTATTTTAGGCACTTCAGGCATGTAATCTTCAAGCTCCTGTAAAAGCTCCTTTGACTTGGATGAATAAAAATATCCTGCTACTTTAGCTCGTCTTTTAATCATCTATACTTCCTCTTCTATTTCTGTTCCTGTGTATTTGTCTGTATAGTCAAGAAATCTCGTATAATCATTCAGAAATGTAAGATAAACTACATCAGTGGGTCCATTTCTTTGTTTTGCCACTATTACTTCAGCTTTTCCTTTATTAGCAGGATTTTTTTTGTTATACACCTCATCTCTATAAAGGAAGATTATTACATCAGCATCCTGCTCAATAGCTCCAGATTCTCTTAAGTTTGCTAAAGTAGGTCTTCTATCAGAAGTTTTTTCAACTGAACGGTTAAGCTGACTTAATGCAATAACAGGAACTTTTAACTCCTTTGCCATAGCTTTAAGTGAACGAGATATATCAGCTATTTCCTGTTCTCTTACATCATAGTTATTTCTGCTTCGCATAAGTTGAAGATAGTCTATAACAATCAATCCAAGCCTACCTTTTTCTATCTTAAGCCTTCTTGCTTTTGCCCTTATTTCAAGAACACTCATCTGAGATGAATCATCTATATAAATCGGAGCTTCACTGAGTTTAACTGCAGCATCTGTAATTCGTTCCCAGTCTTTCTTGCTGATAAATCCTTTTCTTAAAGCTGAAGAGTTTACCATTGCAATGCTACTTAAAAGTCTCATTGCAACCTGTTCCTTAGACATCTCAAGGCTGAAAAAAGCAACAGGTTCACCAACTTCTATTCCAACATGTTGGGCAATATTCAGCGAAAAAGCTGTTTTGCCCATTCCAGGTCTTCCGCCAATAATTATCAGATCACCGGGTTGAAAACCTGAAGTTAACTCATCAAGGTCCTTGAATCCTGAAGAAATACCAGTTATTACCGACTTCTTCTCATACATGCTTTCTATAATCTTGAAAGTATGCTTAACAACATCTTTCATATGATAAAAACTCGTATTTGTTCTTTTCTCTGAAATCTCAAAGATCAATCTTTCTGCATAATCAATCATTTCCTCGGCGTCTTCAGGTTCTTCGTAAACCTTTGTAACAATCTCTGTGCAGGCACGAATAACTGATCTCAAAAGAGCCTTTTCTCTTATAAGTTTGGCATGATATCTTATATTTGCAGATGTAGGAACAACTGTTGCAAGATTACTTAAATAACCAACTCCTCCAATTTCATCTATTTCTCCTTTGTCCTTCAGATGCTCAGAAAGAGTGATAAGGTCAATTGGTTCATTTTTATCAAAAAGTTCCAGCATTGCCTGATATATTTTTCTGTGTCTCTCGCTATAAAAATCTTCTGGCGAGATTATTTCAATTGCTTTTGTTATTGATTCGCCTTCAAGAATGATTGCACCAAGCACAGCCTGTTCAGCCTCAAGACTCTGTGGCGGAAGTCTATCAACAGATTTTTCTATTTCTCTTAAATAAGGCATCTATTCTGCAACTATATTTATTTTTAACTTTGCAACTACATTTGAAAGCAGTTTAACCTCTACTTCATGCTCTCCTAATCTTTTTATTGGGTCTGAAACATTGATTTGCTTTTTGTCAACTGAGAAACCTTGTTTTTGCAAGGCTTCTGCTATATCCTTTGCTGTAATAGAACCAAAAAGCTTCTGATCCTCTCCTGCTTTTGCTTTAATTGTAAGTTCAAGAGCACTAAGCCTTTCTGCTATTGATTCTGCATCCTGACGTTTTTTCTTTGCTTGTTCCTCAAATTTCTTTTTTTGATACTCAAGAATTCTTAAATTTTTTTCATCTGCAACTAATGCAAGTCCTCTTGGCAGAAGATAGTTTCTTGCATATCCATCTTTTACATTAATGATTTGTCCTGCTTTACCAACTCCATGAACATCTTCTTTGAGAATTACTCTCATTCTCCCTCCTCATAGAAGTTTTTAAAACATTTTTTTAACTTAATATATCATACCATAATTTTATGTAAATCGTTTATTCCTGTTTTTTATTTCTCGGCAAGCTTCTTGAAAATGTTTAAAAGAGATTTTTTCAGCTCCGGCTCGGAGATTTTTCTGAAATACTCAAGGAGAACTATTTCTTCGTAAGAATAAGTTTTTATATTATCATCTTTATATATTTCAACTAAAATTGTGCTTAATGGCACATCTAATGCTTTTGCTATATCTATAAGCCTGTCTACTGTTATTTTTGATTTTCCCTTTTCATACTTCTGAAACTGCTGATATGTTATTCCAATTTTTTCAGCAAGCTCCATCTGGGAAAATCCCTTTGCTTTTCTAATTCTTTTTATTATTTCACCTATTTTCATTAACTTAAAACATTAAAACTTAGAACTCTCTAAAATCTATCAATTTTTAGTTGTAAAAATATTGAATTTACATACTAAAAATTGTATACAATATTTTTTATGAGTAAAAAAGTTCTTGTTATTGAAAATAATAAATTCGTCAGAGATTTCCTGGTAGAGTGTCTAAAATTATGGGGTTACGAATCGAAAATCGCAACAATAATTACAGAATCAAACTCATCCTTTAATTTTATTATAGCTGATTATACAACAATTAAGGAATTAAATCTTGTTGAAAGCATATCCAGAATAGCTTTAGATAAGCCTGTAATTATCACATCAACTATAAATTGTCCTCAGGATGAAGTTTTAAAAGAAAAAGCTTTCTGTATAAATAAACCTTTTTCTATTAATGAGTTTAAGAAGATTTTAAAAATCGCTGACGAAGAATTTCATAAAGAATTGCTGTAGCAGCCATAGCAACATTTAGACTTTCAGATTTCCCCTTATGAGGGATTTTACAACTTATATGCTTTATTGCTTTTAAATGTTGACTTACTCCCTCAGATTCATTTCCAAAAACAATTGCTACTGGCTTTGTAAAATCAATATTAAACAAGGAATTCGTTGCCCTTAAATCTGTTATTACAAGATTGAGCCTGTATTTTAAAACAAACTCTTCAATTTCTTTCACTGTAACCTTCAGCACAGGAAGAAAAAAAATACTTCCAGCTGAAGCTCGCAAAGCCTTGTCTGAAAAAGGATTAGATGTTCCAGGTGTAACTAAAACAGCATCTGCCCCAAAAGCTTCTGATGCACGAATAATTGTTCCAAGATTTCCAGGGTCTTGAATTCTGTCAGCAATTACAATAAGAGTTGGATTTATTATTGAGAAATCATTGAGAGTGTTAATCTTAAAATTAGCAATAGCAAAAACTCCCTGAGGCGTGACAGTATCAGAAATAGTTTTTGCAACTTTTTCTGATACTGCTATTACTGGTATTTTCTTGTTGTGAAAAATTTTTAAAAAATTTTTTTGTTTTTCAATAAATTTATCTGTAACAAGAATTTTTTCAATACATACATAATCTGAAACCAGAGAGGATTCTACAAGATGAATCCCTTCAAAAAAA
>FMJZ01019403.1_pt1 | contig 12449 bp, 7 predicted proteins | sample 1987881 | NCBI WGS metagenome assembly FMJZ01 (sample SAMEA4378227, study PRJEB15110) | soil metagenome | biome: soil; feature: Field; material: Soil | place: India | collected 2015-03-11 | depth 0 m | reverse complement strand
AAAAATAAGAATTAAACTTCTAATTATAATTAATTCATCTAATAATTGCTCCCTTTAATAGAAAAATAACAATTGTCTTATTGTAATTCACTATTTTAAGACTAATACAACCTTTTTTGCGAGTACAATAGATAAGTTCGTGGATTAAAAGTTATTTATCAGACTGAACAATTTTTCTTTGCCGATTTTGGCTTTTTCACCAAAGGGTCCTTGTCTAATATCGGCTAATTCTTTTTTTGCGTTTCTTATAATTTCTTGACTATATTGATTTCTGCCTTTTAAATTCTCAAATGCCGACGCTCCGGCAATCCTACCTTCCAGCATTGCGGTTGATGCTTCTTCAATACCCGAAACATCGCCGGCAACGAAGATTCCAAGCCGCGATGTCTGCATATTTTCATCATGCCAGGCAACATTACCACCAAGTTCTGGAATATATACCATTTTACAACCCGCTTGATATAAAAGTTCAGATAAAGGCGACAATCCGACTGCCAAACAAATCATGTCAATTTTCAATCTCTTTTCAGTGCCTTGGATAGGTCTAAATTTTTTATCAACCCGAGTGATTACAGCACCAGTTACATATTCTTTACCTAAGGCGTATTTAATAGTATGTGATGTTAGAATTGGCACGCCGGCTCTTTGTAGTTTGGCGGCATGAACATGATAACCACCGATTTTAGGCATAATTTCAATTACACCAGCAACTTCAATTCCTGCTTGAAGCATCTGATAAGAAACTATCAAGCCAATGTTACCCGAGCCAACCATCAAAGCCTTTTTGCCTGGTAAGACACCATGTACATTCATCAGTGTCTGAACTGCGCCTGCACCATATACTCCTGGTAAATCATTGTTGGGAAAAGCAATTAAATTTTCTTGGGCGCCAGTTGCAAATATGATTTGTCGTGCATAGACTTTAAAGAACTGCTCTTTTTGAACTACGCCTAAGATATTATCTTCAAAATATCCGATTACGGAGGCATCGAGAAAAAGTGTAATATTAGGATGACGAAGTTTCTTTTCTAATATTAGGGCAATATCAATGCCTCGAACTCCACAATAATGACTTTTAGAACCAAAGAACTTATGAGTCTGTTTTATTAATTGACCGCCGACAGTCGGATTATCATCGATAATCACTACTTGAGCGCCGAGTTCGGCAGCGACAATGCCGGCTGAGAGCCCTGCTGGTCCAGCACCAACAATTGCAATTTCGAATACTTTATCAAAATTCTTATGATTCAAAGTTGCTTGAAAATTTAAGTGTTGCGTCAACATGCTAAAAGTTAAAAGAATAAATCAAATTGCATCTAATCTCAGAAAACTAAATTTCCTTATAACCAATATCCCAATCGACAATCCGATCTTCTTACTAATATTTACAAACTTTATGGCTTCCATTTATTCAAGTTCACCACGACCGATTTGTCTTTTTACTCTCATTCCTTCTTTTAACGGTTCGACACAAACCATTACATTAGGTTTAGAATCTACTGTCATTAAGCAGGAAGAACATTTTCCAACTGCACAGAAAAAACCTCGAGGCCGTTTCATCTTTTCAGTTATCCGAAAGACTTTGATACCATTAGCAATTAAAGCCGCCGCAATCGGTTCGCCTTCATATCCTTCTAATTCTTTATCCTCAAAGTAAAACTTTACTAACTTTCCTTTCTTAAATGTTAAAATTGGATGGGATTGGATACGAAAATGTTTTGTCATAGAATATTATCGTATTTCTATATAAGCATTACTTATAAAATCACATAGAATATTATCTTATTTTTTTTATAAGCACTGCTGATAAAGTCTCTTAAATTTAATATAAATTCGAGTCTGTCAGTGAAAATTTTTTTTGTCCGAAAATGAGTTCCAGTAGAATTTTTAATAGGGAAATTGAAAACCAAATCTTTAATCTAACTTGAATATGTAGATTCGTCATCGGCTTTTATCTTAATATGACAAGTGGTAAATTATAAATGCTATTTTTTTGCCATTTAATTTTAGCTTACAAATTTTTTTGAACATATTTTACCACATTACGAAAAATTTTTAAACCAATCGGATTTTTAATTTTTTCGCGTTGCCAATATGGATGTTGATAAATTGAAACAAATCGTTCAGGATGGGGCATTAATCCAAATATTCGACCAGTACTATCACAAATACCGGCAATGTTTTCAATTGAGCCATTGGGATTATATGGATAATCGGCCTTGTTTCCATTTTCATCAACATAAGTCAACGCAATGAGATTGTTTCGTTTTATTCGTTTTAGCGTCATTTCATTGTTAACTACAAATTTTCCTTCAGCGTGCGCCACAGGCAACATAAAAACACCTTCAATCTCCTTAGTAAAAATACATGGACTTTGGGCATTGACTTTAAGATATACCCAGCGGCATTCAAACCGATTTGAATCATTAACATCTAAAGAAACTGTCTGTTTCGCAAAATACCGAGGAAATCCCGGTAGAATCCCAGCTTTCACTAAGATTTGAAAACCATTACATATCCCTAAAATAAGTTTTCCGTCATCAATAAACTTCAAAAGATAATCTTTTAAGATGAATTTCAATTCATTAGCAAGTATTTTGCCGGCACTAATATAATCACCATAAGTAAATCCACCAGGAAGACACAGAATGTGGTAGGTATGGATAAGATGCTTTTTATCCTTAAATTCAGTTAAAAGTAAGCGGTCAGCTTTAGCACCAGCCAATTCAAAAGCCCAAATAGTCTCTTCATCACAATTAGTGCCAGGAGCAAAAAACACCGCTGCTTTCACAACCATCGTCTAATTGAAAATATCTAATAGCTGAATTTTAGATATCAAAAGCAAATTTGTTATCCCAGCAAAAATCTGGCATCAATAGCAACTGCACCTTTATTTTGTTCATAAACCACAAACGGATTTATGTCAATTTCCGTAAATTCAGGAAATTCTGTTGCCAATTGGGAAAGTCTCATCAATGATTCTTCAATAATTTTAATGTCAGCCGGTCCTTTACCCCGAAAACCTTTCAGTATTTTATAACCTTTTATTTCTTGAATCATATGAGTTGCAGTCAATTCTAAAATCGGGCAAACCCGAAAACTGATATCTTTTAAGACTTCAACATAAATACCGCCCAGTCCGAACATAATAATGGGACCAAATTGTGGGTCTTTTTTAATACCCAAAATAGTCTCAATGCCTTTATCAGCCATCTTTTGTAATAGGAAACCTTCGATTTTCGTGTCAGGTTTATGTTGTTTAATATTCTTTAACATTTCATTATATTTCTGTAATAATTCCTGTTCATTACCAATATCTACTGCGACACCACCAACTTCGGTCTTATGTAAAATATCTGAAGAGACAACTTTAAGTACCACAGGAAATCCAATTTCTTTACTTTGAGTAATTAACTCGTCTTCATTATGCACTAAGATATGAGGCAAAGTCGGTATCTTATAAGCCTTAAGAATTTGGTATCCTTCTGGTTCGCTGATAAATGGTGATCTTCGATGTTGGGCGGTTTGAATAATTGCCTTAACTTGATTTCGGTCAACATCGTCAAAGACTTTAATTTTGGTCTCGGGTAAATGAATCCACTCTTGAAAATCACACATATCAGCCAGTGCCTTAGCCGCAATTTCAGGAAATGGGTAATATGGTATTCTCGCTTTCCATAAGGTACGAATCACTTCTTTAGTGTTTTCTAATGATAGTAAGCAACCCATAACAGGTTTTCCATAGTTTGGAGCAATGGCACTAATTTCTTCGGCCACGACTTTAGTTTCCGCCATTAAGGTCGGCGTCCAAATACAAATAATGCCATCAACATTTTCGTCTTCCAGTAATAACTTTAACGCTTCCCGATATCTCTTTTCATCCGCATCACCAATCACATCTAAGGGATTATTAATATTTGCGGATGGAGGTAAAAAAGCGCGAAGTTTGGTTTTGGTCGTTTCGGAAAAATGAGAAAGCACGAGCCCATTTCTAATTACTGAATCGGTTGCCATAATTCCCATTCCCCCTGCATTAGTTATTATCGCTACTTTTCGGCTTTTAGGCAAAGGTTGTCCGGAGAATGCTTTGGCATAATCAAAAAGTTCGCTCACCGTATCTACTCGGATAATTCCACATTGATGCAGAAAGGCATTATAGGCTTCATCTGAACCCGCCAAAGCACCGGTATGCGAAGAAGCGGCTTTGGCACCTTCTGTGGTTCGTCCGGCTTTGATGGCTAAAATTGGTTTTCCTATTTTACTCGTAACTTCGGTCGCGATTTTGAGAAATCTTCTCGGTTCAACTAAATCTTCTAAATATAAAATTATCGCTTTAGTCTGCTCATCGTCTTTTAGATATTCTAACAAATCATTTTCATTAATATCCGCTTTATTACCAATTGAAATAAATTTGGAAAGTCCAATTCCTTCCGCTTCAGCATATTCTAAGGCGGTTACACCAACTGCGCCACTTTGACTGATAAATGCAATGTTGCCCGATTCGGGAACTGCTTTGCCAAAAGTTGCAAAGAGCTTAACACGATGGTCAGTATTAATAAGACCAAAACAGTTAGGACCAATCAGCGACAAATTATGTTTGCTGGCAATTTCCTTAACTCGTTTCTCTAATTTTGCTCCACTCTCACCAATTTCTTTAAATCCAGCAGAAATAATTATTGCTCCTTTAACACCTTTTTGGCCACATTCTTCAATAACTTCAGGCACAATTGGCGCCGGCACAATTATTACTGCTAAATCAATCTCATCCGGAATATGCAATACTGAAGGATACGCTTTAACTCCCAGAACACTACGCACGGTTGGATTTACCGGATAAACAATACCGGTAAATCCATTCAAGAGAATATTGGCAAAAGTTGCTTGACCAACACTACCTTTTTTCGTGGACGCTCCAATTACTGCAATTGACCGTGGCCAGAAGATAAACTTCAGATTAGGATTCATAATTTATCTCGCACGATATTAGCAAAAACCTCTTTGGCATCCTTAATTTTGCTCCTACGCAATAGAATATTGGGTTTCAAAAAAAACTCCGAAAATTAAATACAAAGAATTAAAACAAAGTATACATGCCTTTTTGCGACCGTATTTTTAATTGAATTATATCTCTTTTGTAATATCCGCAAAATCATTCTGAAAACATCATAACCAATTTGTAAACGCCGTCTTCCCAACTAGTCTTAATTGGATAACCCATTTTATGAGTTAATCGATAAGCGCCGATATTAGTATCCAAAACATATCCGACAAACCCTTTTATACCTTTCATTCGAGCAATTTTTATCAAAGTAGAAAAAAGTGCGGTTCCAACTTTTTTGTTTTGCCAATTATCTGTAACCACGAAGGCAAATTCGGCTAAGCCAGTGGCTTTATCTAAAGCATAACGCGCAACCCCAATAATTTTTTCTTCGCCGGCATGTTTTAGAACAGCAACAATCGCCAGCTCATTTTCGTAATCAACATTAACAAACTTTGCTAACTTATCATGAGGCATGGCATTAATATAAGAAAAGAACCGATAATAGATTGTCTGTTGAGAAAAAGTATAGAAAAGTTCTCTTAGCAATGGCTCATCCGTTGGTTTTATCGGTCGGATAAAAATCTTTTGTCCATCTTTCGTTTCTGCCCAGGTTTCCAATTCTTCGGGATAGCGTGCTTGAACTAAAGGTAATTCGGGTTGATCTTGATAAATATACTTTAACTCTTTTGCTTTTTTGAATAATTCCGGACGAAACTTTGGATGGGCAATTGAGATTAAAGATAACGCTCTTTCTCGAATCGTTTTGCCATACAAATCAGCCACGCCCCACTCAGTAACCACATAATGGACATCGCCTCGAGTCGTCACTACGCCAGCACCTTCAGATAAATGGGGAACAATTCTTGACTTGGTTCCATCTGACCTGACAGATGGAACGACAATTATTGGTTTCCCTCCTTTTGCCCTTGCCGCACCTCTTACAAAATCTAATTGTCCGCCGATTCCAGAATAGAAAAGATAACCAATAGAATCCGCACAAACCTGACCTGTCAAATCAATCTCAATTGCCGAGTTAATTGCGACCATCTTATCATTTTGGGCAATAATAAAGGGGTCATTAGTGTAATCAACAGGATGAAATTCAAATAAAGGATTATTATCAAGATATCGGTATAATCGTTTTGTGCCCATAGCAAATGAAGCAATAACTTTACCATTATGTAAAGTCTTTTTTCGGTTCGTAACTACTCCTTTCTCAATCAAATCAATAAGGCTATCAGAAAATACTTCTGTGTGAATGCCAATATCTTTTTTATCCTGCAAAAAGTCTAACAAAACAGTGGGCACACCACCATAACCAACCTGGATCGTTGAGCCGTCTTCAATTAAATCGGAAACATTTTTCGCAATCCTTCGGACAATGTCGGGTTGGGCTTTAACTGTAAATTCTATCAATGGTTGTTCAGAATAAACTAAATAATCAATATCATTAATATGAATAAAAGAATCACCTAAGGTTCGAGGCATATTAGGATTGACTTCGGCAATCACAATCTTTGCTGTTTCGGCTGCGGGTTTAGTAATATCGACTGAGATTCCAAAACTGCAATAGCCGTGTTCATCGGGCAAAGAAACTGTAATTAAAGCGACATCTATAGGTAATCTTCCGCTGCGAAAAAGTCGGGGAATTTCTGACAAGAAAATTGGAGTATAGTCTGCTCCGCCTTGCCAAACTCTTTCGCGTAAATCCCGACCAATGAAAAAAGTATTGGTACGAAATTTACCTGCCAATGCCTCCTGAGCATAATCAACAATTCCCAAATTAAGAACCTGGGTAATCTCAACATCTTCAGCCGATGCTAAAGTAAGGGCTTTAACTAATGATTGGGGTGAACCGCAAGCCGAACCAATAAATACTCGATTTCCCGATTTTATTACCTTTATTGCCTCTTCAGGACTTGTAATTCTTTTTTTCCAATCTTTCATTGTTAGAAGTATAATCATTAAAAATAAATTGTCAATAATTGGACATGATAGGTAGCATTAAGATTTTCTGAGGTAAATTGATTCAATCTTCTATAGTGCATTCTTCTTTCTAACAATATTGTATATAAATAAATTAATATGTTAAAACATAAAATAGGATACTCCTTTTGCTCTAAATTAATACTGAATTTACATAAATTATATACTACCCATTTTGTGTAAATTTATCCTTGCTATGATAAAAAAAAGAAGGATGTATCATCCTATATGCTATGTGCCGAATTTAAATAAAATAATGAAAAGGAGTACACATTTCTCATTTGACATTTTACAATATTACACTATTATTTTGACAATGCAATGTATCTTGATAATTATTTATTTGTTAGAATCAAGACTTTGTAGAAATTGTGACTACTCTAGCTAATGATTATTAACTATATATAAAGTCTAACTATCTTCGGTAATAAATATTTTTTAGAATCCTAAAGTTACAGAAATTATGGCTATTCTATCAAATGATTGTTAACGCAATCTATGTCTGGTAATATATTTTTAGAAGAAGTTATTAAGATTAGGACAATTTTATTTTTATGATATTTAGCAAATTTCAAGTTATGGTTGATAGTGATATGTCTTTTGAAGAAATTTTGAAAATAGGGCGATTTTAATGATTATTAGTATTAGTAATTGTTATAATAATTCACTCTATGATTGGTCATGATTTATTCTTTTTAGAAGAAGAAGTTGCGGAGATAAAGACTCCGACTCGCAAACTTCTTCAGCGACTTCTCCCCTATTTCTATAAGTATCGAATTCGCATTATTACCGCAACATTTCTGCTTTTAATTTCTACTGGTTTAGGTTTGCTTGGACCGGTTTTATTAAAACACGCTATTGATGTTGACATTAAACAAGGAAGTATCTCAGGTTTATTGCGCACTTCTTCAATCTATCTTTTGCTTCAAATCTTAGTCTATTTAATTGGATATTTTCAGCGAATATCTTTAGCCATAGTTGGCGAACGGGCCTGCGCACTGATAAAGAACAACTTGTATCAGCATATCGTCAATCTTCCCATGTCATTCTTTGACAAAAATCCCGTGGGAAAATTACTTACCCGAGTTGATTCTGATACTGAAGCGATTAAGAATCTATTTACGACTTCGGCAGTTGTTTTAACTCAAAATTTAGTTTTGCTGATTGGAATGTCAGTTGTGATGTCAATTATTAATTATAAATTATTTTTAGTAATTCTTATCTTATTGCCGCCATCTATCTATGCTTTCTGGTGGTTTCAAAAAAATATTCGGCCAATCTATCTCAAAGTTCGTCGCAAAATTGCCGAAATAAACAATTTTATCAATGAAACACTACAAAGTTTAGCGGTTGTTCAGGCATTTAATCGCCAAAACTATTCTTATCAGAAAATGGAAAATCTTTCTCGAGATAAATTTAGTCAAGAACTGATGGGTATGAAATTATGGTATCGGATTTGGTTTTTAGTTGATTTTGGTGAAGTCTTAGGATTAGTTTTAATTTTAGGTATTGGTGGCATTTGGGCATTAAAAGGTATGATTACAATCGGCACGCTATTTTTATTTGCCAGTTATATAACTCGTTTATTTATGCCCCTTCGCGGTCTATCTGACCAATTAAATATTGTCCAAAGAGCATTTGCTGCCAGCGAAAGAATCTTTAGTATATTTGATATTGCTCCGGAAAAAGAAATTTTACCCCAATCAATAATAGTTAACGACAATACCCAGAAAAGCAATAATGAAATTCCAAAAATTGTTTTTCAAAATGTTTATTTCAAATATAAGACTCAAGAAAACTCTGACCAAATTAGAGAATGGATTTTAGAAGACATTAACTTCTCAGTAAAAAATGCCGAGAAAATCGCCTTAGTCGGTGAAACTGGTGGTGGTAAAACATCAATTATTAGTCTGCTCTTAAAATTTTATTTGCCCCAGAAAGGCAAAATTTTAATCGATGGCAAAGATTCAATGACAATGGATTATCAAACCCTTAGAAGAAAAATTGGTTTTGTTTCGCAGGATATTGTGCTTTTTCCCGGCTCGGTCTTAGAAAACCTTCGTCTGTTTGATGAAAAAATTCCGCTTGAACAAGTTAAATCCGCAGTTGCCAAAATAAAGATTCTGCCAACAATTGAAAATTTCCCTAATGGTTTGGAAACAGATTTAATTGCTCGTGGCGTCAATCTTTCCTTAGGTGAAAGACAATTACTTTCTTTTGCACGGGCTTTAGTACGCGAACCTGAAATTCTCGTTTTAGATGAAGCAACTTCTTCAATTGACCCTCATACCGAGCGTCTAATTCAAGAAGGATTGCAGACCCTTTTACACAATCGCACGGCAATAATTATTGCCCATCGGTTAGCGACAATTCAAATGGTTGATAGAATTTTGGTTATTCATCAAGGTAAAATTGTTGAACAAGGTACCCATAAAGAACTGCTTAAAAATCGTGGCTATTATTATCGACTTTACCGCTTACAATATCTGATGCAAGAACCTAATATTCAACCAAAAGAAAACAACTCTTAAAAATGAGATTAGCAAAAATTTCTGGGTTACTGTCCAAATCCGATATCAATCGCATAAATAAAAATTTTTTAGCGTATGAACACCCTAAATATCACTTGCTTGTAATCTCCTTACAGGTTTGGAGTTTCTTTGATAAATTAAAAAGATTAAACAAAGTTTTCTAAAATCCTATGAAGCTAATTCGCGATTATCAATTGATTATCGATTTCTGGAAGAAGAACCCTCATCGAATGATAAGTATTATTGTCGTGACTGCCATCGGCACAGGTATTTCTCTATCTTTTCCCTATTTATTAAAACTTCTGATTGATGGCATTAGAACGCAACTTGCGATCTCGAAACTGTTAACTTATGTGGGAATTCTTTTAGGATTAGGCATTCTACGTTCGTTTGTTAGTATTGGTCTACCCTATATTCGGGGGCGAACAAACGAACTCTTCAACTGGAATATTCGGAGTTTAGTTTTTCGGCACATACTAAATTTAGGACATAGTTTTACTAATAAATTTCCCAGTGGCGATGTGATTGAACGCTTAGACCAAGATTTAGCTGAATTATCTTGGTTTGCTTGTTCTGGAATCTTTCGTCCGATTGAAGGAATTTTTACAATTATTATTGCCCTGATAATTTTAATTAGACTCAATCCCCTATTGACTTTGATTTCGGTCTTACCTATCTGGTTAGCAGTTTTCGTCTGGTTAAAATTAGGACCATTAGTTTATACCTGGTATCGTACTTGGCGCGAGAAAATTTCTGAAACCAACAACCATTTAGAATCATCCTTTACTGGTATTAAAATAATAAAATCTTATTGTGTTGAAGATTGGAATATTAGACGATTTAATGAAATCTTACAACAAAGGATTATCCAATCTATAACCTTAACTAAGGCTGAAGCCCAAATTGGTATTTTCTTTTCCGGCATTGCTGAACTCTGCATTCTTTTGATACTTTGGGTCGGTGGAATTTTTGTCATTCGTCAACAATTAACTCTGGGCGCTTTTGTCGCATTTAATGCTTATATTCTAATGTTAATCACTCCAATATTTGATATCGGTAATTTCTTTGTTGCCGGCAAAAGAGCCAAGGCTGGTGAAGAACGAATCCGCGAACTCAAGGATGCATCACCAGATATTAAAATCTATCCATCAGCACAAAACATCAATCAATGGCAATCAATTGAATTTAAAGATGTTAGTTTTCAATATGAGCCCAATCGAAATTTTGTCCTGCAGAATATCAATTTACTCATAAAACCCAATATGAAAATTGGCATTGCGGGCACAGTCGGTTCAGGTAAATCAACTATCATTAAACTACTACTAAGAATCTGTGAACCTACCAGAGGTGAAATTTTATTCAATAACACTAATTATCGACAAATTGATATAGAACAATTACGTTCGTTATTTGGTTATACGCCACAAGAAGCATCTTTATTTTCCGATACGATTTATAATAATATTGTTTGGGGAAGAGATATAAAAAGCAAAAACCCAATATCCCATCTCAAAAATTTAGCGGAAATCACACAATTAAATGAAGATATTAAAAAATTTCCTGAAGGTATGCAACAGCCGATTGGTGAACGCGGAATTAGATTATCTGGCGGTCAAAAACAAAAAGTCGCATTAAGCCGAGCATTATTTTCCCAACCCGAAATTCTAATTTTAGATGATGCCACCTCTAACCTTGATGCCCAAACTGAACAAAAATTAATCCAATCTTTAACCAGTTCTCAATTTACTCGGACTCTAATCATCATCTCGCATCGTTTAAGTTTACTTTCAATTTGTGATATAATTTATTGTTTGGACAAAGGTAAAATCATTGAAAAAGGAACCCATCAAGAACTTCTTCAGAAAAAAGGACTATACTGGAAACTTTACCAGCGACAAATCTTAGAAAAAGAATTAGCCGAAGCAAAAATAGACCGAATAAAATAATAATACTTTTACTGAATAAACAGGAAAGAACGGCAAAAGTCCTTTTGTTAATATGAACATGTCTTCGGAATTTATAACGATATAGTTTGTCAGATGATTAAACAAGAGGAGAGCTCTGACAAAGTCAATATCGGTTTAGAAGACATGAAATGCAGATGCATAATTGTTGGGTTTTTCTTATGGGGATTGGTGTCTTTTGAGTATTTTTCAGAGTTTTGAAAACAAGAATTGACTGACATTTTATGTTAATAGAGAATTTTACCAAGATTACCATACAGAAAAACTTTTCCGAAACCCTACTTGAATGCCAATCCCGCAAAGAATTTTACCAAGATTACCATACAGAAAAACCCGAAAAAATACTTAGAGGACACTGAAGCTCAGAAGAAAACCAAAAAATTCACCTACACACTCCTTGCTACTTAAAGTACTATTAACTTGGTCAGAAGACTCTATTGGATACAGAAACATTCTGATTTCGTTTTATCTTAAATCGTCTCATAACAAGATAATGACTAATTTTAGCCCTTACCAAACCTCAATAAAAACATCCAACCCCTACTAAAATTCTATATATAAATAGAATTTTAATCAGGCAGTGTTTTTATTTAACCTTTTGATCTCTAACAACTAATACCAAATCGCTGTTAATATGGGGTATAGTTGGGTATACTGAGGCCGGAATTGATTAATCGGGTAAGATGTTCTTTGGGTTCTAATTTGGTATTCACGCTAAAAGCCGTGGATAAGTTGTCTTGTAAAAGAACGCTTAAAAAGATGTTAAAATGACTACTTGAGGTCAGATTTAAGAAATTTCCTCTCTGGGCTTAATAATGGAAGTATTGCCGGATAATAATTGGTATTCTACTTAGTTTACCAATTTCGTATCGTTAAAAGCAGATGCGCGGCGTTTAAATATACCACTTAAACTATTTGGTAGATAAA
>FMJZ01006503.1_pt1 | contig 12460 bp, 7 predicted proteins | sample 1987881 | NCBI WGS metagenome assembly FMJZ01 (sample SAMEA4378227, study PRJEB15110) | soil metagenome | biome: soil; feature: Field; material: Soil | place: India | collected 2015-03-11 | depth 0 m | reverse complement strand
GTAGGCTTCACGCCAATCACACCAAGCAACAATAGTTGGATAATATGTTGGCATGTTGCTGAAGCAGTAGACGTGGTGGTCAGCACTTCCGACAATGACCATGCCGTCGTAGATGGCTGGAGAGGATACAACCTGTCCTTTGGTGGTGTATATGGATAAGCGTTTTCCTGTTGTGGGGTCGAGGGCTGTTACGCTGTAGCTGTCGCAGCCAACGTAAATTTTTGCGCCTAGAGGGTCGTCTGCGTAAGCCACAGATGAAAATACTTGGAAGCCTAGCCACTGGTACCATATGCGTTCGCCGTTGGTGGCGTTGTAGGCGGCTACGCCCATCCCGTCACCTACATATAGTACACCGTTGACGTACGTTGGTGTCCATACAGACTGGGTGTTAGTGCCAAATAATCCGCCTTGTCCAATCATGTCTTTTATCCATATTGGGGTGCCGTCAGTGGCGTTAAGGGCTACCAAAATTATGTTTGAGCCAAAAATTCCAACGGAGTAGGCTGCACCACCTCCGATGAATACTTTGCCTTCAGCCACCGTAGGTGTTCCTCCAAGGAATAGAGATGGAACCATCCATGGTTGTTTTGGTGTTGTCCAGTTCCAGATTTTTGTCAGCGTGTTTACGTCTAAGCAGTAGACGTTTTTATCCGTTGAGGCTATGTAGATTCTACCGTTAGCGTATGCTGGCGAGCCCACTATAGGACCATTTGTTTGATACGTATATAGAATGTTGCCGTTAGTTGTATCTATGCAGTAGACTTTTCCATTTAAGGCGCCCACGTAGAGCCTGTTGCCAACCACTATAGGTGATGAACGAGGCTGCCAGCTTGCAACTTCAATAAGTATTGGCGGAGGCTCCCCACCATAAATGTTTGTGGTGTTCCATATTTTGACACCCGTAGTAGCATTTAGGCAGTAGACGTGTCCGTCATCGAAGCCTGTGTAAACTTTACCGCCGACAACCGCCGGCGAAGAAGTTACCCTATAGTTTGTCTTAAACTTCCAGACTAGTTTTCCGGTATAGGCGTCTATGCAGTATATATGCTGGTCATGGGAGCCTATGTAGACTTTGCCATTCACCACAGCCGGTGACGACATCACAGTTCCTTCTGTTTGGAAAGCCCATTTGAGATTAAGTGTTGAGGGTCCCATCTGGTTTACAGCTACTCCCGGCTGGTTTATGTTTCCCCGGAAGTATGTCCAGTCGGTAGGTTTCTTCTGATCGCTTATGCAATAGAGTGCAACAGGCCCCATGTAAGCTGTGGAAGCCATAACGTAGAGGTTTCCATAAGCTATTGCCGGTAAAGGCGCATACAGGTTAACCTCCCATAGTTTAGCTCCAGTGAATGCATCAAAGCATGCAAATAATACCGGTGGAGCCTCTTCTTCTCCAGCAACTGCATAGCCGTCACTTGTCGTTATATAGACTTTGCCGTCGGCAACAACTGGGTTCACGTATCCTATCCAATAGTGAGATGGGGCTTTCCATAATAATTCGCCTGTTTCAATGTCCCAGCATCCCACGAAGCTACCCCAAGGATCAATGTTATGCTGGTAATACCTGCCGTAGGCTGCTGCACCACAGAAGGCAAAGAAAGCTCTAGGCCCTGCATCATAATCCCAGAGTATTGCACCATCAGTTGAATTATAGCATGTAAGCCTAGTTGTACCGGAACCGTGAATTAAACGACCATCAACATATGTGGCACTATAAGCAACTATTTCCCCGATTTTCGGAGATTTCCACACCAAGTTTCCAGTTTTTCCGTCAAAGGCATAGACGTAGCCATGATATGACCCGAAGAATACTTTTCCTCCGCCACAAGCAAGTACCTCGCCATGCTCGTGGACTACCTTCTGCCAGGCAAGGGTTGGCGGAGAGGAGGGGTTAGACACATTGTAGGCAACTATGTATGGCGTTTGCGTGGATAAGTCAAACATTGAGGTAAAATACAGTTTCAATTCTTGGGAATATCTTCCCTCCAAGTATTGCTTAACCTCAGCGCCTGGATGCCCCATAATGCCAATCTCTTTATACCATACTTCCGCTCCATCGGATATCCTATAGCACGCTAAGCCTCCTACACCTCCAACCATTTGAAGTGTAACGATCATGATATGCTGGTCGTCAAGTATTACTTGTGTACTTCCTCCCGTTCCGTGTGCGATGTTCACTTCCCATAATTTTGCGCCTGTAGTCGCATTAAAGCAGGCCAACTTTGATGGCTGAGGAGTAAACCATGGCGGACCAATTTGGGTAAAGACCCTGCCTTTATGAGTTACCACTGAAGAGGCAAAATGTACACCAGAACCTAAGATACCAGTTTTCCATAAAACGTTTGGTTTGCTAGGCGCCGGGCCATCCGAGAACTGCGTCCATGACGAGTCATGCCCGAGCATAGGCCACTCGTACTGGCTTACCTCTGCTTTGCTGATTAAAGGGACTGAGGTTGCTAAAACTGAAAGGCAAAGCAACAACAGAATAGAAACACCCTTAAAGATTGGCAGTCTTCTTTCCATAATTCCAACCTCAATTAAATTGTCACTCATTATATTGTCAAAACAATCTGTTTATAAGACTTTTGAAATAATCTCAAAAGGCTGAGGCAAATAAGAATGCAAAAGATGGAACATAAAAATAAGAATGGGCGATTAGTTTTTTGTTTTCATTATGGGCGGTTACGTTAGCCTTACGTTACCTTAACAGTTTGACCTTAATGGCGTCATAGTCGCATACAATGTAACACTCCATGCATTTAGTGCATTTATTTAACCCTACACCATCAACAATTTTTACATCCATAGGGCATACTTTTTCGCATTTTCTATCATCCTCTAAGCGACATACCCCACAATAATCAAAGCGGTAATCCTCACATTTTGACGGACACCCTTTCATGACACACTTATCTTCTTTCACTTTAGGCTTAATAAACGGATTTAACGAACCAACAATATTTAATAAAACTCCAACAGGACATAATTTCTTACACCAAAATCTCCTCTCTCTTATACTCAGAAACACGGCCAAAACAGGAATAGCATACAGCTCGATTAAAATATTATTAATTATGCCAGTAAGATACCTCGTGGCTTTAAGGTGAAACAAACCCCTAGTAAATATTCCTATAGGGCAAACCGTGCAAAACACATTAAATCTTAAAACAGCTGAACTGACAACAGACAAAGCCAAAACACCGCCTGCCGTTACTCCACTTTTGTTAGAAACAGCCCTTAAAATTGGGCACGCATTACATAAAACGCTCTTTTTATCTGCGCCTGTACTTTGCATATTCCTCTTAGATCTCTTAACTCTTTCAGCTTCAAGTTTAGGAAAGAAAAGCTCAACGCCTTTGTCAAAACTATCTACAACTGTGCCAACAGGACAAATCCAACCGCAGAAGATATTTCCCAAAAGAAAAACCCCAATTAAAACTAGAAGAACAGCGATAATTGTTGGGACAATAAGACGCAATTCCACCTTTGCAGTAACTAGAGATTGTATTCCACCAAGCGGGCAAGCAAGCCACTCACCAAGTCCCACATTACACCAACCCTTCAACCATATGCTGCAAGGCGACTGCACAAGAGGCAAGAAAAGGAAGGGTTGGCGATTTTGTAGAAAAATACTGTTCACTGGAGCATAGGGAACCGGCCACTCCTCTCCCGGAGGCACATAAGCAATGGGTAAAATGAATAAAATTAAAAAGGCAGCTTTACAAGCCCACCTAAGATATCTCAGCTTTGCCTTTTGACTTTCTCTGTTTTTTCTCAAAGCCTTTCACGTTTTATTGCATTAACTCATAACCCAATTCTAATGAAGTGTTATGTACTTCTACGTGAAACTTAAACGTATTGTTAGTGCATTTCCCTTTTATCCAAAATTATTTTAATCGAAACCCATTTCATTATATTCAAAAGCCCTGAGGTAACCATATGAAAGATGTTAAGAATTTCACCAAATACGCTGCTATCTTCATCATTGGAGTTATAATATCATCCATATTTTGGAACTTAAATCAGTTCCTGCTTTTCAAAAATATAAGCTATAGGGAAGATTATGATTTCGTCATTTTTTTGGATGTTAAGGAAGTTAAAGTCAAGAACGGAACAACAGGACAAATAGACTTTGTTGGAGAAGATTTGTCACAAGCCATGGATTACGCATTAAAAAATAACGGGTTGAAGATTTTCATAAAGAAAGCCGAATACAACGTTTCCAAAAATATCATCTTAAAAAACCCTGAAAGTGTAAAGTTGGTAAGCAACAACGCTGAGATAAACCTAAAAGGCAACTCCTTCATTATCAAAGGAGATTGCTGGGAAAATTCAAAGCATTTTTCCATCGAAGGATTAACAATAATTAATGGAAGTTTAATTATCGAAAACAGTTTCATGACAACCATAAAAGATTGCATTTTCATGGACTCTGAAGACGCTATAACCCTTTTAAACACCAATGGTTGGACTGAGTGCACAAAAATCGAAGACTGCTACTTTAAAAACGTCAAAAGAGGCATTGTTTTCAAAACTCCAACAGGGAATGGAACTCGTTCTTATGCGAATACCGAAATAAAACGTTGCTATTTCGAGTTGATGAAGGAAAACTCCGTAGGAATACAAGTTGAACCAGTTTCAGATTTTAATGAAGGCCTAATTCAAAACGTCCGAGTCTGGATGGGGGGAATAAGCGAACAAAACCAAACAGGTCTTCTCGTTGAAGGAAGCATGCTTAATACTCTCATGCAGGACACAGTTTTCGAGTCCTTTGCCAACAATCCTAAAAACATATACGGCATACATCTTGGTCCTGGAGGAGAATGTCCAATTTTAGGCCATGGAATAGTTTTCTGTGGAAATTTAACAGAGAAAATTCATAATCCATTCAAGAGGTGGCTTTACAGCGTTGGGGGCTCCTTCAAAGTAGAAAACGTTAGCATATCTCTTGGTTTAGACAATGGTTATGGAGCTTATCAAGAAATAGGCCTGGTTACCCACTTATCTTTACCCATATATTCTTTAAATGTCAAAGCACAGATTAATGGCCAATTTTCAACGCAAGAAACCATTGTTATCCGATTCAGGCTTAAACTTTTAGACGATTCCTTATCTGAAGATTTGGAAATCACCTTCAGAAACGCCACGACAATATGGTTGGACCACGATGATTGGCTAAAAATTTGGCCCAATAGAAATATTATACAGTCCTTAATTATGGATGCAAAAACAACTGAAAGCGCATCAAAAGTAACAGTTGCCGTGTCTGTTTACGGACAATATGGATAATTCCAAAATTAAACCAATTGATAAGAACAAAAGAAGAGAGGGTTTTCAGCTTTTCACTGCGCGTAAAGAGGCTTTTGCCCTAAGGGTAAATCCTCTTAAGTCTATCCTTGAGGGACAAACGAAAGTGCAGTGTCCACATCCATCACAGAGGTCTGCTCGAAGTTTCCTTAGCATATCCGTGTTTCCTTTGTCGAATGCCTCCTTTATTATAATGGGGCTAAGTCCATGACAACAGACAACCATGCAAGCTCCGCACCGCATGCAAGAAGTTGTTTTTACAGTCTCAAATTGTTGGGCTTTTGGAAGTTTCACTTCTATCTTCTCTTCTGTAGGCTTTGTCAATCCAATTTTATCCAACACTGGCGAAGTTAAGTTCATTATAATTAACGCTAAAATTGAACCTCCAAAAAAGTTCATGTAGGTTTGTATTAAAACTGTTAAGACTCCTAGGCCTAAACCGAAAATGCATTGTCCACGGTGAGTTAACGGTGTTGTTGCAGGATCAGTAGCCATGAAAAATGCTAGAAAGATGGAACTCCCCACGAACAATTCAAAGCCAAGTCTTAGAAGCGCGTCTCCACTATACACTGCAGTCATAATCAAAGACATTATTGTGACTGACGCAAAGTATGCTGCTGTTATCCGCCATTTTATATACTTGCGGGCAACTATGAAAAGCACTATTCCAACGATGATAACGGCGATGCTTGACGCCCCTCCTGCCCAACCATGATATTTAGCCACAACCAAAGTCCAGAAGAGCTCTGAAGGCGAAGGTGGAAGGGTAAGGACGCCTTGCGACAATAAGTCTGGGTTTCCAAAGCAAAATTGCAGAGCGCTTGCAAAGGATGCAAGGGGGTCTAAACCAGTGTAGTTTAGCTCTGTTGCTAATGTTGGTATATACCCTGTGTGATCTTTTGGCAGCAAGATTTGGTATAAGAATGGCAGCAAAACCAGGATTTTTGCCGCTGCAGCTGGGTTTACATATTTTCTACCGAGCAAGCCTTGGAGTTTCTTAAATGCTACTTCTCCTACGGCGGCGATGATTGCGACGTAAATGAAGGCTTGAGGTGCCACAAGGGGTAGCAACTCAACAGTTGCCATAACCGGAATACCGTAAGAATATGAAAGAGCAACGATTAAACCGAAAACAGCTGCTGACGTAGTGTTAACGGGTCCCTTGTCCTTCATTGCGAGGGAAAGCATATAGTCAAGGGCTACTGCCACAACAACCGAAATCAAACATGAAATCAGTAACGTTAAACCTAAAGACCAGCCTTGTTGGGTTATAGGCCACCAAAGGGCTGCTGTAACCGCCGCAAGGATGGCAAGCGCAATAAGAGTGTAAGTCATCATTTTGTCTTTAGTCATCCAAGAATATTCCTTCGCTTTAGACATACTTACCACACCCGCTGTTTGAAACCATGTTTCCTTAAATGTGGGAAATTGATTTATAAGGCTTTCCGGCTTAGGAAGCGTTAATAATAATGTAAATAAATTATTGTTAACATTGATGTTGAGGCTTGGTCTGGATGAAAATATCAACAAGGCTTTTGGCTGTCGTAGTCATGTTGGTTATTATAGTATCCCTTTTCACTGCAATCGAATGGTTTTGGAATGGCAAGTCTAGTCCAAAAATTTTTGTCGGTGTCGAATTTGCCTACAGTGATATAAACGATTGCAAGGAACTAGTTGACAAGGTTAAAAACTACACAAATCTTTTTGTTGTCGGTTTGCCTGAGCTAACATTCAATCAGACTGAATTGAATGAGGTGTGTGATTATATATACAATGCTGGGCTTCACTTTATTGTAATGTTCACTAATCCGCAAGCTTACGTGTATTATCACCCTTATGTATGGATTAAAAAGGCTGTAGAGAAATATGGTGAAAAATTTTTGGGAGTATATTATTATGATGAACCGGGCGGAAAACAGCTTGACGGCGACAGAGGTAGAATGGTTGTTGAAGCTGAAAACTATACGGAAGCCGCCAACATTTATGTTGGTTACTTGCGAGGTCACCTAGAATATTATCTGTACTCTGGAGTTAAGGTATTTACTTCGGATTATGGACTTTACTGGTTTGATTTTAAAGCTGGATACGATGTTGTGTTTGCTCAATTTGGATGGAATCATAGTAGATTGTTGAACATCGCACTTTGTAGGGGTGCGGCGAAGGTTCAAGACAAGGAGTGGGGTGTGGTAATAACGTGGACTTTTACACATCCGCCTTATCTTGAGTCCGGTGATGAGCTTTGCGATGATTTGGTTTTAGCCTATAAAGCTGGAGCGAAATACTTTGTTGTTTTCAGCTATCCTAATATTGCGCATTATGGAACATTAACCGAAGATCACTTTGAGGCTTTGGAAAAATTTTGGGATTATGTTCAGCGAAACCCTAAAGAACATGGTGCTTATAATAGCGAAGTTGGATATGTTCTCCCGAAGGATTATGGGTTCGGATTTCGGGGTCCTAATGATACCATTTGGGGATTATGGGATAGTGATAGCTCAGCAGAAATAATATGGCAAAATTCACGGAACCTTGCGGATGAGTACCAATTTAAGCTTGATATTATTTATTACGAGGACAAGTTTAGCAACACAATTAAGGACAGTTACAAAAAATTATTTTTCTGTAATGAACCATCAACTTGAGATTCGAGTCCTAGGTAAGATTTATTAAATGTAAGCGATAGATTAAAGCTTTAAACTGGGAGAGGTTTGAAATTGACTGAAGGGGAAAAGTTGAAGGTAAGTGATATCTTGTATGGTGTTATAGTGCCATCTATTGTTGCCGCGTTAATCATCATCTTTCCAGCATACCTAAAACCAGCGTTGGATCCAACATTACAGGCAATACTTGTAGATGGACTTGCAGAGGCGATTCTTGTCATAGGGGTTCCGATGCTTTTTGGATTGCTTTGGAATCGCTGGGCTGGAGGGGCTTCCGGATTTGTACTTGGAGGCATTTACGCGTTATACGTGAATGGCATGTTTATCTATTACAGCATGTTTTATCCTCAATACGTTCCTAACGACATTTCTACTTTAGGATACTTAGTATGTGCAATGTTGACAGGGTATATGGCTGGAGCCTTGAACAAGGGGTCTTTCGGTTTCCGACGAATGTTGGTTGCTGGGCTTGTTTCAGGGATCATTGGCGGTTTCTTCCTCCTTTGGACTCAGATAATATCGCCTCTGGGTATGGTGACTGACATTTACTATGCGCTGTTCATTACATTGTTGCCGAGGATAATTTATGGCGTTGTGATACCAATTATTGCTAAGGTCTTCATTTGGTACGGTATGTTGCCTAGACGCATATCATAATCATCCTCGCCCTTTTTCTTGTGCCAATCTTAATTGCGCCATTTTTTAAGGAAGTGTCTGCCGTCGATGAGAGACTCTTAAAAGTTTTAAACTTGTTGGTGACATTTCTTGAATTATAATCGTTTACACAGAGGGGTTTAATGTGGCATGGAATGATAAAGGAAATGATGCGTATTCAAGTGTTCTTGTAAGGGTTACTCCATGGATTTTTGTTGTGGTTTTAGCATATTTTACGGCGGCTGTCTACTGGATTTTTCAGTCGTTTATGTGGGGGTATGAGATAACTTCGAGATTTTCGATTTACGCGAGCCTCCTTAAAGAGTCCTGGTGGATAGTCCTCTTTTACAGCAGCGAATTGGGCGGTGTGGTTTGCACTTCGCTGCGTTTTGTAGCAGGAGTTTTTGCTTTATACTCAGCTATTTTGTTCTTTGGTGGGGGGGGAGATCCTTTACTCCACGGGTTAAGAAAAATGTTTGCAGAGTGCTTGTTTTCGAAGCTGGATACTATTTGGCTTTGGTTCCCTCTGTGATTTTGGGTTTCGTTCATCCATTGTTTGCCGAAAAATTGTGGTATTTTGACTCTACCCCTGGAATGCCTGTCTTACTTGTCAGCGGAGTTGCTTGTCTCTTCATGGTTTCAGCAATCCCACAAGCCTTGCTTAGGCTACGACTAAGAATAGCCAAAAATTTACCACGTGAAGAAATCGTAAAGTGGATTTGCATTACCGGCGTGGCTTATCTTTTTGTTGTTTTCTGGCTTAACTATTCGCTGTCATGGATTGCAACCACCGTCCCTTGGGCGGAAAGGGCGCAGCCGGGCGTAAGCATACTACTTGAACCCATAAGCCTAATTAGTTTTGCAGCTACAATCTTCGGCTTGCTAGCAATAGCATTATCTGCGTTGTTTTCAGCTTTGCCATATATAAGGGGACAAGGCAACAGTCAAAGCTTTAAACATGTAGGCGCCATCATGGCAGCTTTTGGAAGCTATTTCATATTGGTGACCATTCTTTATATAGTTGCAGGGGGCTATGCTGGACGACCCACGGTGTGGCATGAAATGGTGGTGCCCCACAACCCAGATTTGTGGTGCGTAACCTTCTTTCTGCTAGGCTTACGGCTAATATCAATAAAGTCAGTTAGATAGCGACAAATTTTATAAGGATATTGTTAATTAATAGGTGGGAGACGTGATGTAAAATGTCTTGGGAAGGAAAACTTTCAAAAGTTTTAACTGTTGCAATGGTTATGCTGCTATTAGGCTCAGTATTTTCAATAATTCCAAACATTTCAAACACCGCAAACGCTTCGACATTACCCCTAAGCCAACGCATAAACCCAGTAACTGGACAACCTTACGGCGACATAATGCAATACGACTGGCCAGTTGGCGGGCATGACGAGGGGTTGACAGGTTTCAACCCTGGTCCAGCCCCTAGCAGACCCAACCTGCTCTGGCGAGTTAGTACAACAGGAACCGGGCATGTAAGTGTTTTTAATGGGAAAGTTTTCGTGATGGAAGCAGCTATGATTGGCATAACCCCTAGTCAAATGAGGTTGTTTGCGTATGATGCCTTTACGGGCGAACTGATATATGCCGTTCCTGCTCCGGGCACTCCTGCTCCGTCGGGTACAGCGGGCATTTATAAGCTTGATGATACCTACCTCCTTTTGCAAGGCGTAACAGGTGCCGTATGCCGCAGAATCGACAACGGCGAGGTTGTGTGGACTCTGATAATACCTGGCGGCATGGGGCATCCTGGCAGCGGCACATACTTTGCTGGGCACTATTCTGAAAGCATGAAAAAGCTATTTACACATTCATGGAATGCGTCTACAAACCAAGGTCAGATTTTAGCTTATGACTTATCAAATCCTTCAAATCCCCCACCATTAGCTTGGAGGTACCTAGCTGATAGCCCAAGTGAAATACTCTGTTCAGGTGATGGAATGCTCTTTTTGGGAACAACTGAAGGCACAGTCTACGCATTGAATGGCACCACTGGAGAACGTGTATGGCAAACTCATGGAATGAGCGGATTAATACAGCAATCAGCCATTTATTATAACGGCAAACTGTATACCTCTGCGACAACAACACAAATGACTTGTTTTGACGGAAAAACAGGCAAAATCCTATGGCAATACGAAAAAGGTCCAAGAGCTTTCTCCGCCTACAGAGGGGCAGCAGGATATGGAATGATATTTGACACCACCGTAGAAACTGATCCCCACGGCTGGGTTTATGCATGGGACGCTGAAACAGGCGAAGTTCGATGGAAGCAGCCAGGATACTATTATATCTCTTATACCACCATGGCTGTAGCCGATGGCAAGGTCTATACGTCGACATGCGATTGGATGGCTGGCTCCGTGGTTGCAGGGTTAACGATGCCTGGATACGAGTTCAGCTGCTTTGACGCGTTCACCGGAACATTGCTGTGGAAGCTTCCAGGCATAAATTTTGCTCTGCCTACAATTGCGTATGGAAACCTTTACGGTATTTACGGCGGCTATTTATACTGCATTAGCGACAAGCCAAAAGACTGGACACACGGGTTTATTGGAAACGTTGAAACCCCAAGAGTTGCCGTCGGCCAATACGGTCCATCAAAACTTAATCTTAAATGGGCTTTTCAAACTGGAGGAGACGTTAGCAGCTCACCCGCAGTCGTGGACGGCAAAGTATATGTTGGGTCTCACGACAAGAACTGGTACTGTCTAGACGCTTATACGGGAGCTAAAATCTGGAACTTCACAATCGGCCATTATGTAAGGTCTTCGGCTGCGGTGGTTGGCGGAAGAGTCTTCACGGGCGCTGATGATGGCTACTTCTACTGTTTAAACGCTAGCACCGGCAAGCTAATATGGAAAACGCCTGCTGGCGGGCATTTTCCAAACATGATGGTGCCAACAGAATTTCAACCACGCTCCTCTCCCATAGTAATCGGAAACAGAGTATACGTTGGCTCCTTGGACGGCAAAGTTTACTGTCTTAACGCCGAAAATGGAAACGTATTATATACATATCCAACGGGAGGGCCAATATTCGGTTCACCAGTTTACTACGATGGCACTATTTACATAACATCCACGGATACCTATCTCTATGCTTTAAATGCCGCAGACTTGAGCTTAAAATGGCGGAGCTTCCCGCTTAACTTGCAGATTGGCATACCAGACCGCAGTAAACTCTTCAATATTGGCACGCCAACTGTAGCCGATGGAAAGGTCTTCGTTGGAGGCGGCGTTATGTATGGTACTGCTATACCTGGAGTAGACTACTATCCCCACAGCGTTCCCTCAGGAGCTTGGGGAGGCACCATGAGATTTTTTGCCTTCAACGCAACGACAGGCGCAAGCATATGGAATCAGACGCTTGCTGGAAACACTCAACCAGTTTGGGTTCCAGTATACAAGGGTGGCAAGCTCTACATATCAGAATTCATGCAGGTCACCTGTATGAATGCTACTAATCCAAACTCTGGACCATACAAGGTGTCTGACTTCGGAGCAGCGTATGGTGCCCGTCGAGCTGGAAACCGCACATGGGGACAATGGTTAGGCTATCAGATTTGCTCTTCAGTTGCATATGCAGACGATATAACTGGCCCCAAGGTGTATGTTGGCTGCGACATCGGCAGCGTCACGGTGTTAGACGCCACTAGTGGAAAACCGTTATCTTCATACCCAACTCCTGGAAATGTACCCTCTTCTCCTGCAATCTGGGACGGAAAAGTATACGTCGGATCAGTCAATGGAAAAGTTTACTGTTTCAGTGATGCACCTTCTTACTGTCCAACTATTGTTGCTTGGTGTGATTGGCGTGAAGCCTAC
>FMJZ01014712.1_pt1 | contig 12470 bp, 7 predicted proteins | sample 1987881 | NCBI WGS metagenome assembly FMJZ01 (sample SAMEA4378227, study PRJEB15110) | soil metagenome | biome: soil; feature: Field; material: Soil | place: India | collected 2015-03-11 | depth 0 m | reverse complement strand
GTCAAGAGGACAGGGGTGAATTGGGTAATTACACAAAGTTAGCGAGTGCAACTGCACCTGCAGAGACTATTTGGATCATGGACAGCAACTGTGTCGTGGCAGGGCGATTACCTTGCTGGCCAAATCCGATGAGCACGAGCCCTACCGTTGGGCAATGCTTTGACCCTGAAGAGAGTGGGCTGGGTTGGTGCGGTTGTGCTTGGCCAACTTCAACATGGAATCAAAGACCTGGCACGAAAGGACTTAAACGTCACTTCAACGACCGAGGTAACATCCTCTTTCTTGATGTACATGTCAAGACCTTCAAGACAACCTATGGTTACAAACCCAACGACCCATTCTACCTCTGGAGGGTTTCAAAGTGATCTGAATTGGGGCTGGCTTAGTATAGTATGTGGCTTGTCAACAAGGGGGTGCAATCCATGAGGACAGAAATTCCTATATGGGTGGCAGTGGTCGTCATCGTCGTGGTGATTTTAATTGCCGCTGTCGTAATTTGGCGCGGAACGGGTGTCCAAAAGACCGAGTTCCTGCCAGGGGAGAAGTTAAAAGAGTATTGGAGCTAAGTGGGTCCAATGCAACCAACCAAACCGCCGACACCTGGTCAATGAATCTTTGACACAGATTGAGAAACGAAAGTGGATGGGTGTGATGGGAGATTATGGACATACTCTCTCAACTCACTTGGTGGGAGCAGTTGCCGTTGCTTTGATTGCCCTCCTCACCCCCTACAGCGATTTGGTTATGCAAGCGACTTGGGTCGGATTGACCTCGTTTCCGATAAGCGCATTTTTTGTGCTATGTGCTCTCGTTGGCGTTAACTCTGTGCTTGCTCTTTTGCGCAAGGATCTCAAGCCTGCTGAAACACTTTTGATTTACACGATGGCTTTAGTTGCTGCGGGCATACCTTCCTTTGGATGGACGGGTTTACTCATCCCTTACCTTGCTGGACCCTTTTACTTTGCGACGCCTGAGAACAACTGGGCGCAAATTTTGGATCCTCACTTGCCCAAGTTTTTGTTTCCCCAACAGCGCGAAACCGCAATATGGCTTTACGAGGGTTTGCCGAAAGGTGTGAAAATCCCTTGGAGCGATTGGTTGCTCCCGCTAATGATGTGGACGCTGTTTGGCTTTTGCGTTTATGGCGTTTTCTTTTGCTTTAGCGCTTTGTTCCGCAAACCTTGGGTTGAACAGGAACGGTTGGTTTTCCCGTTGATGCAGTTGCCCTTGCAAATGAGTGGGGGCACAAAGTCGGGGCAATCCTTCTTTCGCAACTTGGGAATGTGGCTTGGTTTCACTACCTCTTTCAGCGTTCATGCTATTAATGGCTTGCGCTACTATTTCCCTTGGTTGCCGTCGGTCAATGTTCACCTAATTCCCTTAGACACTTACTTTCCTGACCGACCTTTCCGAGCCATTACGCCTTTCTGGGTTCGCATTCTGTTCAGCATAATCGGCTTGGCTTACTTTTTGCCTTTGGAAATTTCCTTCAGCCTTTGGTTTTGCTACTTCGCTTTTCTCGCCCAGCAAGTCATTGCCGATTGGTGGGGATTGCCGCTGAAGAATGTGCAGGCTTATCCTGTCAAGGAATTCGTCGCTCATCAGATGTTTGGTGGCATCATCGTCTATGCCCTTTACAGTTTTTGGGCAGCGAAAAGTCATTGGCAAACTGTTTTGCGCAAAGTCTTTGGGCGTAGCGGCGCAAACGATAACGGTGAAGCCATTCCTTACTCGGTCGCTTTCTGGGGCATTTCTCTCGGGCTGGCGCTCATTGTCTTGTGGGGCTGGAAAGCGGGAGCGGGGTTGTTTTGGACATTTGCCCTTTTTCTGCTTTTCTTTCTAACACACCTCGTCGCCGTAAGGTTAGTTTGCGAAGGCGGTATGCTTTATGTCCAGCATCCCTTCCGACCCATCAACTTTTTATTGGCAATGTTCGGTTCCAGCGGCATTGGCACAAAACACTTGCCTATGCTTGTGCTTTTTGACCATCTACTCATGCTTGACAACCGTAGTCCGTTGATGCCTTGCATTGTTCAAGGGCTGAAAATTGCGGACGAGGCGCAAATCCAACGGAGGCAAGTGATAGCAGCAATGGGTTTCAGCGTTGTGTTGACAATGCTGCTTTCCTACTTCGCTTATTTGAGGCTTATGTATCGGCATGGAGGGAACAACCTTCACTTTTGGTTCACAACTTACTACACCCGCAACCTTTACTGCACTTGGACGGCTCACCTTTTGACCGTTGGCGAACCTGCGAACCCAAAAGCATTGGTCACAATGGCAATTGGCGCAGCCACAATGATTGGCTTGATTTTCATGCACCGAAACTTCTTGTGGTTTCCAATTGCACCTGTTAGCTACTTAATGGGCGCATCTTGGCCGATGATCAACTTTTGGTTTCCGATAATGTCGGGTTGGGCGATAAAGGCATTAGTGCTCCACTATGGGGGCGGAAAGCTTTACCGAAGGTCGTTGCCCTTCTTCCTCGGCCTGATTTTCGGCGAGTTTTTTAGCGCCGGTTTTTGGGTCATCGTTGACTTGTTCACAGGTGTTCGCGGACATGTGATTTTCTCATTTTGAGCCAAATGATGTCTTGCACCCTTCGCTTAGTTGGTGACGCTCGGTGTTATGCGCGATAGCAAAAAAGGCTGAGATAAAGTTATGTCCGGATGCTCAATCAGTAAAATCACAGTGAAGGGAGTGCTGAGGATGGGAAAAGCGTTGACAGGGCAAATCATCGCAATGGTGGTGGTGCTTATGGTCATGGGTTCGGGACAACCTTCAAATCAAGCAGTTGACAACAGTTTGATTCGGGTCGTTGTTGAGGGCTGGAATGGTGGTTACAAACTCGCTCGCTTTCTCGTTCGGCAACAAAGGCATTGGGTTGAGGTTGCCAGTTGGAGTCCAATCGCCCGCATCGTTTACGACGGAAAGGAAAAAGAAGTAGATTGGCAGCCTGCCTTGAAGAATGTGTTTGTCAAGGGGACAACCCTTCAGTTCTCCGACCGATTGCTTGACCCTGACGGTGATGAATGGAAACTGAAGTTGACAATTCACTTGAAGCCGAAAGAACCTGTCGCAGAAGTCAATTGGGAATGGAGTTGCGAACGAGAAAAGGCTGTCAAAGCACTTTGGATATTGGACTTACTGGTCGGTGACAGCCCGGCGAAAATTTGGGGTTTGCTCCCAGGGGTTGAGTTCCTGTGTGACGGCGAGCCCTCTTCAAATCCACGCGATTTCGCACCGCCACTTCACGACCGAAGGACACCGAACCCGAAGAAGTTGACAATCCCGCTGATGGCGGTGACAATCGGTGAAGGAAGCGTCGCATTGCCTGAAAATGCCGACAAGTTTTTCTGTCCAGATTCTCTCTTTGACATGCCGAGAGTTTCCGCAAAAGGGGCTTTAGCCCCGACAAAAACCCTTTCGCAACTGAGGTTTCCCTCGCAAACGGTCGTGCTGTTTTGGAACCCCTTGCAGCGATGGGATGGCGAACACACTTTGCCTTCAGTACGATTTGAAAGTCCAAGGAGCGATGGTAAAGGGCACCGGCTTGGTCTATTCTTGCCGTCATGTCCTGAATTCGTCCCAGAAAACGCTGATAAGGCAGCCAAGCCGTATTTGATGAGCAAGGGTCAAACTTTACGGTTTGAAGCGAACATCTCTATTGAAGGAGGGCACATATTGACATCAGTTCGGCGTTGGCTGAAGGAAGTCGGTGGCTTGCCGAAACCCAACCTGATGCCCAGAGATTTTGAGCAACAACTTGCTCTTGACAGATTTGGTTTTCTGAACACCGTCTGGGATGAGCAAACTCAAAAGTGGCGTCATTGTGTCGGTTGGGCACCTGCACACTCACCCGGGTTTGCAACCTTGCTTTGGTTCAACGGGCACATCACAAAAGACACGGAGGGCAAAAGGCAAGCCCTTGAGCGTGTCCGCCTTGTCGCCCAAAACATGCTCCGTGATGGTGGCGCTGCGTTGTTCACATCACCAGCAAATTGCCACATCATGCGTTGGGAATTTCCGTTCCACTATGGCTATCTACCAGAAGCACTCAACTACCTTGACAATTACATCCGAAACTTAATTGCCACCCAGCAACCTGACGGAAGTTGGCGTTTCATGCCTGCCAACGAAAAGCAAGCGACACTCGGTCGCAAAGGCGATGCCGTTTTAGGCACCTGCGCTTACAATGCAGCGATGATTTTGCGTTACGCCCGCATCACCGGCGATAAGGAAGCGTTGAAGGCGGGTGAAAAAGCGTTGCGGTTAATGGAACAATTTCGCGTGCCACGAGGTGGGCAGACTTGGGAGTGTCCGATGTATGAACCTGACATTTTGCCTGCCGCGTGGGCAGTTGCTGCCTACCTTGAAGCCTTTTGGGCAACAGGTAACTTGCGTTGGTTGCACGATGCAGTTTATTGGGCAGAAACGGGAGTCCCGTTCGTCTACCTTTGGCAATTGCCTGACCGACCAATGATGTTGGGAGCGACCATTCCCGTTTTTGGCAGCACCTTTTACACCCACTCTTGGCTTGGCGTGCCGGTTCAATGGTGTGGGCTTGTTTACGCCTACCACATTCAACGACTTGCGAAAACGCTGGAGCGCCATCGCCCGAAAGCCAACGGTTCACCGCTGCAGTTGAGTTTGAACTTCACCCCAAAAGATTGGCGACGACTTGCGGAATTGATTACTGTCAGCACTCAATATCAGCAGTTTGACGAAGGCGAATTGAAAGGCACATACCCCGACAGCATCACCGATTTCATTCGGCGTAATCCCCCTTTCATCAATCCTGAAGACATCGCTGTCAATGTCTTGACACTTCACGGCTTTGATCCCGACATCAAGACGGTGGGAACGAGGCTTGACAATCGTGAGGTTATCATTAGTTCGGGCGCTGAAATTTCGGATGTTCGCCGGAGGCGACCGAAAAGCTTCTCTATCAACTTGCGATATTTTGCTGGTGAATTGAGTCACACTTTCATCGCTAACATGTTTGAGCCGAGAGAAGTCACTGTGAACGGTAAGCCGCATCCGCGTTCTTCTCAACCAATTCAACGACAAACAGGTTGGTGGTGGGACAAGAAGCATCAGCGCCTTTACATTGTAACCTTGCACGAGAAAGAATTGGTCACGGTCATTGTCCGTTGAACCACAAGGGGTGATGGAATTTGTGGCGGCATGTGCCTTTGAAACGACCGCAACCTAACGCACAAGAGTTCATTGACATCCTCATGGGGCGAATCCCACAATGCCGAACTCCACTCGTTGAATACATCGTTGACGATACCGTGATGCGTCCGATTGTTGTGAACTTGCTTGGAAGAGAGTGGGTAACTCCTACGGACCGAGAATCCCTCAAAGCCTACCTTGACAATTTCATTGAGTTTTGGTATCGCATGGGTTACGATTTCGTTCGGCTGGAAATCGGTTTACCCTTCAAAGAAAATCGGCTTGTTGCGCCAGATACGGCGTCAAACAAAATGCGCTCTTGGGTTGATGAGCATCAAGGGGCTATTAGCAGTTGGGAGGATTTTGAGCACTACCCTTGGCCAAAGGTTGAAGACCTTGACTTTTTCGTGCTGGAATACATCAACGACCATCTGCCCGAGGGCATGGGGCTGATAAGTTCCCACGGTGGTGGGATTTTTGAGCACCTCTCTTGGATTATGTCCCTTGAAGGTTTGAGTCTTGCCCTTTACGATGACCCCGAACTCGTTCAGGCTGTGAGCGAACGGATTGGCGAGTTGATAACGAAGTTTTACGAACACTTGTTGCAATTGGGGAACCTGATTGCCGTCTTTCCCGGCGACGACATGGGTTTTCGGTCGGGCACTTTAGTTTCGCCTGAATTTTTGCGCAAATACATTTTGCCTTGGCACAAACGCTGGGCAGAAATGGCTCATCAAAAAGGTGTTCCCTACTTCCTTCATTCGTGCGGCAATGTTTTAGCCATCATGGACGACCTCATCAATGATGTCAAGATTGACGGCAAACATTCCTTTGAAGATGCAATCATGCCCGTTGAGGAGTTTCAGTGTCTTTTTGGTGACCGAATTGCTGTCCTCGGCGGTGTGGATTTGAACATTTTATCGGCAGGGACGCTAGAAGATGTGAAGAAGCGGACGAGGCAACTCATTGAAACCTGTGGCGCAAAAGGGAGATTTGCGGTCGGTTCAGGAAACTCAATTCCAACCTATGTCCCCGTTGACAATTATCTCGCTATGATTGACGAGGCGTTAGAGTTAAGCGGGTTCGGTTAATAGCGCGTGCTTTAGGTTCAGAAGCAGGGTAGGTGGTTAAATGTGAGGAAAACGGTGAAGTTTTTGGTTTGGTCGTTAGTGTTGAGTACCATTGCATCTTTCGGCGTCTCTCAAATCCCCGTGTCAATCGTTTTAGTGAGTGATGCACCTGAGCAAGGTGTCGTGATGGGCAAGGTTGATTTGAGTCAGGTTTTGCAGCCCGCAAAAATCAAACACTTCACCCCTGCGAACTTGAAAGCGTTTCTCAACGACGGGCGTCCTGTGCCCGTTCAGTTTGTGCCTGAAGACGAATTCAATCCTGTCAAGGGCACATTGTTGTTGAAACTTCCTAAAGGTGGCAATTGGCAAGTGCGGCTGATTTACGAACCAAGTAGCTCACCTGCACAGAAAAATTGGGGCGGCAAGGTTATAACCACTCACTACACTGTCACACACAATTCAAACTACATGGGCGGTTTACCATCTCATTTTCAATTTCCTGCGACGGGCAAAAATTTCTCCACCTTCGTTTGGAATGACCGAGTTCACCATCGCAAGTTGGGCAGTTTCCTTTTGCGCAACGACCCCAAACCGCAAGTGCAACTTGTCTCTGATGGCGAAATTGCAACAGTCGTTCGGGTGCGAGCGAAATATTGTCAAGCTGATGGAAAACAACCCTTATCGCAACCAGAAGCGGTTTACGATTGGTTTTACTTCCAAAACCTGCCATTGATTTTTGTGACCGCAAAAGCCCAGCAGCGTGAGCCTCTCGCTTGGAACGAATTGCATTTTTTGGAATTGAACTTTCCCGATGAAAGTTTTCGCGAATGGGTTGGCGGCGAACCGCTTCGGCAAGGTAAGTTTGAAGCGTCCCAGAAAAGTTTCGGCTTCAACGATTGGGGCGCACTTATTGACGGGCGAAATGTCATCGCTGTTTTGAATAGTGGACAGGCGCTATTTCACGATGGTCGCAGCGGCTACGGAACTTATTTGCACGCTCATGGAGACGCAGCATGGCAAGGATGGCAAAGCACAGAACGAGTCTTTTCGGCGTGGTTACTTGTTGGTTCTTTTGATGAACCAATCGTCACCATTCGGTCCATGCTCAATCAACTATCAACCTATGCGCAAGTCATCGTTACATTGCCTGAAGTTCGCAACGCTATTGTCAAGGCGAAAGGTTGGCATCGTGCTCTTGCTGAAAAGTTGGAAGCGCAAGGAAGGTTTAAAGAGGCATTGCAATTTGCGAGGGGCAAAGTTCCTGTCAACTGGCTTCTTAAAACTGCTGGTGATTTGGGCATTGCTTTACAACATATTGGCAATGGCATTCGGTTGGAAAGTTTGTTTGACAGAAAATCAAACCGTGAACTTTCGTCGGCACAATCGTTGCCGCTGTTCACCATCACGCTTCGGCATGTGCCTGGCAAGCGGGAGATGCAACTAACTGCCGAAAGCGGGTGGAAGCAAGTTGAGATGAAGGGAACTGGCAATGGCGTCGCGTTACATTGGCGGCGACCGAAAGAACCATCATTAGCGAGCATTGAAGTGATTTTACACGCCACCGTGATTGAGACAGCGAGTGCCTTCCATTGGTCATTGGACATTGGTCATTTGCCACCAGATTGGAGTCTCCTGCGTGTTTCCTTCCCGCAAATTGCTATCGCTGATTTGGGCGAAAACGCTGAAGTTTTCTTCCCACGGGGTCCAGGCGAAGTTCAGCGCAATTTGTGGAAGCGAGCATTCACTTTCCGAAGTTTGTATCCCAACGGTTGGTGCACGATGCAATTTTTGGCAGCGTATGACGGGACAGGGAACGTGAGACGAGGAACGGGGATTTATGTCGGTGTGCATGACCCATACGGAAGTGCGAAGGGGATTGTGGTGAAAAGTGAAACCGATGCAAAGCGGGTTATCTTTGCATTTGAACACCCTGCTCCAAATATGGGCGTCGGAAGCAATAGGTTTCAGCAAGCAGGCAAAGTCGTCTGGCAGATTTTGCGTGGTGATTGGTTTGATGCAGCGATAATTTACCGAAATTGGGTGCGCAAAGAAGCGAAATGGTTTCCGAAACTCGGCAAAGACGGACGCACCGATACTCCACAATGGATGAAGGAACTTTGCGTTTGGGCTTTAGGTGGTGGAGCACCAAAAGATTGCGTGCCAATTGTCAAGGAGTTCGCTGAGTTCATGGGTGTGCCTGCTGGCTTCCACTGGTATAACTGGCATCAAATTCCCTTTGACAACGACTACCCGCACTATTTCCCAACGAAAGAAGGCTTCGCCGAAGGTGTTCGCGAGTTGCAACAAGCAGGCGTTTTCGTTATGCCATACATCAACGGGCGACTTTGGGATACTCGTGACAAAGGCACGGGTGACTGGCAGTTCAGTAAAGTTGCATTGCCAGCGGCAACAAAGCGTGAGGATGGAACTCCTTACACCGAAAGTTACGGCAGCAAAGAAGCGGACGGAAGTGATGTCAAGTTGGCACCAATGTGCCCGACAACGAAATTATGGCAGAGCAAAGTGAGGGAAATTGTTTTGCGGCTGTTCAGCGAGTTCGGCGTCAAAGCAGTTTACATTGATCAAGTCGCTGCTGCATCGCCGGCGTTGTGTTTTGACAAAACTCACGGTCATCCGCTTGGCGGAGGTTCTTGGTGGAATGAAGGTTACTGGGAAATGTTGGACGCCATCCGTAGGGTGATGCCGAAAGACCGCATGTTGACAACCGAGTGTAACGCTGAACCGTTTTTGCGTTGGTTTGACGGTTATTTGACTTGGCATTGGCAACACGACGGTCAAGTCCCTGCTTTCCCCGCAGTTTACGGTGGCGCCATTCAAATGTTTGGGCGAGCATATCGCGGTGGTGCAACGAAAGATTTGGCACTGCGGATGAAAGCAGGACAGCAACTTGTTTTCGGCGAGCAAATCGGATGGATTGACCCCAATATCGTTCGGGAGAAAGAGAACGCAGAATTTTTGCGGCAAATTGTCAAGTTGCGTTGGCATTTGCGCCGTTACTTTTATGAGGGAGAAATGGCACGACCGCCTAAACTTATCGGCAACATCCCGAAAGTCCGAGCCGATTGGCAATGGGCAGGTGAATGGTGGGTTGAAACCGACGCAGCCTTGACAGGAGCTTGGAAGTTGCCTCAAGAAAGCAAACTCGTTTTGTTGTTTGTGAATGTCGGCGACCAACCCATCACAGCGACATTCGTTTTTGACGGCAGAAGTTATGGTCTGAAAGGGGAAAAGTTGCAGGTAACGAAAGTGATAGAACACGGACAAAGGGCAACTGAGAACTTGCCATTGACATTCCGAAAAACAATCTGTTTCCCCGCTAAGATTGCCTTTGCCCTTGAAGTCAAGGTTGCAAGATGATGAGGCAGGAGTCACCCAGAAAAATCACAGCAGCGTCACCCCTTATGGGCGACGGCAGTTTAAATCACCGAAATCGTTGTAGCGTTGTTACTTGTAGGCGACGGCAGTTTAAACGACCGTCGGGGATAAAACCACGACGCTACAAAGATTGATGGTTGACAAAAATGATGGTAGTGTCGGGCTTCATGCCCGACAGCGGTTTTTTCCCCTCGTCCCACGGCCCGCGTCCCTCGTCCCGTCCATTGAGACGAGCCCCAACGCTACCAATTCTCCATTTGCCGACCTGCCGAATTGCCGATTTGCCGAAATTTCGGTTCGGCAGGAGCCTTACCCTCCCATCGGCACAGTAAAGTTTCATGACCATTTGATGAAGATGAACCACTCAACGGCGATAACGAGGAGGGCGAGAAGGACAAAAAGCCACCACAAATCGCTCCAGGTTGTGCGGGCAACTTGAGATGCGACGGTGTGAGCACCTAAAGTGATAGTTTGCTTGGGCTCAATTTCTGATTCATCGGCGTTGAGCAAATTGACGGCAAATTGCACTCGCAAGTTTCCAGACATAATTTCGTAAACGCCAACCTTTTCCGTTGCCCTTAAGGTCAACAAGTTTTCGGGAGCATTGACAGTTTCTGACCTACCATCGGGATATCGGATGGAAACTTTCTGCGACGGCACGGTCAAAGTGACTATGCTCCCAGCCTTCACCACGAACCCTTGTTCCCACCTTTGTCCTCCAACCGACCAACGCAAAGCGTTGGCAATGAAAATGGGGAAGCCAACTCGCAATGGAAAATCGCTGTCAAGAAAATTAAAGCCGATGAAAAGCCAACGCCTGTTTGACCGCTCACCTAAAGCGATCAACGGTGTCTCTTTAGCATCAGCGATGCTTTGCGCCCAAGGCACAAGTTCAACCTTCACCGCTTTGTCAATCAAAACCGCACTCAAGTCAACGAACCGCAACACAGGATGCTCACGCTCCCAAGCAGTGACTGCCGGTTGGTTAGCGATGCCTACTTTCCTCACAAATTCGCCATCCGCCACACCAATCAGCCAAACAGCCTTTGCCTTGACAGGTTCAGGTTTAGTGCCGTCAAAGATAACAACATCGTATCTCCCGCTCATTCCACTACCTTTCTCCGTTTCAGGAACTTGTGGAGCCTTGTCAACGACGCAATTGGGTTCAAGGGCAAGTGCCCGCTCAAGGAAGAAGTTGCCGGGGCTGACCAGCAGAATTCTTACAGGTTGACGACCGATACCGACGAAGTTGACTTCGTCGTCGCTTGGCAAAACATCGTCTTTGCATTCCCACTTCACTGTCACCTGTCTCGCCGTTAAGGGTATAAGAACGGTTTCGCCGACAATTTGCTTTGGCTGTAAAGTCAATTCCTTTGCTGCGCTCAACTTTCCGTCGATCAGCAAAGTCAGCGTGCCTTTAAGGGATTTTTCGCTGAAATTTCTCAGACCCACGAATAACCTCACTTGGTTGCCTCGCCGCTGAGCGTCCATGAGAACAAATCCTGCGTTGTTGTCGCTACTTCCAACTGATTCGTAAGCGAGTTTTGCTGAGCCGAGAGAAAAATCAACGACAGGCTCAAATGAGCCATCGGAAACGAGCACGATTGTTGCGTTCGGTCTATTGGCAACCAACGCTGATGCCAACCTCAAAGCAGGGCCAATGTCGGTGGGGGCATCGGTAGGTTTCAAATTGTCAAGCAATTGTCTCAATCGGTTGTGGTCGGAACTGAGTGGGGCAACGACGCGGGGTTCTGTAGTTGCGAGAATTAGCGATGCTTGATCGCTGTAGTGCAAGTCTCTCAACCATTTCTCAATTCTTCGTTTCGCCTCACTGAAACGGGATGGCTTGACATCTTTTGAATTCATGCTTGCGGAAGCGTCAAGGACGAAAACTAAAGTTTGACCTTGCCAACTGCGCCCTTTAATTGCTGGTCTCGCCAAAGCGGTCACGAGCAAAAGGGCAATCAAAATCTGCAGCACCATTAGCCAATGGAAGCGCAGTCTTTGCCAAAGGGCATTTGCCCTCACATCGGTCGTCATTCTTGGGAACAAAAAAACTGCGGGTACCTTGACAATCCTGCGACGAATTTTCAGCAAGTAGAGCAGGATGATAAACGCCGCAACGGGAACAAACCACCAAAGCAAAATCGGCAACTGAAACACCATGTTAAACCACCCTTGACAACTTGCAAATTGACGATCTCACTTTTACCCCTTGCGATAGACATCCCATCTGTACCCAATTCACTGAGAAATTGGTCAAAGAGCGAGAAACGATTCTCTTCGGAGAGCCCTTCAATCAAAACTGTCAACAAAGCGACCTGTCGCCGCCAATCCATTCTAAGTCGCCTCTGTGGCATCAAACGCTGTAACAGAAAATTTTCGGGTGGGTCTGTACCTGCGAGCAAATGACAAGAGACAAGTTTGGGCACCGCAGATTTTGACCTCGTTAAACTGCGGCGCTCAGCCTTACTGGCTCGTTTCAAAAGCGAGTCCGAAGGCTAACGCGCTTCTCCCAGAATTTTCAACTGCTGGTCTAACCTTCCAGAGTGGGTCAGGGAGTTCTCCAAGTTGAGCGAGTAGACAATTTTGGCAGGATGGTTGCGGAATGTAGCCTGTATGGTCGCCCCAGGAGCCCCTGGCGTTGCTGGTGCTCCAAGTCCTCCCGGTGTAGTAGGTCCGAAGGTTCCTGTGCCAAATCTTCCGAATATGGCAGGCGTTGTTGGTGCTCCGCCTCCAATGCCCCCGTAAATTCCACCCACACCACCGGGGACGCCAAATCCACCCATCGGTCCTCCCCACATTCCGCCTGGACCATAGAGTTCA
>FMJZ01014808.1_pt1 | contig 12476 bp, 14 predicted proteins | sample 1987881 | NCBI WGS metagenome assembly FMJZ01 (sample SAMEA4378227, study PRJEB15110) | soil metagenome | biome: soil; feature: Field; material: Soil | place: India | collected 2015-03-11 | depth 0 m | reverse complement strand
TGATCCGGCGAAAGCCGCGCTCGCCGCGCCGGCGGATCATCGGGTAGGGCAGCCGGCCAAGCGCGCGCAAGTCACGCCCGCTCAGATCGCGCAGTGATGCTACGTCCTCTAGCCGGCGCACATCGAGCGGCGGCATCGTATTGAGGCGCAACAGATTGAGCCGCACCGTGCAGAGATGCACGCCTTTCATGGTGAAATCGCGCAACCCGGCAGTGCCCAACGCGCACCCGTCGCAGACACCCTCGTTCAAAATCCGCCATGCCTTGCCGAGACTGTCGCGATTTTCCCACACGGTGCGCACCATTTCCCAATAGTGGTTCGGCTTGACCTGCCCAAGCCCATTGGGTACAAGACTCACCCACGTCGCCGGATTCCAGCCCCGTCGTTTCATGCTGCCTCCTCGCCGATTTGTTAGATTGGGGGATGCTTTTTTATTGTACCAGCAAATGTGCAAGGCAGGAGTGATTCACGGATGTTCACGGCTCGTTAGTATCCGTACCCTATGCACCGTCTCGCCGAACGCAATCAAATCCGGTACAATAACGACTATCCATAACCATCTTCCATCCGCGTAAGGCAGGATCATGTGACCGGAGCTACCCACACTACAGCAATCATTAACGCTCTCGTTCCAGTTGTGGCAGCTTTCCAACAACAGTTGGGCCACAACCTGATCGGGATTGCCCTGTTTGGCTCACGAGCGCGGGGTGATGCCCGGCCCGAAAGCGATTGGGATCTGTTGCTGATCGCAGAACATCTGCCCACATCGGTATGGGAGCGCCATCAATGCCTGCTTGCCGGCAGCATGGCGCGGACGAGCGATCGTAATCGCCAAAACGCCAGCCGAATTCACCTCCTATCTTGCGCCGTTGTATCTCGACATCCCGCTCGATGGCATAGTGCTCTACGATCGCGATGGTTGGCTCACCTCACGCCTCGCCGCCATCCGCACCCTTCTCGACCGACACGGTCTCTACCGGATCCAACGCGAGCGTGATCTGATTTGGGAGTGGCGCGAATTCCTCGGTTTTGGCTGGGAATTGAATTGGGAGATGGTTCATGAAAAAGAGCGTACACGTATGAGTCAAAGCGTAAACTATCGGATCAAATTAGCCAGTGGCTTTATCAAAGAAGCACCCCAAGACCTTGATCTCCAACGCTGGAGGTCTGCGGTAGATAATGCCCAGCTCGCAAGCGAAAATGCGGCAAAAGCTGTCTTAGCATTGTTATGACCACCCGGACGTACCCATCAACTGGGGACGCTCCTACGTGAAGCATTGGCTCACCAACGGTTTCCTGCTGAGCTGTCGCCGGATCTTGAACGATTGGCTCCGATTGCTGATACTTTGGGGATAGACGTACATGTTCAGATCGATTATGGGCTTGAAGAACAACAACTAACCCCATGGGAAATTTTCGATGAAGCTAAAGCCCGCCACATGGTCTCGCTCGCTGAAGAGGCCCTTTCGATTGCACAACGCCTCATTCATCACTATCCAACCAACCAACAAACCCTATGAACACCCCCATCACCGATCCCATTCAAGCGCGCCGCGCGTTGCTGGAAGCGGAATTGGCCCGCTACGTCGAACTGTTACGCGAACACTATCACCCCGAACAGATCATTCTGTTCGGGTCACTAAGTGGTCGGATATTGATCTGCTACTTGTGAAAGATACAGATCAACGCTACCTTGATCGCATCCGCGAGGTGCTGCTATTGCTGCATCCGCGCCTTGGGGTTGACATTGTGGTCTATACGCCGCGCGAATTTGCGACGATGAAAGAGTCGAATCTGATGGTGCAGGAAGAGATTATCGCTAAAGGAAAGGTGCTCTATAAGCGATCCTGAACAATGGCTGGCTTTTACGTGCGATGATGTGCGCATCGTCCAGCTTGCCATGCGCGAAGGCCTCTTTAATCAGGTGTGCTTTCATTGCCAACAATGCGTTGAAAAGTCGCTCAAAGCGTTGATTGTTCATCAAGGCCTTGTGCCGCCCCGTATTCACAAGTTGCCTGATCGGCTCAGCCAAGTTCACGCTGCACCGCTGGCAGCGATGGCAACTGAGATTCAACTGCTTGATCGGTTTTACACAACGACTCGCTATCCGGGTTTCACCCCCCGATGTACCCCAATCGCTGCCTATTCAACGTGATGCCGAGGAAGCGCTTGAGATCGCGCAGCGCGTCTTGGCATACGTCACAGATCTAATTGCGGCATAACCCCCTAGACAAGCCCCCCGATCTTCGTGTAGACTAAGAAAAGGGAGGTTGTATGCACGTCCAGCCCGAACCGATCTTAGTCATTGCCGCACATGCTGACGATATCGAGTTCGCTGCCGCCGGAACGATTGCCGGTTGGGCGGCGGCTGGGCATCCCATTACCTACTGTATCGTCACCGACGGGTCGGCTGGCTCCAACGAGCCGGGCATCGATTTGGCGGCATTAGTCGCGCGCCGGCAAGCTGAACAGCGCGCAGCAGCGGCAGTGCTGGGTGTGCATGATGTGCGCTTCCTCGGTTATCGCGACGGCGTCTTGCAGCCAACCCTCGAGCTGCGGCGCGAGTTGACCCGCCTAATCCGCGAGGTGCGCCCCTTCCGCGTGCTCTGCCAAGACCCGACCTTGGTCTTTGCCGGCAGCACGTACATCAATCATCCCGATCACCGGGCCGCCGGCGAAGCAGCGATCTACGCCGTCTTCCCCAGCGCCGAAACCCGTCCGATCTTCCCGGAATTGCTCGCCGAAGGCTACGAGCCGCATAAAGTGCGTGAACTCTATCTGATGTTCCCGCCAGCCCCTGATCTCTACCTCGACATGAGCGATCGGATCGAGCAGAAGATCGAGAGCCTGCTCTGCCATCGCTCGCAACTTGGCCCCGAGGTCGCCGATTGGGTGCGCAAGTGGGATGCCGAGAACGGCGCCAAGATCGGCGCGGCGTATGCCGAAGCCTTCCGGGTGATGCGTCTGGTCGATAATTAGCCCCGCGACACGAACAACTATCGGGAACGGGCAGCCGCCGGCTGCACCCGCATAGTTTGGTGTACGCGCTGGATGGTTGTTTGATAGTGCCGGCTCGTCCGGCTAGAAAGGCACTCCGTTGGCAGATTGATACCCGTGAGGTGCGCGTGAGTCAGGGCCGCGCGCATCTCGGTCGCACCGGGTGCTGAGTCCGGTGCGCAGCCCTGTTCTCCGTGTCCGCGCCAGCGTCGGGGCGCGTGCCTACGATGTGGTCTCCCTTCGATGCCTACTGCGGCGTAGCAGTCGCGCACAGCGCGTTGGAGGCCACGGTGGCGGACGTAGTTAGGAGGTTATATGAGTACCTTGACCAACCATCGCTTACAGGCCCTCAGTGACAATGTCTGGCTGCACTTCTTCCAGATGGGCCATTTCTCCAGTACCGGCGCGCGACCCACTGTGCTCGTGCGAGGCGAAGGGTCGCGCGTGTGGGATCAAGACGGCAATGAGTACATCGACGGTCTCTCCGGTCTGTTCGCAGTCAATGTCGGGTATGGTCGCCGCGAAATTGTTGAGGCGATCAGCGTGCAACTGAACGACATCGCTTACGTTAGCCCCTTTAGCTTCCCTAGCCTGCCTTTGATTGATCTATCGGCGCGGCTGGCTGCCATCAGCCCGACCGGCCCGCGCTCGCGAGTCTTCCTCACCACCGGCGGTTCCGATGCGGTTGAGACGGCGCTGAAGATTGCCAAAGCCTACCAGCGCCGGCGCGGCTTTGCCGACCGCAGCAAGATTATTGCCCGGCGGGTCAGCTACCACGGCACCTCGATGGGCGCGCTCTCGGTCAATGGCGTCACCTCGCTCCGCAACGGCTTCGGCCCGCTCGTGCCGGGAGCGCGTCACGTCCCGCTCCCCTATCGCTACCGCTGCGATTACTGCGCATTGCACAGCGGCTGCCGCGGCGTCTGCGTCGATGAGGTCGAGCGCCTGATTGAGTTTGAAGGGCCAGAAACCATCGCCGCCATCATCATGGAGCCGGTGCAGAATAGCGGCGGCGCGATTGTCTCGCCCCCCGGCTACCTCCAGCACATCCGCCAAATCTGCGATCACTACGGGATTGTGATGATTGTCGATGAGGTGATCTGCGGCTTTGGCCGGGTCGGCGATTGGTTTGGCTCGACCGCGATGGGAGTCGCCCCCGACATCATCACCACCGCCAAAGCTATGACCAGCGGGTATGCCCCGCTCGGCGCAGCCATTGTGCGCAACACCATCGCCGATGTGTTTGTATCTGATAACGACGCCGACAAGTTCATGCACGGCATCACCTTTGGCGGGCACGTCGCCAGTTGCGCCGCCGCGCTCGTTAACCTCGACATCATCGAACGCGAACACCTGCTTGAGCGCAGCCGCGAGATGGGCGCCTATCTGATGCGTGAACTGGAAGCGGCAGTCGGCAATCACCCCAACACCGGCGAGGTGCGCGGGATGGGGATGTTTATGGCGGTTGAGCTGGTGCGCGACCGCGCCACTCGCGAATCGCTGGCCGAAGAGCGGCTGATGGTGTGGCTGAGCGATCAGTTAAAGCAGCGCGGCTTGATCTGCCGGGCCGACGACCGGCTCGAACCGGTGATCCAACTGGCCCCGCCGTTGATCCTCACCCGCGAAGAGGCCGATCGCTGCGTGCGCATCGTCACCGAGGCGATGCATGCACTGGGTCGCAAGTTGGGCAGCACGCCGGCAGTGTTTGCGATCAATCCGCCGGTTGAGACGAAGACCGCCGTGGCCGCCGATTAAACCCGCTGTAACGGGATATGTCTCGTAGAGATGGACGGCTGTCCGTCTCTGCGATGATGCGATGGCGATGAATCATGGTAGAGACGGACGGCCATCTCTACCATGATTCGATTTATCGCAATTGATGCCCTCCCATCGCCCTGTCCGCTGTCTGCCGCGATGGTACCCGCAGGGATCGCAGGGGATTTACAACCTTCAAGCGACGGCCCGATTAAGCCGTCTCTTGAGCATCGTTGTGGCCGATCACCGGTTGACCAACGGCACATACAAGCGGGACAAACCCAGCTCGACGAGCGCCGGCACACCGCGGGACGGGGCATCACCAAGCCCTAATTCACTAGTCCAATTACTACCTCAACAGGCCGTCGCGCCATTGGCCAGCAGAGCGCAGGTACGGCCGCCGCCAGCCGTCAGCGCAACGACTTGCCCATTGATGCCGGCGATCGTCTCCGGCAGCGGGTGCAGCCGTATTCTGAGCGTTAAAGCCTTCACCCCAACATTTCACGCGCTGATCAACCGTTAGTGCGCAGGTGTGGCGAGAGCCGGCAGCAAGCGTAACCACGCCTTCAGATAACCCCTGTACCGCCACCGGCGTTGCCCGATTGGCGGTTGTGCCATCACCCAATTGCCCACTACTATTATTCCCCCAGCACACCACTCCTCCCGCAGCGGTAATAGCGTAGGGATGTTCCCCGCCAGCCGCCACAGCGCGCGCACCGCTTAGGCCATTCACCACCACTGGCGTCTCGTATATCTCGTAATAAGGAGCAAAGGCGCCATTCCCCAGTTGCCCGCTCCCATTTTTACCCCAACAGCGCACGCTTCCATCGGCGGCCAAAGCGTAGGTGTGCTCGAAACCGGCATCAATGGCCCGCACATCACGCGGTAGACCGGCGATAACCGTAGGCATCGCGCCCCATCTCGCTCCCCAACATACCACTTCACCATTCTGCTTTAACGCGCAGGTATGTTGGCCACCGGCAGCAATAGTCTGTACCCCTGACGAGAGATTGGTCACCGGAACCGGATCGCTCCGCTGGCCAGCCGTCGCATTGCCAAGGTCACCAAAATAATTCTCGCCCCAGCAGAACACGCCACCTGTAGCAGTGAGCGCGCAGGTATGGCCGGCGCCAGCATCGAGCGCCGTGATTCCGGTCAGACTCGCAACCGCAGTTGGCGCACCGCGCGACAGAAACAGCACGTCACAGAGATTCTTGTCATATTCAGTGCCCCAACACATCACGCGCCCATCAGCCGTTACCGCACAGGTATGCTGTAATCCCGTCGTGATTGCCCGCGCGCCGCCGGGCAACGGCGCACCATACTGCGCCGTACCGCTCCACAACAGCCGGCCAGCGCCAAGTTGGCCTTCTAAATCGCGCCCCCAACACATCACGCTGCCACCAACCGTCAACACACACGTATGTTCAAGTCCGGCAGTCAGCGCGGTGATGCCGGTCAAACCGGTAACAGCCACCGGCTTGGTGCGATAGGTATTAATCTCGTTATTGCCGAGCGAGCCATGGAAATTATTGCCCCAGCACCATGCGCCGCCGGATGCGATGAATGCACAGGAGTGGAAGGATCCCGCAGCAATGCCGGTCATATTGGCGGGGAGCTCAACCACCGTTACCGGTGAGATGCGCGTTTGAGTAGTGCCATCGCCGAGTTGGCCATGCAAATTGTAACCGAGGATGCCACTATGAACAGCGGCAAATTCGATGAAGAGCTGGCCCGGATGAGCACGATTATCGATCAGCTTCAACCGCGCACGCTGATCCTGCTCAACGAATCGTTTGCCGCTACCAACGAACAGGAAGGGAGCGAGATCGCGCGCCAGATCATCAGTGCGCTGCTCGATAGCCAGATCAAAGTGCTGTTTGTGACGCACCTCTACGACTTTGCCCACGGGTGGTGGCGGATGCAGCGAGCGGATACAATCTTCTTGCGGGCCGAACCGCAAGCCGATGGCTCGCGCACCTTCAAGTTGCGAGTGGCCGAACCGCAAGCGACAAGTTACGGGACGGATCTCTACTATCAGGTGTTTGGCGAAGCTGAGCAGGTAGCCTCAGATGCGAGCGCCGCAGCCTGAGGGAGCAACGCTCGCACCTGCCGCGCCAAGGTTGCGGTATCGGCAAAGCCTTGATTCACGTGCCGCACCGCGCCGCCAGCATCGAGCACAACCGTCGCCGGCGCGGTGAGAATGCCCAAGTGGGCGACAAGCTGTGGATGTTCCGGCGCTGATAGCGTGGTTACTACCACCTGTTCGCCCATGATTGTTGCCAACTGGGCTAACGCTGGCGCTTGGCGCGCGCGGCATTCATGGCAACCGGGAGTCGAAAACGCGATCACGGCTGGCCGGCCCAGCGGGACAATGCCAGCAAAGAGGGGCGCTTGGCCGAGCGCGCGTAACCGGGACGCCTGCCAAGAGCGTATCCCTACCCACAGCAAGCCGAGTCCGGCTGCGAGCGCAACGATTATGAAGAAACGCTCGATCATTTCCACAGCCCCAAACGCTGCAATTGAAAGAAGATAAAGCACCCGGCGCAAAAACCAAAGAGCAGATTTACAGCCGCCAGCGCAACCACGAGCAGCGCCAGCGCCCAACCGAGCAGATGCGCGCCGAACCACAAGGCAATGGTGGCCGCGATTAACACTGCTGCCCCCATCCCTTGGGCAAACCGGTGAGGGGCTGGGTCTTCTTGGTGTACATCGGGGCGCAAGAGACCACGCGGACGCAACACATCGCGAGAAAGGCGTTGAAAGAGCGCTAGCGCCGGCGAGATGGCGCCAAGCGCCATCACCGCAGCGACAAAGGCGAGTAGCCAGAGCGAATCGGTGACGAATGCGATCAACACGAGCAGGATGATCGTAGCTTGATTGACGCGCAACGCCGTGCGATCAACGAGAGCGGGCGGCGAAGAAATGGGTTGAGTGGCCATAGACAACTTCCTTACGCAAGTTTTCAAGTTCTTGAGTTAATCTTAAATAAGATGGTCTGTTTTGTCAAGATTAAAAACCACGGATGTCCCCACGGCGGCCCGATCCATGTCTATCTATCTCAATCTGTCCTCATGAACATTTCGGGTAAAATAAACGGGACACAGCAGTGCTGTGTCCCGTTCAGTCTGGTAGCGGCGGCAGGATTCGAACCTGCGACCTTCGGGTTATGAGCCCGACGAGCTGCCACTGCTCCACGCCGCGTCACTGTTTGTTACTATAGCACATCAAAATCACTATGTCAAGAGGTTCTTCACTACATGGGGTTGTGATGCAAGCGGAACGGCCAGAACACCTTGATGCGATCCGCATACTCTTTCGCGAATACGCCGCCAGCCTGCCTATCGATCTCGGCTATCAGGGGTTTGAAGCTGAGCTAGCCGCGCTCCCCGGCGTATACGCGCCACCGCAGGGCCGGCTGTTATTGGCGCTTGTCGCCGGTGAAGCGGCGGGATGCGTGGCCTTGCGCCCGTTGAGCGAGACGATCTGCGAGATGAAGCGATTGTATGTGCGGCCACCGTTTCGCCGGTCGGGGTTAGGCCAGCGGCTCGCCAGCCAGATCGTGGCGGAAGCGACGACGATCGGCTACGAGCTAATGCGGCTCGATACCCTGCCCACAATGCACAGCGCGATCCGATTGTACGAATCGCTTGGCTTTACCCGCTGCGCACCGTATTACCCGACCCCGATCGCCGAAACGGTATTTATGGAACGGCGGCTGCGGTGAAGGAGGCGCAGTAATACAGCCCCTCCTCACCGCACCGACCGGTAGCCGCCTTTCACCCCGCGCGGCGACAACACCAACTGCCAGAGCTGGCTGGCCCGCGCCATAAAGCTGCCAGCGCTCATCAGCAGGTAGAAGCGCCACATGCGGTAGAAACGTTCATCATACCGGTGCGCGAGCTGCGGCCATGCCCGCTCGAAATTGGCATGCCACGCTTTCAGCGTCGCTACGTAATTGATGCCGAAATTGTGCCAATCTTCGAGCACAAACGCCCCCTCGAACGCCGCCGCCAACAAGCGCGGCGAGGGCAACATCGAGTTGGGGAAGATGTAGCGTTCGATCCACGCATCGCGCCCTTGGTAAGCGACATTCGTGCCGATCGTGTGCAACAGCATGAGACCATCATCGGCTAACAAGCGACGCGCCGTTTGCATAAACGTACGATAATTGCGATAGCCGACATGCTCGAACATCCCAACCGAGATGATCCGGTCAAACCTGCCGCGCGTTTGCCGGTAATCTTCCAGCCGGATTTCCACCGGCAAGCCACGGCAGCACTCTTGCGCAAGAGTGGCCTGTTCCCGCGAGACGGTAATCCCGACCACATGCACGCCGTAGCGTTCAGCCAGATACTGAGCCGTGCCGCCCCATCCACACCCAATGTCGAGCACACGCATGCCCGGTTGTAGATCGAGCTTGCGCGCGATCAAATCGAGCTTGGCCTCTTGCGCTTCATCGAGCGTGCGCGCACCGCTATCCCAATAGGCGCAACTGTAGATCATGCGGCGGTCGAGCATCGCGGCATAGAGATCATTCCCGATATCATAGTGGCGCTGGCCGATCACGAACGCACCCCTGCCGCGCTGGCGATTGTTCCACCGGCTGTCGAACCAGAGCGGTAGGTTGATTAACCAACCGACCTGCGCCGGCGCTTGCGCTTGGAGCAACCGGCAAATAAACTCATCGATCGCCGCGCAATCCCACCAGCCGTCCATATACGCTTCGCCGAGGCCCAACGAACCACGCAGCAGACAGCGCAAGTAGAGCCGTTCATTGTGAACCTGAATATCCCATGGTTGTGAACCATTGACCGTAATGCCGGCGGCATCGAGCAATCGCACCGCGTAGGTACGGGCCTGCCGGTGGAGAGCATGCAGTTTAGGTTGAGCGACATTCGTTGTCGTTGGCAGAGGAGCCAGTTCGCGTTCAGTCATAGCAACCTCCTTGTATGATGTACGCGAAACGTCTGAACATCCTTCGCAACTGTCGCTTGCCGCATATTCACCTACGGTATCACTTCATCACTTGTCACCCCCTGTTAAGAGCGGTATACTGCTTGCAAAGAAAATCATTGCACATGTGCAGGTTTACTATTATGAAACAACACGACGTTCGCTCCCATTTGCCGCACCAGCTTATCCATGATGTCTACGTCTTGCTGGATGACGGCGACCGACGCGCGCTAGCGCACACCAACCTGACGCCGCTCGAGTTCAATTTGCTGTTGCAACTCGATCTCGAGCAGGGTCAGCGCCTGACTGATGTGGGTGCGAAGCTGCTCTGTGTCAAAAGCACCATTACCCGGCTCGTCGACCGACTTGAGCGCGACGGATTAGTGCGGCGCAATCCCGATCCCGACGATCGGCGGGCGCAACGTCTGATCCTCACACCGCGCGGCGCGGCAGTGCGCGCCGAGGCGCTAGCGATGCACAACGCAGCGGTCGAGCGCCGGATGGGGCTGCTCGATGCAGAAGAGCAGGAGCAGCTCACCCGCTTGCTGTTGAAGTTGCGGGATGGACTAGCTGCCGATCTGGCGGCCCAGCAAGCCATTGAGGCTGAAACATAGCCGTTTCCTCCTCGCCTGCGAATCCTTTGCCTGTGTTCAAACGGTATTCTTTATAATACCGCTTCTTTGATAACAGGCAAGATCGCATGAGTCTGATTCGACTGGCGCTGGGTTGGTTGATTGGGATCGCGTTAGCCGGAACTGTTTCGTTACCGCTGCACTGGTTGGCGCTTGTCGCAGGTGCGGCGGGGGTGGGTGTCGTTGTTGTTGACCGCCGCTGGCGCTGGATGGCGCTGGCGGCGTTGTGTTTGGCGCTGGGTGGGATACGCTACCACGTTGCCCAGCCGTTGCTCGGCCCGCACCATATCGAACGCTGGGCCGGCGCTGATGAGGTGATGCTCGTTGGCAGCGTTGCGGAAGAGCCGCGCCGTGATGATACCGGCCAGCAATTGGTCATCGCTGTTGCTCACGCCGGCGCTGAGGGAAAATTGGCGCCGGCTGAGGGGCGCGTGCTGGTGCGCGCCCCGCCCTACCCCCCATACTATCCGGGTGATCGCTTGCAGGTTAGCGGGAGGCTAACTCTCCCCCGCACTGCCCAACGTCCGGGAGAGTTTGATTACCGCGCCTATCTCGCTCGCCGGAACATCTTTGTGCTCCTAAACCGGCCTACTGCTATCAAGGCATTGGCTGCACGTGAACCGGCGTGGGGCTTGGCCCCGATCAGCCAGTTTCGCGAACTGTGCCGGCGTACCGTGCTGCGGCTCTTGCCCGAACCTCAAGCGGCGCTAGCAATCGGGATCTTGCTCGGTATTCAGGCTGGTTTGCCGGAAGCGGCCCGCACGGCGTTTGCCACGACCGGCACTTCGCATATCTTAGTCGTGTCAGGCTGGAACTTTACCATCGTCGCAGCAGCACTGGCAGCGCTAGCGAAACTCACTCGCCTGCGGCCATGGCCCGCTTTTTGGCTCAGTCTGGCCGTGATGTGGATCTACGCTGGCTTCACCGGTGCATCGGCGGCGGTGGTGCGAGCAGCGATGATGGCCAGTCTCGCGCTCTTGGCCCGTACCGCCGAGCGGCAGAGCGAGCCATGGCGGTTGTTGTTAGCTGCGTGCTGGCTCTTGACGCTGGTCAACCCGCATACCCTCTGGGATCTTGGCTTCCAACTCTCGGCGCTCGCTACAGCCAGCCTGTTTGCGTTTGGCAAACCGGTGGAACGCTGGCTCGATGGGATGCGCTGGCTAGGCCACCCGGCCTTGGCGGCGGTGCGTGAGGCGCTGACGGCGACCTTGGCGGCGCAGGTGTTGACCCTGCCGCTGATGTTGTATCACTTCGGCAATCTGTCGCTCATCGCGCCACTGGCCAACATCCTGATTGTGCCGGTGGTGCCAGTAGCGATGCTGTTGGGAGTGGCAGCATTGATCGGCGGCTTGATCTGGCTGCCGCTCGGCCAGTGGCTGGCGACAATCGCATGGCTGCCGCTGAGCTGGATCACCAATACGGCGCTGGTGCTGGCCCAACCGGCATGGGCAGCGCTGGCCGTGCCATCTTTCCCGCTCTGGCTGTTGCTGCTCGCTTATGCGCTGATCGGCGGCTATTGGCTGTGGCGACGGCCAGATCGCGAAGATATGCGTAATGCTCTACGCCAAACCTAGCGCCTTGTGTTATGATGCAAGAGGAAATATTCTGATATTGGCAAGGAATACGTATGGCCCAGATCGCACCCTACGGCAGTTGGCGCTCGCCGATTACTGCCGCAATGCTCGTCACCAAGCAGGTGAGCCTCAGTTGGCCGCAGATCGACGGCACTGATCTGTACTGGATCGAAGGTCGTCCGCAAGAGGGCGGGCGGAATGTGCTGGTGCGCCGCGCCGCTGACGGCACGATCGGCGATGTAACCCCAACCGGCATGAATGTGCGCACCCTCGTGCATGAGTACGGCGGCCTTAGCTATGTGGTCGATCAGGGAGAGGTCTTCTTTGTTGAGTTTAGCGATCAGACCCTCTACCGCCAGTGTCCCGGCGAGGCGCCGGTCGCGCTGGCTACGCCGGCAGGCTTGCGCTTCGCCGAGATAGTGGCGGATCGGGCGCGTAACCGGTTGATAGCGATTGGGGAAGATCATCGCGGCGACGGCGAAGCGCAGAATTATCTGGTAGCGGTCGATCTAGCCAGCGGTGCGACGACGCCGTTACTCACCGGACGCGACTTTGTGGCCGC
>FMJZ01061425.1_pt1 | contig 12491 bp, 10 predicted proteins | sample 1987881 | NCBI WGS metagenome assembly FMJZ01 (sample SAMEA4378227, study PRJEB15110) | soil metagenome | biome: soil; feature: Field; material: Soil | place: India | collected 2015-03-11 | depth 0 m | reverse complement strand
AAGTTCTTAACCTGAAAATCTAATTTGCGGAATTTCTGCATCGGATTTGCATTTGCAAAGATTTTTATGTAAATTTTTAGATTATGATTTATTTCTGGAATTTAATCTATCTAACCCTTCTCATTTTAGTCTCCCCTTATTATCTTTTGGTCAAAAGATCATTTGTAAAAGGAAAATACAGACTCTCAGATAAATTTGGAAGAAGTCTGAATTTCCCTCCGAAGAAGGGGAAAAGGATTTGGATTCATGCTGTATCTCTTGGAGAGGTTAATCTATCGATTCCCATTGTGAAAGCCCTTAAGGAAAAAGGTGAATTTGAGATACTTCTTACATCAACAACACCTACAGGCCTTGAATTGGCAAGGAAAAAACTCTCTGGTTCCTGCTATGTGAGCCCCTCTCCTTTTGATCTTATCATCTCCATAAATAAATTTTTCAAAGAATTTAAGCCTGATATTCTCATTTTGATTGAAGCTGAAATATGGCCTACCCTAATCACTGAAGCAAAAAAAAGAAATGTTCCTGTAATCATTACCAATGTCAGAATTGGAAAAAGGACAGAATTTCTATTTAAAATACTAAAATTTGCAGTTTCAAAAATTCTTAACAAAATTGACAAATTTCTTGTCCAGAGCGGAAAAACAAAGAATTTTCTTTCAGATTTAGGAATTGGTAAGGAAAAAATCACTATCGCTGGCTCCCTTAAAGCAGAACTTATCCTCCCTGAATTCAGTGAGGAATGGTTCCATAAAAGGAAAGAGGAACTTAACCTTTCTAAAAAAAAGATAATTGTAGTAGGCAGCACTGCGGATGGAGAAGAGAAGATTCTTTTAAATGCATTTAAAAAAGTCAAAAGGGATGATGTAGTAATGGTAATAGCTCCAAGGCATCCGGAAAGGTTTCCAAAAGTTGAAAATTTGATAAAATCCTATGGCTTCAGATATCAAAAGAAATCTACTTTTAAGAAGGATGATTTTGAAATTCTCCTACTTGATACAATCGGAGAACTTCCAGAATTTTATGCCATTTCTGATTCTTCCTTTGTAGGAGGTAGTCTCGTAAAGGTAGGAGGTCACAACTTTCTCGAGCCAATCTTTTACAAAAAACCTGTTTTTTTTGGACCTTTCATGCATAATTTCAGAGAACTTCCAGAAATTTTCATTACAAATGGTGGAGCAAAAATGGTTAAAAATAAAAAGGAACTGATGGAAATGTTAGAAGAAACAGGAAGTGAGAGCCATAAGAAAATGGGTTTGATAGGGCATGAAATTTTAAATAAAATTAAAGGAGCAAAGGATAAAACTATTGCTGAAATTCTTTATTTTTTATCCAAATGAAAGCACTCTATAAACTCTTATCTATTCCCTTCCAAATATCCAACTCCATAATAAACTTTTTTTATAAAAAAGGGATTAAAAAGTCTCTTAGGGTTGATGTTCCTGTTATATCAGTTGGAAATATATCCTTTGGAGGGGAAGGGAAGACCCCTGTTGTAATTTCCCTTGCGAAATTCTTTATCCAGAAAGAAATTAAGCCAAGTATTATCCTTAGAGGATACAAAGGTAGAAAGGAATCAGAGGGTGCAATTGTCTCAAATGGAAGAATTAGAAAGAAAGATTGGGAAGAGATCGGGGATGAGGCATTGTTGATCGCAGAAAATCTTCCTTCAGTTCCCGTAATAACTGGAAAAAAAAGAACAGATTCTGCATTAAAGGCAATTGAAATGGGTACAAAATTGATAATTCTTGACGACGGATTTCAGTATAGAAAGCTATTCCGCGAATTGGACATCGTTATTGTTTCTACCCAACCTTCTTTTAAAAGAGAGTTTTTATCATCCCTCTCAAGGGCACACGCAATCCTTATAAATGAAGATTTTGCAAAGGGAGAATTTGTGAGAAAAGTTGAGAAAATAATGAAGAATATTCCCATTTTCAAATTCAGAACAATAAGTTGTGGAATTTTCGACAAAAATGGCTCCAGGATTGATTTAAGGGGGGAGAAAGTCATTGCATTCTGCGGAATTGCCAACCCCCTTAGATTTGTAAAATCCTTAAAATCAATTCCAATAATCCCTGAAAAGACAATTTTCTTTCCTGACCATCATAGATTTACCTTTAAGGATTTAGAGAAAATTGAAAGGGTGGCAGAAGAAAAGGGAGTAAAAATAGCGGTGACAACAGAAAAAGACTTAATCAGGCTTTCGAAACTTCCCTTTTCTCTACAAATAGTTTATTCTAAGATAGAGGCCGATCTTGAAAACAATTTTTATGAATTCTTGCTGAAAAGGCTGAAAATATGAAGGTAAGATACATCCTTGAATTTCTTCTCTTTAAATTAATTCAAATACTTTTTTACCCCTTTCCAAGAAAGGTCTATATAAAAGCTGGGAAAATCACTGGTTTAATTGCATATAATCTTTTAAAGGGCAAGAGAAGGATAGCTATGGAGAACCTAAAATTGGCTTTTGGAAGAGAATTAAATGAAAGAGAAGTTGAGGAGCTAATAAAAGAATGCTTTCAACACTTTGGATGTTTAATATTCGATATTCTGTGGTTAATGAAAAAAGGGGCGAAATCTTTAAGAAAAACTTATATGATAAAAGGAATAGATACCCTGAAAAAAACAAAAGAAATGGGAAAAGGGGTCCTTTTTCTTTCTGCCCATTTTGGAAACTGGGAAATTATTCCGCCCGTCCTTGCCCTGGAGGGTTTTCCTATAACTGCCATCGCAAGAAAATTTGATAACCCGTTTCTCGACAAAATTGTAAAAAAATTTAGAGAAAGATATGGAAACAAAACAATTTATAAAGAGGAAGCAAAAAAGGAAGCCCGCGAAATCCTCAAGAGTGGCGGTATCCTTGGAATTCTGGCAGATCAGAATACTTTGAAAAACAGAGGCGTATTTGTGGATTTTTTTGGAACTCCTGCATGCACCTCAACTGGTCTTGCCCTCTTTCATATTAAATATGGTTCACCAATTTTGCCTATTTTTTGTTATCCCGATGAAAATTATAATTATATTGTTGAAATAAAAGAACCCATAAAAACAGAGCCAGAAGATGATGTATTGAAAATCACTCAAGGATATACTAAAATTGTGGAAGATGAAATAAGAAAAAGTCCACATCTTTGGTTATGGTTTCATCAAAGATGGAAAGAGAGACCTTGAGAGGTAAATTTTTTGAAAAGATTAAATTTTTTTGGAGGGAGGTAAAATGCGTATTTACAACTTAATTTTTTTATGCTTAGCTTTTTTGCTAACCTTCAGCTTAATCTCTTCTTCTCTTGACGAAAAGGTTCAGAAAGTTTTGAATTCAATAAAGTGGTATGGTCATGCATCAATAATGATAAAAGCTGAAAAGATAATTTATATTGACCCCTTCGAGCTTTCTTCTGGCACTGAAAAAGCTGATATAATTCTAATTACCCATGAACACTACGACCATTTTTCTCCAGAAGACATTAAGAAAATTCAAAAGGAAAATACAGTTATAGTTTCAACTTCTGATGTGATAGCTAAGGTCAAGGAAGAAAAAAAGGAGATTTCACCTGGAAAGGAACTGGAAATTTACGGAGTAAAAATTAAGGCTGTCCCCGCGTATAACATTGACAAAAGGTTTCACCCTAAGGAGAGAAACTGGGTTGGATATATAGTGGAAGTAAACGGTGTAAGTGTTTATCATGCAGGTGATACAGATTTTATTCCTGAAATGAAGAACCTTGGGAAAATTGACATTGCATTTCTACCTGTTGGTGGAACATACACGATGAACGCAAAGGAAGCTGCTCAGGCTGCAAATACAATATCTCCCAAAGTAGCTATACCGATACACTGGGGTTCTATTGTTGGTTCAGAAATGGATGCTGAAACTTTTAAGAAAGAATTCAAAGGGAATGTTGTAATACTACAGAAGGGAAAATAGGTTATGAGGAAAAATGGGAGAGGAAATGAAGAGTTAAGAGAATTAAAAATTTTTCCTGATTTTCTAAAGTTTCCCGAGGCTTCTGTATTTTTAGAACTTGGGGATACAAAAATAATTTGTTCTGCATCAATTGATGAAAAAGTTCCCCCATTTCTTAAAGGAACTGGAAAGGGATGGATCACTGCAGAATATTCCATGCTTCCAAGGGCGACTGAAAAAAGGAATGTAAGAGAATCTGTCCAGGGTAGACTCTCGGGAAGAACCCATGAAATCCAGAGGATGATCGGGAGGTCTTTGCGATCCGTTGTTGATCTATCTCTCCTCCAGGAAAGAACCATTATTATTGATTGCGATGTTATACAGGCTGATGGTGGAACAAGAACAGCCTCAGTAACCGCAGCTTCTTTAACACTATCCATTCTTTTCCAAAAAATGAAAAATGATGGCCTTATAATAGAATCGCCAATGAGAGCCCTATTGGCTGGAGTATCCGCTGGAATTGTTGATGAAGAATTCCTTCTGGATCTTGATTTTTCAGAGGATTCAAGGGCTGAAATAGACCTGAATTTGGTAAAAACTGACAGGGGTGAAATAGCTGAACTTCAGGTAACGGGAGAGGGAAGAACTTTCCAGAGAGAAGAACTTCAATCCCTTATTTCCCTTGCTGAAAAAGGAATAGAGAAGATTATTGAGAAGGAGAGAAAAGTTCTTGAAAAATTAGAAATAAAAGTTTAATCTTGAAAAACTAAGATTATTGAAAAATGCAATTTAAAGAAGGAGCAAAGTGTACAGAACAGAAAAGCTACTATAAAATAAAAGTAAAATTTCAGACCTCGAGCCTCAAATTTTTCCAAACCGCTTTACCCGTCTCACTTTTACCACTTGATATTTGACAGATGAAAATAATTAATATAATATAACAGAAGGAACTGGAAAATGGCTTTGCGATTAGGCGAATTGTTATTAAAAGAAAATTTGATAACAGAGGAACAATTAAAACAGGCTCTCGAATTCCAGAGATCAAACGGTCTCAAGCTTGGAAGTGCACTAATAAAACTCGGCTTAGTTTCAGAAGAAGATATTGCAATGATTTTGAGCAAGCAATTGGGTTATCCCTCAATAAACATTTCCAAGTTCGAAGTCGAACCAGATGTGCTTTCGTTGATTCCTGCCGATCTTGCTCGTAAGTATACCCTTCTTCCCCTTCACAGAATGGGACATATTCTTACAGTTGCTATGGCTGACCCAACAAACTTAACTGCAATTGAAGATATTCGTTTCAAAACCGAACTCAATGTCCAACCAGTTGTAGCACCTGAAACTCCTTTAAAAATGGCAATTGAAAAATATTATGGTAGTTCAACTGATATGGAAGTTGCCAAGGCTATGGAAAGATTTGAACAGATTGCTCAAATTTCAGAAGATACACCTCAAATGGAGGTAGTTATAGAGAAAGACACAGATGTTATAGATATTGCAAAGCAGGCAGCACAGGCTCCTATAATTCAGTTTGTAAATTTACTCCTTTACAACGCCATAGAGAAAAGAGCGAGCGATATACACATCGAGCCCTATGAAAAAGAACTGAGAATAAGGTTGAGAATAGACGGGTTACTCTATCCAATAAAACCTCCGCACTTTTCTATGAAGGATGCCATAATTTCAAGAATTAAAATCCTTTCAAAAATGGATATCGCAGAGAAAAGATTGCCTCAGGACGGCAGGATAAAGTTTAAATTGAAAGGAAGTGATGGGAATCCAAAAGAAGTTGACATGAGAGTTTCTACTTTACCAACAATTTTTGGTGAAAAGATTGTCATCCGAATACTTGATAGGGCACAGCTAAAGCTTGATCTTACCCAACTTGGACTTGAACCCATTTCTTTCGAGAGATTTCAGGAAGCAATATCAAAACCCTGGGGCATCATTCTTGTAACAGGACCCACAGGAAGCGGTAAAACAAACACCCTTTATTCAGCGGTTTCCAAATTGAACACAATTGATACAAACATTCTTACAGTAGAAGACCCTGTTGAATTTAATATTCAAGGAATTAATCAAGTAAATGTTAAGGATGAAATAGGGCTTAATTTTGCAACCACATTAAGAGCTTTCTTGAGACAGGATCCGAACATAATCCTTGTTGGAGAGGTAAGAGATTTCGAGACAGCAGATATAGCAATGAAGGCAGCTCTCACAGGGCATCTTGTTTTCAGCACAATTCATACAAACGATGCAGCAAGCACAATTGCCCGTCTGATAAACATGGGTATTGAACCATATCTTGTTGCAAACGCATTAATTTTAATCGTTGCCCAGAGACTGGTAAGAAGATTATGCAACAAATGCAAGGTTGCAAACCCTCTATCTCCTCAATCACTCATAGATCTTGGTTTTCTTCCCGATGAGATAAAAGGTTTAAAGATTTACAAGCCAAAAGGGTGCCCTGATTGTAACAATATAGGGTATAAGGGAAGAACTGGACTATTTGAAGTCATGAGTATCACCGATGAAATAAGGGAACTTATTGTATCAGGAGCCCATGCCATTGAAATAAGGAATAAAGCTATAGAGCAGGGTATGGTAACCCTTCGAAGAAGTGGACTTGAAAAAATTAAAATGGGTATTACCTCTGTTGAGGAGGTTTTGAGAGAAACAATGAGATTTTAAAGGAGAAAAAAATGGTTATGCCACTTCATGAGCTTTTAAAAATAGTAGTAAAGGAGGGAGGAACAGATCTCCATATAACAACTAACATACCTCCTCAGATGAGAGTAAATGGTGTTCTTGCTCCAATTCCCCATCCGCCTTTATCCGCAGCCGATACCAAACAGCTTATTTATAGCGTTTTAACGGACAATCAAAAGCATAAACTTGAAGAAGATCTTGAACTTGACTTTTCTTTCGGAATTAAAGGTCTTGCAAGATTCAGAGCAAATGTGTTTTTCCAGAGAGGGGCTGTGGCAGGAGCTTTTAGAAGAATCCCTTATGAAATCCTTGGCTTCGAAGCTCTCGGTATTCCTCCCCAAGTTGCCTCTCTTTGTGAAAAGCCGAGAGGGCTTGTTCTTGTTACAGGTCCAACAGGTTCTGGAAAATCCACGACCCTTGCTGCCATGCTCGATAAAATAAACAATGAAAAACCTCTTCATATTGTAACGATAGAAGACCCGATAGAATACCTGCACACTCACAAAAGAGCTGTGGTAAATCAGAGAGAGGTTGGTTCTGATACTCACTCATTCCATAAAGCTCTGAGGTCTGTTCTGAGAGAGGATCCAGATGTTGTTTTAATCGGAGAAATGAGAGACCTTGAAACTGTCGAATCTGCTCTCCAGATAGCTGAAACAGGGCATCTCACATTTGCAACCCTTCACACTAACTCTGCAGCACAAACTATAAACAGAATAATAGATATATTTCCACCCCATCAGCAGGCTCAGGTAAGGACACAACTTTCTTTAATTCTTGAAGGAATACTCTGTCAGGCTCTTTTACCAAAAGCTGACGGAAGAGGAAGAGTCCTTGCCATGGAAATTCTTTTCCCCACTCCAGCAATAAGGAATTTGATAAGAGAGGATAAAATACACCAGATATATGGACTAATGCAAACAGGTCAGGAGAAATATGGTATGCAAACATTCAATCAATCTCTTGCCAATTTATATTTCAGGAAGCTGATAACAATGGAAACAGCTTTATCCCTGAGTCATTATCCAGAAGAATTATTAGATATGATGAACAGAGGGGTAGGAGCCCAAAAAATGCCTGTATCTTCTACACCCTCGACATACAGGAGGTGAAGATGCCAGTTTATGTCTGGAAGGGAAGAAATAAATATGGACAGATTGTAGCAGGGGAAAGAGTAGCTACTTCAATAGAGGAAGCTACAAAACTTTTAACAAAGGAACAGATTTTAGTCATCAAAATAGAGAAAAAATCTGCCTTAAAAATTCCTCGCTTAATCCCCAAGAGAGTTTCTTCACAAGAACTGGCAATTTTTACAAGACAGTTTTCAGTTATGTTCTCTGCTGGTTTACCCCTTGTTCAAGCTCTTGAAATCCTAGGGAGTCAGCAACAGAACAAGCTTTTTAAAGAGACAATTCTTGCTGTTAAAAGTGATGTTGAAGCTGGTTCTTCTCTTGCAAATGCGTTTAGGAAACACCCCAATATTTTCGATAACCTTTATTGCAACATGATTGCATCAGGAGAAGCTTCTGGAAATCTCGACCAGATTCTGCAGCGTCTTGCTCTTTACATAGAAAAAGTTACAAGAATAAAGGGACAGGTAAAGTCTGCAATGGCTTACCCTTCTGTTGTTCTTTCAATAGCAGTAATCATAGTGATTATAATAATGTGGAAGGTGGTTCCCACTTTCGCAAATCTTTTCATGGAAATGGGGATTGCTCTTCCTCTACCCACTCAGATAGTAATTGCAGTGAGTAGATTCTTCGCCTCCTATTTCTACTTGATAATTGGAGGTTTTATCGGTTTAGGTGCTCTTCTAAGAGCCTATTATCAGACTTACAAAGGAAGAAGAGTTATAGATAGGATTTTACTTAAGGTCTATGTCCTCGGAGACCTAATAAGAAAAACTGCTGTAGCAAGATTCTCTCGAACATTCGCTACCCTTCTCACAAGTGGTGTTCCCATGTTAGACTCTCTCGAAATAACCGCCAAAACTGCAGGGAATGCCATTGTGGAGGATTCCATTATTTATGCAAGAAGGCTCGTTTCTGAAGGAAAATCCCTTGTCGAATCCTTATCAGCTTCGAAAGTATTTCCTCCAATGGTCCTCCAGATGATAGGAGCAGGTGAGCAAACTGGTGCGCTTGACCAGATGCTAAACAAGATTGCTGAATTCTACGAGGAGGAAGTGGACAGAGCTGTTCATACTCTTGTTTCCCTTCTTGAACCAATAATGATAGCTTTTCTTGGGGTAATAGTAGGTGGGATAGTGATGTCAATTTACCTTCCTATATTTACATTGATTGCAAAGTTCTAAGAGAAAAAATTCATAAAGTGAATGGAAAATCAAAAAAAGATAATTAGTCTCATAAAATACCGCTTCATTGTAGCCTCTACCCTGTTAGTTTCAGTTATAATAATTCAGGTTGTCTCTCCCTATCTTTTAAAGATGGATTTTTTCTACTATTTAATCTTTGCAATTTATTCATTGAATCTTTTTTATATTTTCCTCCTCAAATTAAATTTGAATGATACTCTTCAACTCTATCTTCAGATCTTTGGCGATGTAATTATAGTCACATGGCTCGTTTATATCTCTGGAGGGATGGTTTCCCCATTCTATTTTCTTTATATTCTTCCAATAATAACGAGCAGTTTCCTTCTCCCTTCAAAAGGTTTATGGATTGTCACATCCGTCACTTCCTTACTCTTTGGCTCTCTTGTTGATCTCATGTATTACAAAGTTATCCCGCCATACAACCCTGTCGAAACAGATATACCGCAGGAGTTAGTCCTTTACAATCTTTTTATTTCAGTCTTTGCATTTTTCAGCTCTGCATATTTGAGTTCAATACTTTCTCGTTCCCTGAGAAAAGCTGACAAACAACTCCAGATAGTTGAACAAAAATTTAAAGATCTCGAGATATTCTCAAGAAGTATAATTGAAAATATGGGCTCAGGGCTAATTACAGCTGACATAAATGGAAATGTAATTTTTTCCAATAAAAGAGCTCTGGAGATTCTCGGGAATGAGATAATAAAAAATTCTGTGTGGGAAATTCTTGGTTTTAAAAAAGATCCCGAAGAAGTAAAGGAAAAAAGGGTCGGGTTTGAAATAAATATAATTGAGAAAATAATTGGAGGAAACATCTCTTTTATAGAAGACTCAAGAAATCCATATTTTGTTATCCTATTTCAGAATATAACCGAGTCAAAAAAGATGGAAAAGGAGCTTAAAATAAAGGAGAAAATGGCTACCCTCGGAGAGATGGCAACATTTGTTGCTCATGAAATCAGAAACCCTTTAACTGCCATTTCAGGAGCTGCGCAGTTAATGAAAGAGGAGCAGACAGGAGAAGCAGAGCTTATTGATATTATTTTTAAAGAGTCAAAAAGATTAAGGGATTTCTTAACCGAATTCCTTGACACAATGAAACCTTTTGAGAAGATAAATACAAAAGTGGACTTTTCAGAAATTATTAGAAACAGCCTCTCCCTTATAAGTCATTCAAGGAAAAACATTGAGATAAAAGGTAATTTCAAGAATGCCTCTGTGGTTGTTTATGGTGACGAAAGACAGTTAAGAACTATATTCTGGAACATCATTCTGAATTCATTAAAAGCAATGCCAGAAGGAGGAACCCTTGAAGTGAATATTGAAAACAATGAAAGGGATGTGAAGATTTCAGTAAAGGATAGCGGTATAGGGATGGATGGAGAAGAGCTTCAAAGAATTTTTGAACCTTTTTATTCAAATTTTGGTAATGGTCACGGAATAGGAATGAGCCTTGTATGGAAATTGATCAATGAGATGAATGGGAAAATAGAAGTTAGATCTTCCAAAGGGAAGGGAACAGAAATAATTGTCACAATTCCAAAGGAGACAAAATGAGAATTCTTGTTGTGGATGATGAGGAGAATATAAGGACAATAATAAAAAGATCTTTTCAAAAGGAAGGGTTTATTGTAAGCACTGCATCTTCTGGAAATGAAGCATTGAGAGAGCTTACCAGAACCTCCTTTGATCTCGTCATAACAGACCTCAGAATGCCCGATGGAGATGGTATCACTCTTTTGAAACATATTCATTCCCTTTATCCCGATACAATGGTAATGGTCATAACTGCTTATGCTTCAACAGAAAGTGCTGTTGAAGCAATGAAAGCAGGAGCCATTGATTATATAATAAAGCCCATCAATATCGAGGAACTCAGAATTATAGTAAGGAATGCTCTTGAAAAGAAAATTCTAAAGGAAGAGAATTTAAGACTTAAAAAGGAATTATATGAAAAATATTCATTTCACAACTTAATAGGAAAAAGCAAAAAGATCAAAGAAATTTTCTCATTAATAGAAAAGATAGCACCCACAAACTCCACAGTTCTCATAACAGGAGAGAGTGGAACAGGAAAAGAACTTGTAGCAAAAGCAATCCATTATTCATCTTTAAGGAAAGAGCAGCCCTTTGTCTCAATAAATTGCGGTGCTTTGCCAGAGACTCTTCTCGAATCCGAGCTATTCGGGCATGTGAAAGGTTCTTTTACAGGCGCCTACACAGATAAAAAAGGGCTTTTTGAGATAGCTCACAAAGGAACAATTTTACTTGACGAAATCTCAGAGATGAGCCTCTGGATGCAGGTAAAACTTTTGAGGGTTCTTCAGGAGAAAAAAAATAGGAAGGTTGGTGGAACGGAAGAGAAAGAAGTTGATGTGAGAATAATTGCTTCAACAAATGTTGATCTTAGTGAAAAGATAAGAGAGGGAAAATTCAGGGAAGACCTTTTCTATAGGCTCAATGTTATTAGAATAAATCTTCCACCTTTAAGGGAGAGAAAGGAGGATATACCTCTACTTGTGGAACATTTTATCAAAATTTATAACCAGAAAACGGGAAAAAATATCCAGGGGATTAAGGAAGACGCTTTGAAAATTCTTGAATCTTATCACTGGCCAGGAAATGTAAGGGAGCTTGAAAATTGTATTGAAAGAGCGGTTGTTTTTGAAACCTCAGACTTCATAACTCCTGATTCCATCGATGAATCAATAAAAGCCATTACTCTTTCCAATTCTTTCCATTTCCCTTTTCTTCCGATACCAGCAATAAGTGAAGAAGGTCTGAATTTTGAAAGCTATATAGACCTTGTGAGAAAAAAAATTATAGAAGAAGCCCTTGAAATATCCAATAACGAATTCCTAAAAGCCTCAAAACTTCTTAAAATGAGCTACAGATCCTTAAGATATTATGTAAAGAAACTTGGAATAAAAACAAAAAAGCCTGAAAATTAAAAATATCTTAAAAGTGGAGAATAAGATTAGCAATGAAAATTTTTTGAAATCATTGGAAATCCTTCATATCAGCAAGCTTTATTATCCATGGACTGGAGGCGTTGAAAGAAATTTACAGGAGCTTGTCGAATCTATAAAGAAAAAAACCAGTGTAAAAATACTTTGTTGCCAGGTAAAGGGTAAAACGAAATTGGAAAGAATCAATGATGTTGAGGTTTTAAAATCCTGTAGTTTAGGACTTTTTCTTTCAGTTCCAATTTCCCTCTGTTTCCCTCATCACTTTCAAAATCTCACAAAAAAAGCCGATCTTATCCATTATCACTCTCTTTTTCCTCTTGCTGAGACCATGGAAATTCTCTTTAATCCGGCAAGGAAAAAAGTTGTCACCATTCACTACGAAAGACTCACAAGAAACTATCTTATGAGTATGTATATGCCCATCCTTAGAACATTCTTCAAAAAAATGGACATAATAATTATTCCTTCAAAGGTTTTTCTGAATTCAAAACTCCTATCAGGATTCAGGGAGAAAATCGAAATAATTCCCTTTGGAATAGACATAAAAAAATTTGAGATAAATCATGAGATAGAGAAA
>FMJZ01008706.1_pt1 | contig 12503 bp, 8 predicted proteins | sample 1987881 | NCBI WGS metagenome assembly FMJZ01 (sample SAMEA4378227, study PRJEB15110) | soil metagenome | biome: soil; feature: Field; material: Soil | place: India | collected 2015-03-11 | depth 0 m | reverse complement strand
GGCAAGCCTGGCGGTACTTTCTGACGTATCGCCGACCTTCGGTCGGTATGTATCGCCGACCTTTGTTCAGTTTGGTGGGCCGTGGATACCAGGCAAGCCTGGCGGTACGCTTTGCGTATCGCCGACCCTCGGTCGGTTTGGTGGGCCGCGGATACCAGGCAAGCCTGGCGGTACGCTTCGAAGTTGCAGCGATATAACACACTAGAGTATCGGTACTTTATTACCTTGAACTCCCGATAGCATCGCCTGGGTTACTACCATCTAAAACAAAAAGACTTACGTGTTTCCTTCACATCGTAAGTCTTTGAAGTTCCCTTGAAGAGGTATGGATTTGTGCTTCGTATAGAGAAAGACGATTGGTAATAGATTGAAAATTGGGTCTTCAATGGCTAAGTTTCCTCAATTTTCATTGGCGGGTCACCTGGTTTCCATTCCAGGTCAAACTTGTCTTTAGGATTATAGGGAGACTTGGAAAATATTGCCTTCCAGGGAATCTTTCCCCGATTGATTAAATAATGGGGGTGATAGGGTGGTACATGAAGCAAGTCTCCCGGCCGAAGGGTAAACACCTTGTCAAAGATATAGATTTCAGCCTCACCCTCTAAGGTATAGAAATTTTCTTCCACCTCATGATGATAATGGGTGGGGAAATCCTCACCAGGCGTTAGAACCACCAAGCCAAAATCCGATCTTGGTCCTCGTAACAGGTATTTCGGACCTGAGACATTATTAAAACGATACTCTTCCTCTTTTTCATTTTTCAAGAATAATTCTTCCATCTCTTAGGTCTCCTTTGTCAACCAATATCTCACGAGCTCTGTCTGCGAGATCATTTACTCGCCAGGAGCTCTCCACATAGACTCCGTTACGCCCTTATCAGCCAGCTCAAGCTGGGGAGGATAAGCAGCAAGCCACCGTTCATACAGGTCCTGATAAACTTTACTGTTTTGTACGTCAGGCTGGTAAACTCGTTCAATTTTCACAATAGTCTGAATAGCTTCTTCATAATTCCGGTACAAACCCACCCCGATTCCAGCATTAATCGCCGCACCTAAAGCCGTCGCTTCTTTGACAACCGGTATATGGATTTCTTTTTGTAGAACATCCGCCAAAATTTGAGGCCATAGAAAACCCTTTGAGGCTCCTCCGGCGAATGTAACAGTCTGGTCGCTTTTTCCAATTAATTGGGCGATGCGATCGAGATTTGCCCTTGTCACAATAGCCGCGTTTTCTTGCAAGGCACGAAAAATCGCAGCACGGCTGGCTTTTTCGGGATCAAGATTCAGATTAAGAATTGAAGGGGCAGCGTGTCTCCAGTGCATGTAATCCATTGCATCCGAATAGATAGGCAGGATACGGTAAGAACCAGGTGGCACCTGTTTTGCCATTTCTTCCAGATAAACATAAGGATCCTGCCCGTTTTCAAGCGCCTTTGCCTTTATGTCTGGCGCCAAAGCATCCCTAAACCACCGAACAGCTAACCCTGGGAAAAATACGATCGTCTCTGCCTGCCACATTTGTGGCATCGCAGCAAAATTCAAACGGATCCTTCCGGTTGGATCTACCAACGGATAATCAACATTTACCATCTGTTGCCAAAATGTCCCCCCCAAAACCGCTGTTTGATAAGGCTTAATAATACCTACACCTATGGCACCCAACTGGGCGTCACCCCCTCCCATCACGATTTTCGTTCCCTGCTTTAATCCTGTCTCCTCAGCAACTGCTTTAGAGACTTCACCAATCACCGTTCCGCCTTCCACAACCGGGGTACTCAAGATTTCTGCACGCAGTTCACAGGAATTGGCTAAATCTGCATCCCAGGTTCGGGTGTTCAAATTAAATAAACCACTGGTGCCACCATTTGAGGGATCAACGACAATCTCAGCTCCTAAACGAAAAGCAATCCAATCGCTTAGCATTGAGACTTTTGCGATTCGATCATACAATGCTGGCCGATGACGCTTAAGCCATAACAGGCGGGGGGCAGCGCCTAAGGCAAATGTTTGCCCAGAACGACGGTACATCTCTTGCTCAAAATCATCTCCTTTTTGCCTCAGGTACTTTACTTCTTCTACTGCTCTGGCATCAACATTTGCACACGCCCACAGCTCCTGCCCATTTTGATCATAGACAACAATGCCTTCTCGCATACTGGTTGTACTGATGCCTACAATATCTTTTGCATCTACTTTTTCTAAGACATCTTGAATACACTCGACAATTAATTTCCAGTTATTGGAAACATCGAAGGCCATGGATCCGGGTACACCTTCTTCACTCAGGTGAACCCATTCCCGCGCTGAGCCAGTCACTTGATTTCCAAGTTCATCAAAGACGACCGCTCGACCACTCCCTGTTCCGGCATCAAGAGCAAGAAGGTATTTCATTTGCCACCACCTGAAAGTGAATTCGGACAGGCAGAGGGGTTTCCTCTGCCTGTCGGTAAGTCTGGTTATGGTTTAGAAGTCGTAATTGTCAATGTTGTCAATTGTAAAGACAACCCGCTCTGGGAGTAAGATAATCCCATTGTATTCCGCTTCGTAAGTGTAACCCTGAACAGAATTCGGAGACACTTCAACCGTACCTACACCCGGGATTTCAATCTTATCGCCCACTTTATACTGTTTGCCCATTGCCAATTGGGCAGCAACATAAGTGGCGATCTTACCTTGAATAACCACATCCCACAAACCGAATTTCTTAACCGTGCCGCTCTTTACATACTGGCGCATCACGTTCGGGGTCGAGAAACCAACGATGATCACTTTACCCGAAATTCCTAAATTCTCCGCTGCTTGGGCAGAACCAGGCAACGCATTAGCATCCGGGCAAATGATAGCATCAAGATCGGGATAGGTCTGGAAAATGTCTGTTGGAACCTGGACAGCTTTCTGAGCATTTTCTTCGGAGAATTGGGTGGTCACAATCTCCCAATTGGGATATTCCTCAGCAATGATCTTCTTGGCCACATTAACCCATTGATTCTGATCGGTGACTGTCGGGCTGGAGTAGTGGAAGGCAACTTGCTTCGGTGAACCTTTGGCATCTTCCATCTGGCTGGCTGCCATTTCAACCAACAAACGACCCAGTTGATCCGGAGTCCCCTGGTTTATATAATATTGACGGCATTCAGGGTTCACATCTGAGTCCCAGGTAACTACCTTGATCCCGCGATCCATTGCGCGCTTGAGGGTTTCACATAAGGCATCGGGAGAAAGAGATGAGATTGCAATTGCATCGTATCCCTGGTTGATAAAGTTGTTCAAATATTCAATCTGACCGGAGACACTTGCTTCACTGGGTCCATCGTACTTGACTTCAACGCCAATTTGCTTCCCCATTTCGACAGCACCCTTGCCGCCAGACTCAAAGAAACCAACCCCGGTAAGTTTCGGGATGAAGGCAACTTTGATCGTCTTTGACTGACCCTCGCCCCCCGAAGAGGATTGTTGAGATGGTTGCTCAGAGGCAGGCTGAGAGGGTTGTCCTGCGCAACCAACAATGAATGAGGAAACGAGTAGTAGCATTAGAATCGTTTTTATGATAGATGGGCGTTTCATGTTTTACTCCTTACAAGGTTAGGATTGAGATAAGTGGTGAAAACCAACGGTTGATTGACAAAATTCGTTCTATATCTTTACCTCCTTTCTGACAATTCCGATGCGCGCAGAGCACGCCTCGTAGATTGCACCTGGTTTATAAAAATGAAGAGGTTTTTCGCCACTAACACCGTAATCAATAAGCCACCAATAACTACTTGAGATACATCATTGGTAACTCCCACGGATAGCAATCCCTGTTTCAAATACCCCAGAATAATTACGGCAATAAAAGTCCCAAACACTGTGCCTGAGCCGCCTAGAATGCTGGTTCCGCCCAATACCACGGCAGTGATTGAAGGCAACAAAGCCTCAGACCCCAGGTCGGCTCGGGCAGAAGTGAAGTAGGAGGACAACATTACGCCACCCATCGCAGCTCCCAATGAAGTTAGCATGTAGGCTATCGTTGTAATTAACTTGACATTCAGACCGCTGAAATAGGCTGCTTGAGAGTTTGTACCAATGAGATATAACGTGCGTCCAAACCTGGTCTTATGTAAGAAAATTGAATAGATTAACATCAAAATGATGATGAGGATCATTGGATAAGGCAGAATGCCTACAGCCTCATGGGAAAGGCGCGTAAATTTGCTCGGTATCCCACTAATCCCCTCATAACTGGAAGCAACAAAGGTGCGCGATACACCGGTGGCTATTCCGGCAAATAAGAAGTTCGTACCCAGGGTAATGATCAAGGGGTTGATATCGGTATTGGTCACAAGTATCCCATTTAACAACCCACATAAAACCCCCACCATTAATGCAACCACCATTGCTACAAAAATATCCAAGCCCGCCTGCCAGGTTACACCCAAAACGATCGAGGTAAGTCCCATAACCGACGCAATACTAATGTCAATTCCGCCCGTGATGATCACCAACGTCAGTGGTAGTGCCGCCAGCATGATGTGAGCAAAGTCATTGGATGAATAGAGTAAATTCTCCAAATTCGAGAAGACTCTGCTCACAGAACGGAAGAAGAGCATCTCGATGATCAAGAAGCCGATTAGCATCCATTCCCATGAAACAAACTTGCGAAGGATTCTCATTATCGTGCCTCCTCTACTTTCTCCTTAACCTGAACAGGAGACTCAACTACTCTTCCAAACCGTGAGCGGCTTCTTCGTTGATAATCTTCGAGAGAGATGCGGATGCGATAGTCCATCAACACAACAACCAAAAGGATCGCTCCCGCAATGGCATTGTTCCATTCGGCTTGTACTTTCAAGTACACCAGCACACTATCGATTACGGTCAGGAAGATGCCCCCCAACAAAGCCGCAAAGGGTGTACCAACCCCTCCAGAAAGGGCAACACCACCAAGAACACAGGCTGCTATGGCACGCAACTCCAAGCCCTGTCCAGCATTCATAGGGACAAAAGCGATTTGCCCTACAAATACCACTGCCGCAACTCCCGCAAAGATTCCCGCGATGACGTAAGAAAGAAAAATCGTTAACTTTACCGGTACACCAACCAGATATGCCCCTTCTTCATTATCGCCCACAGCGTAAAAGTAACGGGCATAGCGAATTCTGCGCAACAAGACTGCCAAAACAAGCACGATGAGAACAACAAGGTAGATATACATTCTGATGCCTAAAAACTCCACCCCAGCCAGGTTCTTGATATTAGGTGGAATGTTCTCAATCCAACTACCCTCAGTAATGACCCGCATTAATCCCCGATAAACTCCCAGGGTGCCAAGAGTCATAATAATCGGAGGAATGCGGATATAAGCCACTCCCACACCATTAATTGCTCCAGCCACCGCACCCGTCACAATAGCCACCAAAATCGCAGCAAACAAAGAACCACCGGAAACCAATACAGTACCCAACATGACCGCACTAATGCCCAGGATTCCGCCGACGGATACATCAATCCCTCTCGTAAGCAATACGAACATTTCACCAAGAGCCACTAAAACCAAAATCAAGCTGCTATTTACGATAAACATCAAGGATTTTGGTTGGATAAATGAGGGATTCAACCACCCAACCCCAATAATCAGGATAACCAAAATGACGGTAACAAGGATTTCACGATTGCGGAGAATATTTCGCCAGTTCATATTTACTCTAATATTCCAAAGGAGGCTGCCATTACTCTTTCGATATTACATTCATGATGGGATAGTTCCTTTACGATCCTTCCCTGGTACATGACGTAAATCCGATCACACCACTGGACAATCTCTTCCAAATCCGATGAGATTAAAAGAACTCCAATTCCTTCTTGGGTCAACGCTTGAATAATTCGATAAACATCTCGCCGCGCTTTCACGTCAATTCCTCGGGTAGGTTCGTCTAAAACCACAACGCGCGGCTGACTGGCTAGAATTTTTGAAAGTAAAACCTTTTGCTGATTTCCACCAGAAAGCGTCCGGGTTACCTGTCCCAGATTGCGCAAATGAATCCGAAATTGTTCCACAAAACGACTGCCCAATTCCTCTTCACGCCTGGCATCCAGAAAAACTCTCCCTAACCTATCTAAAACCGTACAACTCATTGTTTCGATTGACGGACGGTCTAAGAAAACCCCATGGGCATGACGGTCTTCAGGCATATAAACCAAACCGTAATTTCTACATTCGGTTGGATTACGATGAAGGATTTGTTTCCCATTTACAATTAAAGTCCCTCTCGTATTTGGTTCTAGCCCCACCAGCGATCTTGCCAGCTCAGTCCGCCCTGCCCCTACCACACCAGCCAACCCAACAATCTCACCTTCATTGACATAAATATTGATCCCCTCGAACATTTCCCCCCGAAAATCTTGAACTTCCAGAACCTTATTCGTCTTCAGGGCTTTTTTACCTCTTAGCTTTTCAAACCCATTTCCATTTTCATCGCCCTCTTCAGGCAACATGGCTTGAATCAGGGCTCGACTGTTCAAAGAAGCAGTTTTGGCCGAAAGAACCAATTTCCCATCTCGAAGAACGCTGACCCGGTCAGATATCTCCAGAATCTCATTCAGACGGTGGGAAATGAAGAAAATTCCAATTCCTTCATCTCGCAACAAACGCATCCTTCGAAACAGCAGTTCAACTTCTCGAAAGGTCAATGCAGAAGTAGGCTCATCCAGGATCAGGATGCGCACGTCTCGAATCAGTCCTCTCAAAATTTCCAGAATCTGCTGGTTGGCAATGTTCAATGTGCCGGCGGGTTCATTCAAGCCAGTCTCGAAATGAAGCAGATCGATCAAACGCTGTAACTTATCCCGAATCTGATCGTACTGAATGTCTGATCCGATCAAAAGATTCTCCAGCACACTCAAATGGGGGAATAACTTGGGCTCTTGGGGAACGAGGTAAATCCCTTTCAGATGACCATCTGCCGGATCGTGAATAGAGACCGGGCTTCCATCAAGTGCGATTGCACCTGCATCGGGCTGATAAACACCCGAGACAATTTTCATCAAGGTAGATTTACCAGAACCATTTCCACCTAGCAAAGCATGAATTTCACCGGGATATAACTCAATATCAACGCCGCGCAACACTGGCACGCCCGAAAACACTTTCCAGATGCCCTTCAAGGAAATTAAGGGAACTCCACCCTCGATTCTTGGCTCAACAACCTTCTTTTCTTCCTTGTGACGATATACATCCAGGATAGCCTGGGCTGTTACATCATCCGTAATGAGAACATTTACAAACTGTCCTTTTAATGCTGCCAGGATGGGCTTAACTTTTTTCTCACCCGCTGCAACTCCGATCAGCGTAGGGATTCGCCGCACCACGTCCGCGCTTATTCCAATTACCCTGTGGTTAATATCGATATTTAACCATCTCCCATCGGCATCGAAATATTGGGCGCAAACATCTCCCACAGCACCCTGCGCTTCAATTTCCTGTAATTCTTCTTTTGTCAAATAGCCTGCACGCAAGAGGCTGTTTAGCTCAGGATCAACCGTTCCAATTCCCACCAAACCAATATCAACTTTTTCAGCATGTTGAAGGGTCTCCCGAATGGAACGCTCATGCATCAGCACCTCAGCCGAATCTTCTTTCTCAACCAAAAGGGGAGCATGAAGATATCGGATGCGCGATCCAAGGCGATTTGCCAACAACTGTGCCAGAATAGGCCCATCTGTGGGGTTGTTCTCATTTCCCATTGCCCCAATAAGCTGAACCACTTCGGCATCCGGCAATGATCGAGGACGAATAGAATGAATAAGATGATAGAGTGCCGATCCCCAAGAGATACCGATAATTGAACCCGGCTTGAGCTCGCTTTCAAAATATTGTGCCCCTAACGCTCCTAAATCCTGAAGCACCTCGCTATAGGAGCGACCGCCTCGCACCAGTACTTTAGCCGCTTTGAGGTTGAAAATCGAAACTAATTCATCCTCCAATAGTTTGTCGGTAAGAAGAGGTTGTTTATATTGAACAAAAACGATATTTCGATGTCTGGCCTCTTCCAACAATGCCCCCACTTCATCTGAAGTGGTCTGTTTTAACTCCGCAATTTGGGCAATGGTCATTCCCGATTCAAAATATAGTTTTGCAATCTCAGCTATATACGCTAATCGCTCAGGCTCAGCACTCATTGCTTCTTTCCAGTTTTCTAACCATCAAGCCGCACTGCTCGAGACTTGTATTAATGAATTTTGCTCGCTTCAATATCTTCTTGAGTTTCAACAAAGAGAGTTCGGCGTTTGTTCTCCTCTGTCTGTAAGCTTTCAACCAGATCCAGGGCTTCTTTCACCGAGTAACCCTCGTGAATGATTGCCCTTACTCCCTGAATAATCGCAGCAGGATAATCGGATTGCCAGATATTGCGTCCCATATCCACCCCTACTGCACCACTCTGAATAGATTGATAGGTAAGCTCCAATACATCCTTGTACGTATCAAGCTTCGGCCCACCAGCAACCACAATAGGAACCGGTGTTTTCGCAACGACTTCTTCAAAGCCTTCGCAATAGTAAGTTTTCACCATATCTGCACCGAACTCAGCCGCTATTCTCGATGCAAGCGCCAAATAACGTTTTTCTCGCTTATCTTTCAACTTCTTACCAACCGCTGTGACTCCCAGGACAGGTAAGTTATATTGAGAGGCGTCGGCGATGGCAGTAGCCAGGTTTTTCAATGTCTGATGTTGATGATCGGCACCTACATAAATCGAGACAGCAATCGCCGAAGCATTCATCTTAATGGCGTCAATTGCGGTTAAAATCAGGCTCTCGTTGTCAATGTCGTCATCAAGGATGGAATTACACCCCGAAGCTCTTAGAACCCAAGCAATATTCCTCAAATCTGGGTTAACCTGGGTTTTTAGAATACCGGGGCTAAGCATCAAAGCATCCACATACGGCAAAAGCGGAGCAATACTTTTTGAAGGGATTTCCATACCTGTAGTGGGGCCCATGAAATAGCCGTGATCGATTGCCAACATCAATACACGCCCATCTTCGCGAAGAATATGACGCATTCGGTTCCTCTTACCCCAATCCATGTACTCTAACATCGCAATCTCCTTCACATATGTGATTAATACTCAACTTTGTATAAGTATATCACACACCCATTTGAATGTCAATAAATCAAAATAAAAAGTCGACGATTTTTAATCTTGTTAAAGGGCAGATTCACTACCTCTAGCCACATCGCCAGCAAAACAATCTATCTCGCCATCCTTAAAAACGCCACAAGCAACACAATACACGAATTATCCTCGACCTATCTTGTCCACAAAACACTTCAAGTACAATTACAATCGTGTTCACAACCAGGAAATCCCCATTGGATCAAAAGCATTTCTGCATCACCGCCTGAAATCTGCTCAAGAAACTTAACTTTTAAAGTTCAAAAACCTGTTGACAATATTCGGAAATAAAACTATACTACATTTTGAGAATACGTGAAATTATCTCAATTATGTGATTAAGCAATAAGACGAGTGCAGGATGGACGAAATCTATAATCGCTTAGTTTACCTAGCCCATGTGGCGTCTCTTTATTATGATCACGGAAAAAATCAGCAAGAGATCGCCGATGAACTGAAAATCACTCGCTCGGCGGTTTCCCGACTACTAACTGAGGCGCGCGAAAAAGGCATTGTGGAGATCAAAGTCAACTATCCATGGCGGACAAATCTGGAATTAGAAAAAAAATTGTTAACCAGGTTTCCACACTTAAAATCCGCCCGGGTTCTTTTACGTGAGGGAAAAAACTACGAGGAAATGCTCGATGGCCTGGGAAGGCTAGCTGCCCAATATTTCTTGAGCATCTTATCTGATGACACAATTATCGGCATTTCGTGGGGTTCTGCTCTGGGAGCAATGATTAAGATCATTCGTCCAAAGGCAGTAAAAAATATTGAAGTGGTTCAACTTTTGGGCGCAACCGGGCTGGAAAAAATTGCGCAGCAAGATGGGCCTATGCTGGCTCAGATGCTCAGTGAGAAATTTGGCTGTCCTTGTCGCTATCTTCATGCGCCTTTGGTTGTCGATAGCCCGGCAGCACAAGAAGCTCTCATGCAAGACCGATCCATCCGGGAAACCCTAATGTATGCAGAAAGGGCTGAGATCGCTCTGGTTGGTATTGGAAGCACGAATCCGGATTTATACAGCTTACTGAGAGCAGGGTACATTGACCGAAGAGAGTTATCCGAAATCTTGGCCGCAGGTGCAGTAGGCGATGTGTGCGCCCATCACTTTGACATTAACGGAAAATATCTAGATATTGACATTAATCACCGTGTCATCGGAATCAAAGTCGATACGTTGTTTAAAATCCCGACGGTCATCGGGGTTGCCGGTGATGCCAGAAAAGCCCCAGCGATACTCGGTGCACTGAGAGGAAATTATATTAACGTTCTCATTACGGATGATGAGGCAGCAAAATCTGTCCTCGATCTTGCTGCCTCATCAGAATAATTTCTTAAAAAATCAACCTCCCTACTCCGTTCGGGAGGTTGATCGCGACTAGCTCAACTCCTCAACCTTGCGCCCAGTTCCTGTTCCAGACGCCGCACGATGCGCTGGCGCATCTGAGCAGCCTCCTGATCGGTCAAAGTCCGATCGGTAGCCTGATACGTCAGACTATACGCAAGGCTCTTTTTGCCAGCCCCGATTTGCTCGCCGCGATAGACATCAAACAGGCGTACCGATTGCAACGTCTTCCCTCCCGCCGCCCAGATACAACTTTCGACCTTTTCGGCGGGGATTTCGTCATCTACGATCACAGCAATGTCCTCCAGGACAGGCGGATAGGCAGGCACAGCCTCAACCTCATAGCGCGTCGGGATGGCTGCCAACAGGACTTGCAAGTCCAGCTCTGTTGCCAGCAAGGGGGCTTCGGGAAGCTCAAAGCGCTCTTTGTGCAACGGGTGCAACTCCCCAAAGCAACCCAACCACTGTTCCCCAAGCAAGACCCGGGCGCATTTACCGGGATGGAAAGCGGGATGTTGAGCAGGTTCAAACCGCACTCCCTGCAAGTGCACCGCGCCGAACAGGCTTTCTAACACACCTTTCAAGTCATAAAAGTCCATGGTTTCCACATCTGCTCTTTGCCAACCTGCCAGAGCCCGCTGCCCACACAGAACGATCCCCAGGCGCAGGCGTTCTTCGGGCAAGAGATCGTCTCTCGCCCGCCAGTAAACAGTCCCGATCTCGAACAGCGCCAGGCGGGGCTGGTTACGGGCGTTGCGCTCGGCGGCTTCCAGCAGGCTCACCAGCAAACTCTGGCGCAGAATCGTCCGATCGGCTGAGATCGGGTTCTTCAGTCGAATGGGCTCGGCTTGTTCGGCAGGGGGTTCAAAGATGAAGGGCAGGCGACTTTCCCGCTCAGCGGAAGTCATCCGATAGGTAATCACTTCCTGCAAACCCAGATTGACCAGCAAGTCACGCACCATCTCTTCCCGCTCTCTCAGTGGGTCCGAGCGCTGAGGCGGAATTTCATCCGCCAGACGGGTAGTCGGGATGCGTTCGTAGCCATAGATGCGGGCAATTTCCTCCATCAAATCAGCAACCCCAATCACCCCTTCCCCGATGTCCAGGCGATGATCCGGTGGTTGAACAACGATCGTTTCCCCTTGCCGATCGACTTGAAACTCGAGGCGTTCAAGAAGCCCTTGTATTTCCTGAGCGCTCAAAGAAATCCCCAACTGACGCTTGACCTCCGCAGCGGTGATGGAAATTTTCGGCGTCTGATAAGGCTTTGGATAGGCATCCACCACCCCTTTCGCAACCGTGCCATCGCTCCACTGGCGCATCAACTCCAGGCAGCGCAACAAGCCGCGTTCTGCCATGGCTGGATGCACGCCGCGCGAGAAGCGATAGGCCGCTTCGGAGGGCAGATTCTGGGCGAATACGGTGCGACGGATGTTGATCATGTTCCAGGTTGCCGCTTCGAGGAGCACATTGCGGGTCGTTTCGTCCACTTCGCTTTCTGCGCCGCCCATCACTCCGGCAAGGGATAAGGGTCCGGCGCTATCGCACACCAAAACCGTGAAGTCATCCAGGGTGCGTTCGACATTATCCAGGGTAACCAATCGCTCGCCAGGACGTGCTGAGCGGGTGAGGATGACAGGTGGTTTGCCGCCAGCGCGCCTGACCAGTTTATCGTAATCAAAAGCATGTAGTGGTTCGCCCAGTTCTAACATGGCGTAGTTGGTGGCATCGACGATATTATTGATCGGTCGCATTCCAGCCAGTCGTAAGCGCCGTTGTACCTGGTAGGGGCTGGGACGGATCTCAACTCCCTCGATCAAGCCCAACATAAAGCGCGGATTGAGATCAGGGTCTTCGATTTGAATGCTCACCCGCCCTTCAATTGGTGCCCCGTTCATCAACACCGAGAAAGAAGGCGGGCGTAGGGTCTGCCCGGTGATCGCCGCGACTTCGCGCGCCACGCCGTAAATGCTGGCCGCGCGGGCAATATTGGGGGTAATG
>FMJZ01179641.1_pt1 | contig 12512 bp, 7 predicted proteins | sample 1987881 | NCBI WGS metagenome assembly FMJZ01 (sample SAMEA4378227, study PRJEB15110) | soil metagenome | biome: soil; feature: Field; material: Soil | place: India | collected 2015-03-11 | depth 0 m | reverse complement strand
TCTCCCCGCGTCGGGGAGAGGTTGGGAGAGGGGTTGGCTCACCGGCAGGTTCCCCATCCGTCCGGGGGAGCTCCTCGCGAAGGGAAATCGCACGGAAACGTAGAAACGGAACGGAGGCGATTCTTCGCTTGCCCCCAAATCCGCACACAGGAGCAGAAACGGTAGTGCTGCTGTCGTACGAGCCGTGGCAGATACTGGTCGGGGCGTTTGCCGGGTTTCTGATAGGGGTTTCCAAGACTGGTGTGCCGGGCATCGGCATTCTGGTAGTGCCCATGCTGGCGGCGGCGTTTGGCGGCAGGGCGTCGGTCGGCACGATGCTTCCCATGTTGATTGTGGGCGACATCTTCGCGGTCATGTGGTATCGCCACCATGCGCAGTGGAATCGCCTGATAGAGCTCATTCCATGGGTGTTTGCGGGCATGGTACTGGGGGCGGTGCTCCTGTGGCGGCTGGGTGAGATGGGCAGCGGCAGGGACCTGCTGGAACCGATTATCGGCACGCTGGTGCTGGTGATGCTGGCGGTTCACCTCCTGCGCCAGCGGTGGGGCGACCGTCTGACTCCCCATTCCCCCGTCGGCATCGCCACCACGGGCACGGCAGCGGGCTTCGCCACCACCGTCTCGAACGCGGCGGGTCCCATTATGGGCATCTATCTGACCAGCCTGGGCTTGCCGAAGGAGCAGTTCATGGGCACATCCGCCTGGTACTACTTCGCGGTGAACCTGTCCAAACTGCCCGTCTTCGTTGCGCTGAGCGTAATGAATCCTGCCCGACCGATTATCACCGCGCAGAGCCTGCTGTTTAACGCGCTGGTCGTGCCTCTGATTATCGCAGGAGTGTATCTGGGCAGATGGCTTCTGCCGCGCATCCCGCAGAAGGCGTTTGATGCGGTGGTGCTGGGGCTGGCGGCGATTGCTGCACTAAAATTGATCACTGGATAGGAGGAGAACAATGGTCGTACCAACCGATGGGATGGTGATTACGGAAGATACCGTGCTGCAGCCGGGGGTATACTATCTGCCCGCCGGGATAACGATTGCCGGTGACGGGATAACGCTGGACGGAGGCGGTGCGCTGTTGATAGGCAAGGACCGAACTGGAGTGGGCGTGCGCGTGGAGGGGCGACAGGGGGCGACCATCAAGAACCTCCGCCTGCGCGAGTACTATCACGGCATTCACGCCACCGACTGCAAAGGGTTGACGATTATCGGTTGCCAGATTACCTCCACCGCTGAAGTGGCACCGAACACCATCTTTCTGGACATCTGGCTGCCGGCAGAAAAGGCTTATGGGGGCGCGATACTGCTCTATCGCGTGCAGGAGAGCCGGATCGAGGACAACGACCTTCAGCACCAGATGAACGGCTTGCTGGCGTACAGCTGCCGACACCTCACCGTGCGGCGCAATGTGGCAAACTACTGCAGTGGGTTCGGCTTCCATCTGCACGATACCAGCGACAGCCTGTACGAGGAGAACTATGCGGACTTCTGTTGTCGGTACGAGCCGCGCGGGGAGCGTTACGGGCACATGGGCGCGGACGCCACCGGTTTCCTGATAGTGTACCGCAGCTGCCGAAACGTTTTCCGACGTAACTGCGCCCGGCTGGGCGGGGATGGCTTCTTCCTGGCGGGAATGACGCCGCAGATGGAACCGGTGGGCTGTGATGATAACCTGTTCGAGGAGAACGATGGTTCCTACAGCCCGAACATCGCCTTCGAAGCCACCTTCAGCCGCGGCAATGTATATCGCAACAACTTCGCCAACTACTGCAACTACGGCTTCTGGCTGGGCTTCTCGCGCGAGTTCGTGATTGAAGACAACCGCATGTTGCACAATCGGCAGGCGGGTATCGCGGTGGAAAACGGGGTGGGCTTCACCGTGCGACGCAACACTTTTCAGGCGTGTGGACACGGCATCCTGTTGTGGAGCAAGTATGTGCCGGAGTTCGCCCGTTCCGCTCCTGAGAACGACACCAGCCGCGATTGGCTGATAGAGGAGAACATCTTCACCCGCTGCGGCAAAGGCGTGCGCATCGCAGCGAACCAGGACCACGGCATCCGCCCGCTGGAGATAAAAGAGGGTGAACCAACTGCCCCACGTCCGCACAGCCATACCATCCGCAAGAACGAATTTCAGGAGAACCGCATTGGCATTGAGCTGGTCAACGCCGACCGCACGCTCATTATCGAGAACCTGATGCATCGCAACGTGGAAGCGAACATCCGCCTGGACGATGCGCAGGAAACCACCATGAAGTTCAACGTGGGCTACGCGGGCGGGTATCTATAGCGGGGTGAAGTACTTGACGTTATACACAGGGGCGGGGTATTATATGTTAGCAACCGAAAGGAATTAAATCACAAGAGAGACTACCGGTGTTTGTGCTCAAAGCTATGCGCTATATCTGGATAGTGGCGTTTATTCATGCCGCTTACATTGGCTACTGGCACTGTCACCAATGTGCGGTTCCTTTCGCCCCTGTCCAGACAACAGCTCATTCGGCAGAGAGCGGCTCCGTCAATACCAGCAAGATAACCTCCCCCCAATGTTCACCATGCGTTTCTGACTGTGCATTCTCCTCCATAGCCGGGCAAGCAGGAGGGGAGCAGGGCACTTCGGTAGTGCCCCAGGCTTGTCATATCCATCAGAGCATCGTGCTGGCAGAACCAACTGGCGTTCAGACCGGTGTAGACGCCTGCCTGCCGCATTCCCCCTCCCTGCTCTCCGGTGCCCACGGTCGGCGTGCGCCTCCTTTTCTTGTCTGATCCCCACATCGACGCTTGAAACACGATAGTGCGCCTTTGAGCGCGCCGTCACGTTACATTCCCGGCTTTCTAAAGGAGGCGAGATGAGGCTACCGTTGGTTTGCGTTACTTTTTTGCTACTCGTTGCAAGTTCATCAGCAGGGAATCTGGATTTCAACCGGGCTCTCGAGATAGCAATCCGTCAGAGCCCTGTTTTGAACGCTGTGCGTGAGGAGGTCGCTTCAGGGCAGAACCTTCTGTCAGCAGCCAGACGCCCGGCGCCGATGGATGTGCGCCTTGCCCCTGCCCTCACAACAGGTGGAACGGACGAAGAACTCACAGTAATCCAGCCGTTGGAGATTAACGGGGCGCGCAGGGCACGCGCTCGCCTTGCCGCTGCTGAGAGCGCTCTAACGCTTGCTAAAGCAAAAGTCGACCTCAACCTGTTGCTTGCCGATGTGGCAACAGCATACCTTGAGGCGGCATACCGGGAGCGTTTGCTTCAGCTTGCACGTGAGGCACTACAGAACGCTGAACAGACCGTTCATCTCGTCCGCCAGCAGATCCAGGCAGGTGTGCGACCTGGTATAGACCTTGTGCAGGTTGAGATAGAAGCAGAACGTATCCGCTTGCAGAACAAGCAGAGGGAAGCGGAAGCACAGGCTGCACGGGCTCGGCTGAACGCGCTGCTGGGTTACCCACAAGATACGCAGCATGTTCTTGCACCGGTTTCACCTGCCCTCTTCGGTGAGGAGGAGAAGACATCTCCTATCCTGTCCCCAGAAGTTGTCCAGGAACAGGCACTGCTGAGTATTTACGAGCGTGAGACGGAGCAGATACGGGTGGAGGGCATCCCGGACCTGGGCGTGCAATTGCGTGTAGAACGCTGGACGGGCAGCCGTACCCGACCTGGATTGGGGATAACACTCAGCTTACCGTTTCTGGACTACGGGGCAAGGCAGAAGCGTCTACAAGCTCAGCACCAATTGACCAGCGCTCAACGACTACGACTGCAGGCGACACAGCAGAGGCTTGCCGCCGAGCAGACACGTGCCCGGCTCCTGCTGGAGGCAGCTCGTACCCGCTGGCAGGCTTACGAACAGGAGGTGCTGCCCCGTGTGGAGCAGCTGGCACGCTCTGTACAGACAGGTCTCGAGACCGGAGCGATGAACATCTTGCAGGTACTGGAGGCACAGCGTACGGTGCGCCTGTCGCGTGAAGAGGCTGTAGAAGCGGAACTTCAACTGGCACTCGCATGGGTGGAAAGTCAACGGGTTCGCGGCTATTTCGCCCATGTCTACTACCCCATCTGGAAGGAGGCTCGACCATGAAGGTACTGCGTCCTGTTACAACTGCTATCCTGTTTGTCGTTCTTGCTCTGCTAACCGCTGGTGCATTAGTCTGGCTGCGTGCCAGCCAGCAGCAGCAATCAGCGCCAGCAGTCACCGCCGCAGAGACGGGTTTACCAGAGAGTGTTACGCTGTCGCCTGAAAGCCTGCGATTAGCGGCATTGAGTATAGAAACGGTACGTCTACAGCCTTTGCAGCGCACGCTGAGGCTCTTTGGACAGATAGAGCTCTCTCCTGAAGGCGTTGCCGATTTGAACGCACGGGTGGTAGGACGCATCGTACAGATTCGCGTCCGCGTGGGTGACCAGGTCAGGGCAGGGCAAGTGCTGGCGGTGCTCGATAGCCAGGACGTTCGCAACGCTCAGGCAGATTATATGCGTGCGAAGCGTAGGATGCAGTTCGCCTTTGCCGAGCTGCAACGCCGGCGCAGGATGGCGGAACTGGGAGCGTTCGACAACCCCCCGCTCGAGGAAGTTCGCAAGGGCATGGCGCAGGCACAAGAGGAGCTGCGCACTGCCGAGTCGGAGTATCGTGCTGCGCAACAGGCAGTGGAGAGCGAGCAATCCAGTGTGCGGAAGGCACGTGTTGCTTGGCAGCTGTCGCAGGCTCGTTTGGATCGCGCACAAAAGCTCCTCGGTGCCCAGCTTATCGCACAACAGGAGTACGACGCCCTGCGCGCCGAGAACGAAACGGCAGCAGCCGAGCTGCAAGCTGCCGAAGCTCGCCTCATCAGCGCCCGCGAAGCGCTTCTATCCGCGGAAGCACGTTTGCAGTCTGCGAAGGAAGGCTTTCAGATTGCACAGGCGAGGCTGCAACGTGGCGAGCGGGTATTCCGGGGGCAGTATCTGAGCAGCAAAGAGGTGGCAGAAGCCGAATCGGATTACCAGCAAGCCAAGATGGAGTTGAATGCTGCGGAAGCAGAACTGCACCTGCTTGGTAGTAGACCGGGAGAGGGAAGCTTGCTGCAAGTAGTTGCCCCGTTCGATGGGAAGGTTGTCGAGGTGCGAGCGGCGGTCGGTGAGACGGTAACCCCGGACAAGCCTTTCCTTCGCATCGTGAACACCAGTAAGGTGTGGGCGGTGTTTGACCTGTACCCCCAGTACCTGCCTCTGGTGCGGGTAGGGCAGCGGGTGCGTTTCAAAACAGATGCGCTGCCCGACATGACCTATGAAGCTGTGATAGACACGATAATGCCGGAAGCGGACCCCAACATGCGGGTGGTGAAGGCTCGCGCTCGAATATCCAACGACAGCGGAACCTTGAAACCGGGGCAATTCATCGAAGGCGTGGTAACCGTGAGGGTAAGCAAAGAGGAGTTACTGCTCGTGCCATCGGAGGCGGTGCAGAAGATTGAGGACGGTACCTACGTGTTCGTCGCAACTGAAACGCCGGGCGAGTTCCGCCTGCGTCAGGTACAGATTGCCGAACAGGAGGACAACATGTCGGTGATTCGTGACGGACTGCGCCCCGGTGAGCGCATCGTGGTGCACAACGCCTCCTTGCTGAAAGGTATGCTAACCGGTGGGGGTGAGGAGTGATGCTGGAATCTATCGTCTGCTTCTCTATTAAAAATCGCACTATCGTGCTTGTGCTAGCTCTGTTTGCGGCAGGCATGGCGATATACCAGGCCACACAATTGCCTATTGACGCAGTGCCAGACATTACTAACAAGCAGGTAGTGATTAACGTACAGGCACCGGGGCTCGGCGCACAGGAGGTGGAGCGACAAATCACTTTTCCTGTCGAGGTAGGTCTTGCTGGAATACCTTACTTGCGCGAGACACGCTCGGTCTCGTTGTTCGGGCTGTCGCAAGTGACGGCAATATTTGACGATTCGGTGGACATCTATTTTGCAAGGCAGCTCGTCAACGAGCGACTGGGGGAGATACAGGACCGTTTGCCACCCGGCATGCGAGCAGAACTCGGTCCGGTCAGTACCGGACTGGGTGAGCTGGCGCACATCGAGATAAGAAATCCCACCTTAAGCCTTATGGAACGGTCAACACTGGCGGACTGGGTGGTGCGACCCCAGCTGCTGACGGTGCCCGGATTGGCAGAGGTAACGCGCTGGGGAGGCGAAACACGCCAGTTTCAGATCCAGGTAGATCCACGCAAACTGCAGTCGTACGGGATAACACTGCGCGATGTGCTGGAAGCGCTGGAGGCGAACAACCAGAACGCTGGAGGCGCATACATTACACGCGGTGGGCAGCAAGCAGTCGTTCGTGGCGTGGGGCAGCTGACCAGCTTAGACGACCTGAAACGGGTGGTAATAACAACCCACAACGGTACGCCTGTTACTATAGCGCAGGTCGCCATCGTCAGCGAAGCACCGGCGGTACGCTACGGGGCATTTACCCAGCGAGGCGAAGGAGAGCAAGTGTATCTGTTAAGCCTTATGCTTATCGGTGAAAATGGGCGCGTGGTGGTGCAGCGCGTCAAAGATAAACTGCTGAGCATCGAGAAGTCGTTACCCGCCGGAACCAAATTGGTAGTACATCTGGATCGCTCGGAGCTGGTCAACGGTACGCTGAGAACGGTGCTGCGCAATCTTACGGAGGGTGCACTGCTGGTGGTCGTGCTGTTGTTCCTCTTTTTGCTCCAGATGCGGGCAGGACTTATCGTTAGCAGTATGATTCCCCTGGCGATGATGGTTGCTGTACTGGGCATGCGCGCCTTTGGTGTATCTGCCAATCTGATGAGTCTGGGCGCTATCGACTTCGGGTTGATCGTGGATGGGGCGGTCGTTATTGTGGAGAATACTGTGCGACGGTTGTCGCGCGCACGCCAGGCATCCGACAAATTGACCTCCGAAGAGGTAGAAAACCTGATTCACGAGAGCACAGTGGAGGTGCTCCGTCCCGCGCTGTTTGGGCTGTTTATCATCATGGCGGCGTACCTGCCCATTCTCGCGCTATCGGGGATAGAGGGTAAGATGTTCCGACCAATGGCGCTCACGGTTATCTTTGCGCTGGCAGGGGCTATGCTACTTGCGCTGACAGTTGTCCCTGCCCTGTGTGCGCAGTTTCTGAAGCCGCAGATAGAGCGACACAACCGGGTGCTTGAGCGTCTAACACTTCTTTACGTGCGCGCCCTGCACTGGCACGTCAACCGCCCGGTGTTTACATTGGCAGTAGCAGTGCTGTTTGCTGCAGTCTGTTTCGGTCTATTCCGGCAGCTCGGTAGTGTATTTGTGCCCGAACTGGATGAGGGTAGCATCACAATAACAGGCACCTACCCGCCAGATGTCTCTCTGGAGGAAATGGTGAGGCTGGCAGGTCGGCTGGAACGGCATTTGACAGCGCAGTTCCCCAACGAGATTAAAAACGTTTTCACCCGCATTGGACGCCCTGAAGCCGCAACCGACCCCATGCTCGTCAACCAGGCAGATACGATGATAGAGTTGCAACCGCGCACAAGATGGAGACGAGCACATACGAAGCCCGAGCTGGTGGCAGAAATAGCTCAAGAGGTCGCCAAGATGCCCGGGCTATCCCCCACGTTCACCCAGCCTATCAAAATGCGGATGGACGAGATGCTGGAAGGCGTCGGTGTGCGGGCGGATCTGGCAGTAAAGATTTTTGGTCAGGATATGAACGAGCTAGAGCGCATCGGTCGCCGGGTGGAATCTGAGATGCGCAAGGTGGCCGGCGCGGCAGATGTGGCAATGGAGACAACAGAAGGGCTACCTCAGCTGCAAATAAGAGTGCGCCGAGAGCAACTGGCACGCTACGGGATCCACGTACAGGACGTGATGGACACGGTCGAAACCGCACTGGCAGGCAAAACAGCCACAGCGATTGTTTCGGGAGCGCAGCGGGTGGATGTCGCTGTGCGGTTACAAGAAGTGTACCGACAAACGCCGGAGGATATTCGGCGACTGCTTATCCCTACCCCGTCGAACGGTCGTGTTCCCCTCAGTCAGATTGCAGAAGTGAGCGTTGTGGAGGGACCTGTGCGTATCACACGCGAGAACGGGCAAAGGCGGGTGGTGGTGCTGGCAAACGCGCGTGGGCGCGACCTGGGCTCGATGACAGAAGAGGTACAGAAGCGTCTGCAAAACATCAGATTACCTGTCGGCTACTGGATAGAATATGGTGGAGGGTACGAGCACCTGGTGACAGGGCGAGCAAGGCTCAGCATCGTGGTGCCAGCGACCTTCGCGGTCATCTTTCTGCTTCTGGTGCTGGCATTGGGCAACATCAGGCATCCGCTGATGGTATTTACCGCTATACCGTTCGCGCTCACAGGCGGCATTTTGGCGCTGTGGGTACGGGGAATGCCTTTTTCCATGTCGGCAGGCGTTGGCTTCATCGCGCTTGGTGGCATTGCAGTGCTAAACGGACTGGTAATGATTGACGCGATCAACCGCAACAGAAAAGAGGGTATGCCACGCCTGGACGCTGTTGTTGAGGGGGCGCGCACACGGATGCGTCCTGTGCTGATGACCGCAAGTGTAGCAAGCTTCGGCTTCTTGCCGATGGCGGTCTCGCAAGGCATGGGCGCCGAAGTACAACGCCCACTGGCTACCGTGGTTATAGGAGGATTGATTACCAGCACCGTGCTCACGCTCATCGTGCTACCAACGCTCTATGAGTGGGTAGAGCGCTGGAGAGAAGCGAGGGAAGCGAAGGCTGTTCTGATTGGTACTGCGGTCTCAGAGCGATGATGTCGGCACATCGTGGCTTGACTTCCCACCCGTCCTGCGCAGGTAGCGCCAGAGGAGCTGAACAGTCTTAACCCGGACCTGTGCCCAGCACCCGGTCGAACTTGACAAATGCCTGCAATTTTGCAATGATAATGCAAGATTGCAGGAAGGGGGACGACCATGCCCTATATCTCGCGAAGTCTGGAGCCTGTTCTGGAGCGATCTGCACGCGAGTTCCCCGCGGTGGTGCTGACGGGGGCGCGCCAGACAGGGAAAACCACCCTGCTGCAGCACCTGTTTGGTGACCGATACCGGTACGTCTCGTTAGAGACGCCGGATATACTCTCTGCTGCCAGCGCAGACCCAAGGGGCTTCCTGCAGCTCTACGCGCCGCCAGTTATTTTGGACGAGGTGCAGAACGCTCCGAATCTTCTCCCTTACATCAAAGAATACATCGATGCCAGACGCGAGCGAAAGGGGCAATTCATCCTCCCCCGAAATCGCTCTGGCGAAGGAGCACGACTTTACCCTGTGGTACGCCAGCTACGTGCAGACCTATAAGGACGCGATGGAGCACGTCCCTCCAATCAGCGCAGGCTGATGAACTTTGAAAAAATAGTTGCATCTATCCGATGTGCACCGCCTGCCCTCCCCCTGTGCGGGAAAGAGGATGCTGGGCATGGGTTTGCGGCTAAAGCCGCACCCCTTCAAACCAAACCCTGCCTTCGCAGGGTTACACAGCCAGCGCAGGCTGGCTTCGTCTGAAAAGGAGCGGCTTCAGCCGTAAAGACTTCTCAATCTGGCGAAGTCGGCTCGGCAGAAGCCTCGCCCTCCACATGCTGGCATTGGAGGGTCGTGCTCCGTCACGACCATAAACCGAACGGCTCGGCAGGAGCCTCGCCCTCCCCAAGAAGGAACCTTGCCAGACCGGTAGCGCAACATAACTCTATTTATTTGTTCAAAGTTCATAAGCCTGCGGCTACATCTGGGCGCAAGGGTAGGCCGATTACGGCACCCGTATCCGTATCTCATACAACACCTGGTCGCCGCCGTAGCCACCGATAACGGCAAGGCGATTGACCGGCTGTTTGGGGTTGGGATCGGCGGCGTAGAGAATCGGCTTGCCGTCCACCAGCAGCCACACTTCACCGCCTCGTCGCGAGAGCTGCAGGCTGTGCTTGCCCGGTGTCATCATCACCTCGCCATCGCCTTCCTCGCGCCCAAAGAGGCGGAACCGGGTGATGGTGTTGCCGTATCCGCCTACAAAGGCGATGTAGTCCACCCCTGCGTTCATGTGCGGTGTGCCCGGCAGGAACGAGCCCAGGATGCCGTCCTGCTTCGCCTCGATCTGTGCCCACAGGTCGAACTCCAGCGCGTTCAGCCCGTCGATATACACCACCGATTCCTCGTGCCCGGAGTGGCGCAGTACGCCACCCTCCAGCTTCCAGCCGCTGCCGGTGAACTTCAGCGCGGGGTCGTTCGGCATAAGCACGCGCGTTGCCGATTCGCGACTCAGCTCCGCAGGGGCGTTAGCAGGCAGGGGGAAGCGTCCGTTCGGCTCCAGCATCACCGCATAGAACAGGTGGTACGGTTCGTACAGAGAATACGCCTTGTCGTCTGCAGCGATAACGTCGATCGATGCGCCGATTTCGCGTCCACCTCGCGTCCAGAACCAGATACCTTCACCGCGGTTGGGCAGGCTGAACTCGAAGACGGTGGTTCCGTCCGCCTTGCGTGAGGATTTCCACTTCAAACCGGGCGCAGGCGCCCAGGGAGAGCGCACAGTAAGAGTATCTCCGTTCAATACCTCGATGGTCTGAATACCCTCGCGCGAGAAGACGCCTTTGCCTTCGCCGTCGAACACCGCGTAGATGCGCTTCCAGTTGCCCTTTACGGTGAACAGGGCGTAGTAGGTGTTCTCGTCATGCGCCTGCTTGAAGGTAAAGTGTAATCCGCCTTTGTTCATCTCTCCTGCAGGGGGAACCTCTTTCCATTCGCTGTCATCGCCGTCCACCGTAGCGCGATAGGCATAGATGAACGGTTGCCAGGGGTACAGCGGATAGGGGTCACTATCGTCCGTGAGACCATCTCCGTCGCTGTCCACGCTGGTGGGATTCGGCTTGATGTACTGGGCGGGCGGTTTGTTGAGGCTGAACTGCAGATGCGAGTACGCCCAGGTACTCAGCATGACCTTGCGCAGGTCGGTGATTCTGCCGTCGGTGGAGCGTTTGCGTGGGTTGCTGCCGAAACGCTTTTCGTCCAGCGGTAGGCGAGGGTCATCGTCTGGCACGCCGTCCTCATCGGCGTCGCGTACGGTGAGCGTATAGCCGACGTACATGCGCAACCACTGCGCGTCGGTGAGAGTACGGTCCCAGTACGCCATACACTGCCAGTGCTCGCCGTGCCTGCCTGCACCGTTCCATGTGTTCTCGGAAACGGTCCCGTCAGGATTGGTGCGACGGTAACGCGGCTCGGGATGATTGAACACGATGCGGTCGTCCTCGCGGTTCGCCAGAGAGAACGCACCGAAGGATTCCATCTGATGATGGAATTCGTGCGTAACAAGCCATGCGGTGTCGCCACCTCCCAGGAACTGCGAGCGAGCGGGTATTCCATCGGGCAAGCCGTCTACGCCAAAGGTTCCTCCGCCGGAGCCATAGAACTCCCACTTCTGCGTGCGTGGGTTCCACCGACGCGGGAACGCCTGTTCAATCTGCCCGGGGTAAGGGCGTTCTTCCTCCACGGGCTGGGTGTTGGTGCGCAGGATGTTTTTGGTGTCCAGAATCGTGAATTCGCCGCCGCCGGGACCGCGGAAGTCTTCGCCCGGGTAGCTCCGGCAGACGGGCCATCCTTTGTAAAAGGGGTCCGCGTTTTCGGGTTCCGGTCCCCAGCGCTGCCAGCGGTCGTCGATGAAAATCTGGAAGTCCACCCAGAAGCGCATCCCGCTGTTCACCCAGAAGAAGCGCGAGGCGGTGGCATACTCCCTGCGGAGGATTTCAATTTCCTGCGCGGTAAGCTTCTGCGGGCGCGGAGCGATGGCGCCAGTGGAGTCGTGTGCCGAAGCCACGTTGATGACGTTGGGCATAATGAGCACTTTCACCGGCACATGAATGATGGTCTTATAGCCCTTGGGTGCCTGGGTGGATACGGCATATTCCCGTCGCCAGGGTGGTTGTGCGCCCCAGCGTTTCTCCTCGGGGGTGGGCACGGCGGCTGGGTCGTAAATACGGTAGAAGTAGCGTTTACCCGGCTTGAGACCGTCAACGGTAACGGTGTGCCATTGCCGTCGTCCGGGCACGCGCACGATTCGCACGCCGGGCTGTGCCCAGAAGTCTACCTTCTTACCCTCCGGTCGCCAGGCGACCATGGGAATATCGCCTTCCCGAACCTGTACCCTGCTCTCACAGGGTTGCTGGGTGAAGTATTGCAGGGTGAAGCTGGTTCGGGTAATGCGAGTTACGGGTCGGGTGGGGTCTATCAACGGTGCGCTGTCGTCGCCTGCTGTGCATGGTATAGCGACGCAAACTGCAAGCAGGACGCCCAGCGCACGAAAGGCTCTATGTGCGTTCATCGTCTGCTCCTCACTGCATGTTTCTGAAGTTACGCTTAGAGATTACTCTGTGAAGGCGGGGGTATCCTGCTGGTTAGGCTGGGTGCATCGGAAGAAATGCTTTACTGGCACAGCAGCTTGGGGAGCCGAACGATGACCCATCCCTGCAATCTGGAGGGCGGAGCCGACCGTAGGGGCAACCCCCTGTGGTTGCCCTCTGA
>FMJZ01034685.1_pt1 | contig 12514 bp, 9 predicted proteins | sample 1987881 | NCBI WGS metagenome assembly FMJZ01 (sample SAMEA4378227, study PRJEB15110) | soil metagenome | biome: soil; feature: Field; material: Soil | place: India | collected 2015-03-11 | depth 0 m | reverse complement strand
ATTTAATTTATGCACATCCACTACAGTCCCCTCCACAGCCCCTTGGGTTACCTGAAAAATAGGTGAAAAAGTCGCTTTGGAAACTAAGGTCAAGAGAAATTTTGCAGTTGCTTTTAAGGTCGGTTTTGGCAGAGATGGAATTGTCAATTTACGAGCAATTGACAGAATTAATATGAGTGGAGTTGAGTAAATCAATCAGGAAATAATGGTTAGGGTTGTGGAGTCAGTTACGGTGTGTGTAATCCTCAAAATCATTTACTTTTGTAACGGACAATTTGGTAACGAAGTTATTGCTCAAAATGTAATTTATACAGATAACAATAATTGGAAGATAACTGTTAATTTTCAAGAACCTGATAATGACAGAATCCAATCAGTGTCTTCATATTGGACGCATTTTGAATAGTTAATTGTATCGCCTAATTATATAAAATGGCAAAGAGGCATTTATCGACCGACCACATAAAAATAACCACAATCATTTAGTTGATGAAAACCGACTGCTCAAAGAATTGGTTAGTAGTTTGTCTATGATTATTGACGCTTTAAAAAAGTTTATCGGTCACTAAAGAGATAGTGTCAAGAATTTTTGTGTAAATTGATTCTCTCTTAGTATATAGATGTATTCTTCTTTCTAAATATTAAACAAGGAAGAGGGATATATCTTTTCCATTAACATATTCAATACTAAATTTACACAAAATATTATCCACTACAACAGCGATTTCTTGCATTGATTTCATGGCATACGGCTTGAGTGCCGGGATTGTATGTCTCGTATCTGTTATCAAATAAATGATTTAATGGTTTTTCGGCTAGTTATGAACGAATAGTATTATGAATGCAGGTAAATAAGATGTGCTTTTTTATAATTTCTTTTCTCCTGGCTCCGATAAACTATAATTGGGTAAGGTTATGATAAATCTTGTCCCTTTACCAACCTCACTTTCAACTTTGATATCACCGTTATGACTTAAAACAATGTGTTTAACAATTGCTAAGCCCAATCCGGTTCCGCCCAATTTACGCGATCGGGATTTATCCACAACATAAAACCGCTCAAATATTCTGTCCCAATGTTCTCGGCTTATTCCGATTCCAGTGTCTTCAATCGTAATTTTCAGATTATGATCGTCTTTCTTAAGGGTAATGTGTATCTCTCCTTTTTCTACATTATATTTAATAGCATTATCAATTAGATTGATAAACATCTGCTCAATCAAAAAATAATCGGCATACCACTCTTGGACGTCATCGTCCATAGCAATATGGAGTTGTAATTTTTTGCTTTTCAGCTTCTCTTTAAACAATCTTGTAATATTATTAAATATCTCTGAGAATCTAACCTTTTCAATCTGTAATCGTTGTGATGTGTTTTCCAGTTCGGAAATTATCAATAAATCTTGCACAATATTTATTAAACGGTCGGCATTACGACTAATCGTTTGGGCAAAATTCCGATATTTCTTTCCAACTTCGTCAGCCAGTGTATCGGCAAAACCTTTAATGCTGGTAAGCGGTGTTTTTAATTCGTGCGATATATTGGCAATAAAATCGGCTTTAATTTTCTCTAGTTTTTTAAATTCGGTAATATCATACAAAACAATAATTGTTTTACTCCGGCCATCCTGACTATCAATCAATTTACCACTTACCGAATAGACATTATTATTAAGTTCGATTTCGCGATTGCGACATATCTTTTTATTTTTGATTTCCGCAATTATTTGATTGAATTGGTTGTTCTGGATTATTTGCCAATGATATTGGCCAATAAGGTTATTGACCCCAACAATGGTTCTAAAACTCTCATTGGTTGCAATGATTTGGTCTCTATCATTTAAGACCAATAAGCCTTCTGTCATTGCACTTAAGATTGACCGCATTTCTTCTCGTTCTGATTGCAAGCTGTTAAATAATGTCTTAAGCGATTCCGCCATTTTATTGATAGAGTTAATTAAAGCGCCAACTTCATCTTTGCGGTTGTTTACGAAATAGGTTTGGAAATCACCGTTTTTAATTCGTTCCGCTGCTTTCGTTATCAACCGAATTGGTTGGGTTAAATTTTTTGATGTTATCCAGGCTAATAATAATGCTAAAATTGTCAAGCTAACGGTCCAATAAATTATCTTTGTGTTAATCGCCGATAAATCTTTTTCAATTTGACGAAGATAAGCACTGGTTCTAACTACTCCGAGGACTTTATTATTACTTATAATCGGAACAGCAACATAGAGCATATTTTGTTGCGTTGTTTTACTAAAACGAACTTTTTTACCTATGCCCTTTTGAACTGCTTGAATAAACTCTGAGCGCGTCGAATGGTCTTCCATCTTATCCGCTTCATACTCCGAGTCGCCAATGACAAGACCGTCATTTCTAATAATTGTAATTCGCGTATTTATTTGCTGAGCAATAGTGTTAATGAGTGTGTTAATTTGCTTATACCGATTATTAATCACATCATCTTTAATTTCTTCCCGGATAATTTCCGCCTGTTGTTGCAAATTAATTTCTAAAGTTTTCAGATAATTCTTTTTATATTCATAGGAGGTGATCAAGGTAATAATTAAAGTCGTCAAGACAATAATCAACGAATAGATAAGAAAATGACGCAAAAACAAATTGACGCGCATAAACTAATAAGTGGTAATAAAGATAATAACCGGCATTGTCTAGACAATAATTAAAAAACCATTAAGCAATCGATGCGCCATCTGCATTGTTGATTAATCCTTCTCAAATTTATATCCAACGCCGCGCATGGACTTAATGTATTTACCATACCTTCCCAGTTTCTTACGTAAGTTACGAATATGAACATCGATTGTTCGGTCAAGCACCACCCGGTCGTATTCCCAAATTGCATCTAATAATTGCTGACGAGCAAATACCCAACCTGGTCGGGAAATTAAGACCGATAATAATTTAAACTCCGTAGTAGTCAAATTAATCTTTTTTTGGTTAATTGTCACCAGATATTTAGATAAATCAACCATCAAACCATCAACATCAATAACCTTTGCTTGCTGTTGTTTGGATTCCAATCGGCGTAAAACTGTTTTAACTCTTGCCACTAATTCTCGGGGACTGAATGGTTTAGTAATATAATCATCGGCTCCTAATTCTAAACCGACTATTTTATCGGCTTCCGTACTTTTTGCGGTGAGCATTATTATCGGTATAGAACTTGTTTGTTCATCTTTTTTTAGGAATTTACAGACCTCCAGTCCGTCAATTCCTGGTAACATTAAATCTAAAATAATTAAATCCAGTTTGTTCTTTTTAACATATTCCAAAATACTTTCACCATCATAAAATGGTTCAATCTTAAATTTCTCTTTCTCCAAGTGGTGGGTAATTAAATCGACAATGTCTTCTTCGTCGTCTACCACTGCAATCAATCGTGTCATAGCGAAATTATAATGAGATTAATTATAAAGTCAAAGTCCTTATTTATTGACTGTATGCAAACAGATATCTACAAATATTCTTAAACTTTTGCTAAAGTTACAACACCAGCATATTTTTGCACTCACCGGTCATTATCTTATTTATCCTACGCTCAAAGAAATTGATATTTAGCAAATTATATTGGCAAAACCCCTAACAGAGAAAATATGATTGTGACAATTAATCCAGTGCGGTCCATTTCATTTAATATTTATAAATTTATAATATTTATTTTCCTAATCTCTTGAATTTGCTTAGAATTTAATTACTTCATTATATCTCCGTATTTTTGGGGGTCTGAAAACAAACAGTAGAGATTTGAATTTGACCTTATTCGTATCTTAAGGCCTCGATGGGATTAAGCATTGATGCCTTGCGGGCAGGATAGACACCAAAAAAGAAACCAACCGCAAAAGCAAATAAGAAAGATAAAAAAATGGAAGTTGGCGTAATGACAGTTGGCCAGCCAGCTAATTGGCTGGTTATTTTACTGGCACCAATGCCTAAAATAATACCGATAACACCACCACATAAAGAGACAATAACCGCTTCAATTAAAAATTGTCCTAAAATATCGATCTTTTGGGCACCAATGGCTTTACGGATGCCAATTTCTTTAGTTCTTTCTGTAACCGACACAAACATAATATTCATAATGCCAATACCACCGACAATAAGACTGACAATAGCAATCCCAGCTAAAAGTAAAGTAAAAGTTCTACTGGTCTCTTGTGCGGTCGAGAGAATTTCGGCTTGGGAGCGAACATTAAAATCATCTTCTTGCCCCGGTCTAATACGATGACGTTCGCGAAGCAGGTTAGTGATTTCTTCAGCTGCTTTTGCCACAAGTTTTTCACTTTTGGCTTCGACATTAATTTCAGTTACTTGGTCGCGGTCTAAACCATATAGTCTTTTTTGGGCAGTGCGTAAAGGCACAAAGATAACATTATCTTCATCGCGCCAACCACTACTACCTTTTTTGCCCATTACGCCAATGACTTGAAAGACATTACGTCTAATTTTGATATATTCACCAATCGGGTCTTTGTCGCCAAAAAGTTTTTCCACTACGGTCTTACCTAAGACCGCAACGCGGCGCATTAATTTGTTATCTTCTTCAGTAAAATAAGAACCTCGTTCAACTGGAAAATTTCTAATGAAAGGAAAGTTAGGTGTTGTACCACTGACTTCAGTATTAAGGTTCTGATTACCATATACGACTTGGACATTACGCCGAAATGTAGCATCAACTCGAGCAACTGATGGACATTGTTCAGCAATGGCTTTAGCATCTGCAAAAACTAAAGGCATAGCACTACCTCCGCCAATCATTCGTCGGAATTGATGTACCATTATAAGATTTGCGCCCATTTGTTTGATGCGTTGTGTCACCTGGCTACTGGCACCTTGACCAATCGCAATCATGGTAATTACTGCGGAGACACCTACAATAATTCCGAGCATCGTTAAAAAACTGCGCAGTTTATTAGCAAAGATTGATGCCATTGCCATCGCAATACTCTCTTTGATTTCCGCCAAGGTAAATTTTCGTTTTCGTTTGAATTGGGAAACTTTGGTCTGGTCAGTAAAAGACGGTTCGGTTAGGATGTTGTTTTTGTCAGTTAATTGTTCGTCCGAGACGACCTCGCCATCTTTAAGCCGGATAATTCTTCGGGCATAAGCCGCAACGGAATCATCGTGGGTTACAATGACGATTGTAATGCCTTTTTTATTTAAGTCACTTAAAATAGCCATTATCTCTTTACCTGATTTAGAGTCTAAATTACCTGTTGGCTCATCGGCAAAAATCACTGAAGGTTGATTAGCTAAAGCCCGAGCAATTGCTACCCGTTGTTGTTCACCGCCAGAAAGTTCTAATGGCCGATGATGACAACGGTGTTCAAGATTTACTTGGCGTAAGGCTTCATACGCCATTTCTTTTCTTTGTGCATGATTGCCCGAATAGATAAGGGGTAATTCAACATTCCCCAGGGCAGTTAAGCGGGGTAACAAGTTATAATTTTGGAAAACGAATCCAATTTTTTCATTACGAATTTGGGCTAATTGAGCATCTAAGAATTCGCTGACTTCAATTCCGTCAATAAAGTATTTGCCTTGAGAAGCAACATCTAAACAACCTAAGATATTAAGTAAAGTTGATTTGCCAGAACCAGATGGACCCATTATGGCAATAAATTCACCGTCATCAACACGGAATGAAATATTTTTTAAAGCCTGGAGTTCAATCTTTCCTATACGATAAATTTTGCTGATATTTCTTAGTTCTAACATATAAACCTTCTTGACCAGTTAAAATTTTGTTGATTGCTCAATGCTTTAGTCAAAATTCTTTTCCTTTTTACAATTTTAGCTCAGGTTTTAATCTTATCATCGGAATCCGCCTGGTATTGCCCGCATCATTTGTCGAACTCGGCGTTCGCTATCTCGGCCTGCACTACCAGGAATATTGGGCATACCACTACTAATTAAAATCTTGTCGCCTTCATTTAACCCTTTAATTATTTCCACCATTTTGCCATCACTCACACCAGTCTCAATGATTCTAGGTTCAGGTCGATTATGTGTTAAGACTTGCACGATTTTATTACCACCTTGTTCTTTGATCGCATTTTTCGGAATAATTAAAATATCGTCTTTTTTCACCACAAAAAATTCAACATTGGCAGTCATTCCTGAGGCCCATTTTGCCGGTACTCTTTCGGGTTCTACCATCACATTATAAACGACAACATCAGATATTACAATCCCTTCACGGGCAATTTTGGTAACCTTGGCTTGTACTGGTTCATTGGGAAATGCGTCCAAGGTAATTTGCGCCTTTTGACCCAGCTCAATTTTACCAATGTCGGCTTCATCAACCGTCACACTGGCAACTAATCGGTCAGAAATGACAAATAGTGTGGTCTGGGTATTGACATTTTGTCCTGGTTCGCAACTGCGGGCGATAACCTCACCAGCAATTGAGTTTGTCAGCGGAACTGGTTTATATGCTTTTTGGGCAATTTCGTAAGATTGTTGGGCGGATTGAATCGCTAAGGAGTCATTACTTTTTTGGCTCGTTTCTAAAATTGAACGGGCAGCATCTAATAGGGCAATTCTATCTTCGCTGGAAATCCAGGCTAAAATATCTCCGGGTTTTACTTTATCGCCTTCATCAACTAAAATCTCTTCTACTCGACCACTAACCGGTGATTTTACTTCAACTCGAGTATAAGGTCGGATCGTACCTGTACCAATAACTTTTACTTCAATATTACCTTTAGTAACTTCAACCGAAGTAAATTTGGGCGTCAGGGATTTTTTAATCTGCCTTTTTCTCATCAAGAAAAAACCCGCAACCGCAATGATTACGATAACTACGATTATGCTAATTAAAATTTTCTTCATTTGATTCATCCTTTCTTACTAATTTCAAAAAAATCAAACAACCCTATCTGGCAATTATGAATTAGTTTTGAATTGATTGAACATTTATCTTGTCCCATTTTCAGTTTTCATCTAAGGATCGTTATCATTTATTACTTATTGCTTCCAAGGGCATATGATAATTTAGCCGTTGTATTATATAAATTATATAAGGCATTAAGATGAGCGTTTTCCGCTTGCGCTAATTCATTCTCTTTTTGCTGTAAGAAAAAATAAGAAGTTCTGCCTTGTTCATATTGAAGTTTGGTTAACTGATAGGCATTTTCTGTTGCGGTCAAACTTTTGCGACTCACTTCTAAGTTCTGTTTTGCCATCAACCAGTCAGCATATGTTTGTTGAACTTCGGCTTCAATACTATTAATTATTTCTTGCAAGCGCAGAGCATTTTGCTTAATACCAATATCGGCTTGTTTAACTTTACTTGGAGTTGATAACCCGTTAAATATCGTTAATGATAATCCGATGCCCACACTCCAATTATCATTTTGCTTTAAAAAATTTTCTCCTGACACACCATACGATGATGAAATTGCGACATGGGGCAAATAATTACTGATGGCTTGGATTTTTTGTAAATGGTTAATCTCTTGATTAATAATTTGACTAATACTCTCTGGTCGCTGATTTTTCGCAATCTCAAGTAGACTTTCAACTTCGGGAAAATCTATTAATGTCTCTTGGTAAACAATGCTAAACTCATCAGTATGATAATTAAGCAATTGCGCCAGCGCCTGTTGAGCTAATTTTTGGTTCAATTCTGTGCGGGTTAATTCATATTTAGTCTGTTCTAAATTGGCTTCGGCTAAAAGCAAATTAGCCTGACTTTCTCTTCCCGCGGTATAATTCAATTTTATCAAAGTAAGATTTTCCTGTCGGCGTCTTAAGATGGTATTAATCAAAGCAATTTGTTCTTGGGCATGTAAGATCTTGAAAAACGCTTGTTTGACCGCTAAAACAATTTCATTTTCTTTTTGGCGATGATTAAGTTCAGCAATTTTAATGCGATTTTGAGCAATTTTTGAACCGGCACGAATCGAACCACCTTTGTAAATAGTGTACTGTGCATTGAGGCCAGTAGAAAAATTTCCTTGGGCATTTTCCTGGATACTGCCACTTTTGCGATAATTAGAAGAAAATCCTATCTCTGGCCAGAACAATGAATTGGCGTCGCGAAGATTTTGTCGGCATCGCTCAATTTCCAACAATGACTGTTGCAAAGAAAGATTATTTTGTTTAGCCATTTGAATACAATCATCTAAAGTCAATACTTGTGCGCCAAGACTATAACTTATTATATTAAGAATCATGTAAAACAAATAATATTTATATTTCATTATTCCTTTCCTCATTCATAATCAGAATACAATCCCAAAATCTTAATCACAATTAGTGACTTGATAATCTCTATTTTCACAATCAATTCTATTTTAAGCCAATAATATCTTATGTCAATAAAAATACATTAAATTACGGGTAGTGTCTTATTTATGTAAATTGAGTATCGATAGTTTAAGAAAAAGGTGTATCCTGCCCTTGTTTAAACATATTAATATAGATAGTATAGTAAAGAAAAGTACACTTATAAAAAAACAATTTTCACAAAAATCTTGACTTAATAACTTACTTTATGATTAGTATCTATCGCTTCGAAAACAATTAGCCAATAAAATCTCGGTTTGTGAATTCGTTTATCACTAAGGCTTGATTGTTGTCGGATATAAATAGCAATGTCTTCTCAGATATCGTTCCCGTTGGACTTCACGATAAGCATATCGTCGCATGAAACGATGTTTTTGTTGTCGATGCAATCTACGAATCTTCTGCCTTCTCAAGGATGAACGAATCTTCAATCTCAGTCTTTGAAAATGACAATGCTGGCATCTGGTGCGAACAGGGTAATTTGGTTTGGGATTATCAGCCAAGACTGTTGGAGTTGCAATCAATAAGCCTAATATTATGATAATTATTGAAATTATTTTTCTTTTGATTTTGTCCATTGGAACCTCCGTTTTATTAAAAATTGTACTTTTTATTTTTTTCATACATATTATTAGACAAGAAATCTGATAAAAAGTTTAATAGACAAATTGTTGCCATCTGCCAGCAAATAAAAACAACATTGGTTTATAAGCATCACGCCGGCTTGCGCAGAAAAAAACTAAATCATAAGATTAATTGGGTTGATAATTCATATTTTTACCAAAGTGTAGGGCTTTATTTGTGTTACCGTAGTTGACTTTAATCAATTATTCGAATGGTGGGTTGACATTTGTTCTTTTTACAATATCTTTATTTAATGGCCGTAATGGTCATCATTTTGACTAAAAATTAGTATTAGATGGCTCTGGTGGTCATTATTCTAATAGATAAAGACTATATAAAATCGGATGAAAACTAACAAATCAAGAATAACCAATGTGCCCTCAAAACCAGAAACTGATTTTATTGTTTTTTTAGGCACGGGTGGTGCACGGATTGTTGTTGCCCAACAATTACGCGCAACTGGTGGTATGTGGTTTTCTTTAAACCACACCAACATTATTGTTGACCCCGGACCGGGTTCATTAGTAAAGATTGTTTCTTCCAAACATCATCTCGACCCAACAAAACTGGATGCGATTATTCTTTCCCATAAACACATTGACCATTCTAATGATGTTAATATTATGATTGAAGCCATAACTACTGGCGGAACCGTGAAACGGGGCAAACTTTTCTGTCCTCAAGATGCAATTGAAGGCAACGATAAAGTGGTTCTAAATTACTTGCGTGATTTCTTAGATGAGATTATAATATTACACGAACAAGGCAAATATAGAATCAATGATATAAGTATTGCTACGCCCAAAAGACAGCATCATCCCGGTGATGTGTTTGGTCTGGTTTTTGATAACGGTAAACTTAAGATATCTTATGTTGTCGATACAAAATATTTTCCGGAACTGGCCGAGATTTATCAAGCGGATCTAATGATCTTTAATGTAATTCGTCTTAAGCCTAGTGAAATCGAACATCTGTCTTTGGAAGATGTTAGAATGATTATTGAAAGGGCAAGACCAAAATCTGCCATTATTACTCACTTTGGGATGACGATGCTTAAAGCTAAGCCCTGGATACTTGCTGAAGAATTAACTCAAAAAACTGGGATTAGAGTCATCGCAGCTCATGATGGAATGAAGTATGAACTTGCTAATGTGGAAAATAGATAATTTTAAATGCATTCAAACAGGCTCAAGCCTTATGATAGAAGTCGAATTTGCCTAAATCAACTCTTAGCAAAGTTGCGAACTGATGATAAAATGTAATATGATTCCACAAAACTTAAGGTGATAAATTCGCTTGTACCCAATCTATCGATTCGTTTATGAAAAAGGCACACAATGAGTCGAATTAAAATTTTACCTGAAGAAACCATTCGTAAAATTGCGGCTGGTGAGGTTATTAATCGCCCGGCATCGGTGGTCAAAGAATTAATTGAAAACTCAATTGATGCTCAAAGTCAAAAAATTATAATTGAATTAAAGGAAGGCGGTAAGAATATTATTAAAGTTATTGACGATGGTACCGGAATGTCTCGGGAAGATGTGAGATTAGCCATCCAGCGCCACGCAACCAGTAAACTTTCCTCAATTGATGACCTAAAGACTTTAAGGAGTTATGGTTTTCGAGGTGAAGCCTTAGCCAGTATTGCTGCGGTTTCCCGACTTAAAATTGAAACCAATACAGATGAAAAATCCACCGGCACATTTTTATTTGCTGAAAGTGGTAATATCGTAGAAATCAAAGAGATTGCTCGAGCGAAAGGCACGACGATTACTGTTCAGTCGCTATTTTACAATTTACCAGTTCGTCGGGGATTTCTCAAATCCGACAGTTATGAATTAAAACTGATTATTGAAACCATAAGGTCATATGCTTTAATCTATCCGGAAATTACTTTTTCTCTTTTTAATGATGGAAAAGAAATTTTGGTCTTACCTAAAGGCGCCTCAATTAAAGAAAGACTAAAACTCTTTTTAGAAAAGTCAGTTTTTTCCAGTCTGTTTGAATTTCGATTTGATAACCCGATTGTTTCTTTTTGGGGCTATATTTCGGCACCTGAAACCGCGAAGACCTTTTATGAGATTCAACAAGTGGTATTTAATCAAAGACCAGTTAAGAATCGAACCGTAATTAAAGCAATTTATGATGGTTACGCTGGTTCTTTACGGGGAAATAATCCGAATTTTGCTGTCTTTTTAGAAACCAGTCCAGAAAATCTTGATGTCAATATTCATCCGACTAAACTGGAAGTGAAATTTGCCGATGAGCGCTTTTTGTATGATTTTATTGCTGAAGCCATCCGAAAAACTTTAGGCTTAAAACGTCGGGAAGAATTATCCGAGGAAACCAGTTTATGCCAAAGTCGATTTTTTGAAACTGAAGGTGCACCCCAAGGATTTTGGCAGTTACATAATTCTTATATTTTTGCTCAAGTCCAAACCGGTTATTGTATTATTGACCAACATGCTGCGGCTGAACGGATAATTTTTGAAGATGTTTTAAGACAGGATGAAAAACCTGATACTCAAGGATTACTTTTTCCGATTATTATTGAACTGCCGCCTGAGGGGTTAAGTATTTATGAAGAGATTAAAGAGACCTTAACCTCATTAGGAATTGAAACTAAAATTTTTAGTGGTCGGAGTATAGTAGTAGAAGCGGTGCCAAGTAGTGCGAATTTGACCAAAAATGATATTCAAGAGTTTTTTTTCGAGTTAACCCGATTGGACAAAAAGCAACTTGCCTTTAAAGAAGAGATTGCTAAATTGATTGCCTGTAAAGGTGCGATTAAAGCCAACCAGCGTTTATCGCAACCGGAAATGGAAGCCTTAATCAATAAACTCTTTGCCTCTAAAGACCCGTATTTTTGTCCGCATGGCCGGCCAACGATAATTAAAATTTCCCGGGATGAGTTAGATAAGAAGTTTGGCCGTTAATATTTAACCGTCCCAAAAAGTCGGGTTAACTTATATCCTTTATGATTTTTATTTTAGGACCCAACGTAAAATTCTAAGATGAAAATATTTACTTTAGTTGGTCCAACTGGTGTTGGTAAAACTGAAATTGCTATTGAATTAGCCCGACAATACAATCTGGAGATTATTTCCGCGGATTCACGTCAAATTTATAAATATATGGATATCGGAACTGCAAAACCAAAGTTAACAGACAGTGAATGGCTAATCGTGGATGGGAGAACGATAAAATTTCATATGGTGGATATCGTGACCCCGGACATTTTGTATTCCGCGGTAGATTTTGCCCGCGATGCGACCGAAGTTATAAAAAAATTAATTACGGAAAACAAACGTTTCATTTTAGTCGGTGGTTCAGGATTATACTTAAAGGCATTATTTGAACCCTTCTTTTCCGCACCGGCGAGAAACTTAAAATTAAGAAGCCTATTAGCCCGCGAACCGTTAGAAGATTTGTATGAAAGGCTAAAAATGGTTGACCCAATATCAGCCCAACGCATCCATTGCCAAGACCGACAAAGAATTATTCGGGCATTAGAGATTTATGAGCAAACCCGCAAACCCTGGTCAATGCTAATAAAGACTGACAAAAAAGA
>FMJZ01024689.1_pt1 | contig 12518 bp, 14 predicted proteins | sample 1987881 | NCBI WGS metagenome assembly FMJZ01 (sample SAMEA4378227, study PRJEB15110) | soil metagenome | biome: soil; feature: Field; material: Soil | place: India | collected 2015-03-11 | depth 0 m | reverse complement strand
TATTTTATTTAATTTAGCAAAATTTTGAAATTTCAGTAAAGCTATGTGATGACAACAAATGCTACAGTATAATTTTTTTCATGGGAAAGGGATATAAAAATTTTCTTATTAAATCCTGGTATTTCAACCTCTGGTGAACCATCGGAATTATTTCTGACTTCAATATTTTTTAAAGTTAGCCCTTCCTTTTTTTTTAGCGCTTTGATTACAGCTTCTTTAACTGCAAAACGAGCTGCAAGATGAGGAAAAGGGTTTGAATGACTGAAACTGTAAGAAATTTCTTCTGAGGTAAAGACTCTGTTTAAAAATTTTTCACCAAATTTTTCATAGATTTTTTTTATTCTTTCAACTGCTACAATATCCACACCAATTCCTTCAATCATGGAACTGCCCAACTTTTAGGGATAAATATTTTCTCAAATGTGTAAAAAGCATATCTATCTGTCATTCCTGCAATAAAATCACATATTTTTCTGTGAAGTTCTTTTTCTTCAAGTTCCTGAGCATCTATTATATGAGGATTGTCAAGATAGTAGTTATAGAGACCTTCAAGCATTCTTTTAGCTTTTTTAAATTCTTCTATAACACGCTCATTGTAGTAAACTTTTTCAAAAAGAAAATCTCTAAAACTGTAAACCATTTCTTCCATCTCAGAAGACATGGATATTTTTTCATACTCTTGTTTTATAGTTGTAAAAATAACATCTCTAACCATTTTATCTATTCTTTTTGAGTGCCTATCACCAAAAAATTTTAAAAACTCCTGTGGAATATCATTTTTTTTGATAATTCCAGCTCTCAGTGCATCATCTATATCATGGTTTATATATGCAATAACATCTCCTACTCTTACAATCTGACCCTCTAATGTGACAGGCTCATCACTTAAAATTTTTCCACGACCTTTTGAATGTTTAAGTATTCCATCTCTTACTTCAAATGTAAGATTAAGACCTTTACCATTTTTCTCAAGAATATCAACAACTCTTAGGCTTTGTTCATAATGTTCAAATCCTCCAGGATGAAGTTCCCTTAATATTGTTTCACCAGCATGTCCAAAGGGAGTGTGTCCAAGATCATGACCAAGTGCTATAGCTTCTGTGAGATCCTCATTAAGCCTTAATGCTCTTGCTATTGTTCTTGATATCTGCGAAACTTCAAAAACATGAGTAAGACGAGTTCTGTAGTGGTCACCCTGAGGAGAGAAGAAAACCTGAGTTTTATGCTTAAGCCTACGAAAAGCTTTGCTATGAACAATTCTGTCTCTGTCACGCTGGAAAGGAGTTCTTATATCATCCTCCTGCTCAGGATTTAACCTTCCTTTTGTTTGCAAACTTTGACATGCCTTAGGATGTAAAACTTGTTTTTCTATTTCCTGATATTGTTCCCTGATGTTCATAAAGCTTGTTTTATAGCCTTAACAAGTAAAGGAATCTCTTTTTCCTGTAATGTTCTCGCATCAAAAATAACAAAATCTTCCTTTATTCTTGCAATTACTGGAGGTTGTGTTTTTCTCAAATTTTTTATAAATTCTTCAGCATGAATTGTTTTAATTGCAACAACATATGTTTTAACTCCACTTTCAGGAAGTGAACCACCTCCAGGCATTGATACATCTTCTTTTACAGTAGCATTCATCCCTTCTTTTTTTAACATCCTCAATATTTTTAATGCTCTCTTTTTGATTCTGTCAGGAGATTCAAGAATCATTCTTAGTGTAGGAATTTTTTCAATAGCTTCTTTTTCATCAAGATAAAGCATCAATGTTGCTTCCAGTGCTGCAAGAGTCATTTTATCAACTCTCAAAGCACGCATAAGGGGATTTTTTGATATCTGTTCAATGAGGTCACTCCTTCCAACTATAAACCCAGCCTGTGCTCCTCCAAGAAGTTTATCTCCACTGAATGTAACAATATCTGCTCCTTCTCTGACAACCTCCTGAACAGATGGCTCTGTAAAAAGTCCATATTTTTTTAAATCAATAAAACATCCGCTTCCAAGATCAACCATAACTGGAATACCTTTTTGTTTACCTAGATTTGAAAGTTCTCTAACTGAAACCTCTTCTGTAAAGCCTATGATTTTAAAATTTGATCTATGAACTTTAAGTAAACAAGCTGTATTTTCATTTATTGCATTCTCATAGTCACTTAAGCGAGTTTTGTTTGTTGTGCCAACTTCTCTTAGAATCGCTCCTGACTGAGCCATAACATCCGGGATTCTGAAAGAACCTCCTATTTCAACGAGTTCTCCACGAGAAACAACTACTTCCTTACCACGAGCAAGTGTATTAAGGCATATAAAAACAGCACCTGCATTATTATTTACAACTACTGCTCCAGAAACATTGGCAATCTTTTTTACAGCATCAATGATATGCACATATCTTTTCCCTCTCTGACCTTTTTCTAAATCATACTCAAGATTTGAATAACTTGTTGCAATTTCAATCACATGTTTTACTGCTTCATCTGGAAGTATTGCTCTTCCAAGATTTGTATGAATCACAACTCCTGTAGCATTTATAACAGGTCTGAGGGAATATTTTTGATCTAAAGATTTTTCTATTTCTTCAACTATTTTGTCTTCATCAATTTCAGAGACATAACCATTGATAATTCTTTTTCTTAATCCATCAAGGACTTGTCTTATTGATTCACAAACTAATGAGTGAGAGTGGTTACTCAGAAGATTTATTATTCTTTCATTTTTTAAAATCCTATCAACAGCAGGAATATTTCTTAATAGTTTGGCTTTATCCAGATTCATCAATCCTTTAATTTTTCCTCAATCTTTGTAATTCTTAAATTTATCTCATTTATCAATGATTTCAAATTTTCAATCTCATCTTTTGTTGTTAGATTCATTCCCTGTAGAGTTTTTTGAACCATTTCTTTAAAGCTTTCTTTTGCCTCTTCTGATTTTGATATAAACTCATTGATTATCTTTGCTGCTTCAGACTCACTCATCTTACCCCGTTTCACAAGGTCATTAAGAAATTCTCTGAGCATTTCCTGTATTCCCAGACATGCAAAAAGCATATTTTTAAATAAATCAAGCAACATCATTTACCTCCCTCCTGATTGCTTTTTAATTAAATTGTAGAATATTTCCGCTACTTTCTCAAGAGACTCTCCATCAGGACATCCACCCTGAGCACTCTCTGCCCTTCCACCACCTTTGCCACCAACTGCCTGAACTATATTTTTCATAAGTTTTCCAGCATCGTATTTATCTGTTATGTCTTTGGTTATAGAAAGAATCAGTATTCCCTGACCATCTACTTTTGATGCAAGTAAGATTATAGCAGAATGAAGTTTTTCTTTAAGTTTATCAGAAAGTGTTCTCAGGCTCTTTAGATCAACTCCATCAAGTCTTACTGTAAGAGCTTTTACTCCATCTATATCTTTTGCCTGCTTAATAATATTATCAATATCCTGACTTACAAGCTTATTCCTAAGATTCTCTATTTCCTGTTGTTTTTCTTTAAGCTCTATAATAAGTCTTTCAACAGCCTTAATAGGTTCAGCTGATTTAAGCATTGATGAAATTGCTTTAAGTTGTTGTCTGTTGGTATTTGAATATTTAAATGCTTCTATACCTGTAACAGCTTCAATTCTCCTGATTCCTGATGCAACAGAGCCTTCAGAAAGAATATAAAAGCTTCCTATTTCACCTGTACTGTCACAATGAGTTCCACCGCATAGTTCTTTACTAAAACCAAAAATTTTTACTACTCTAACTTTCTCTTCATATTTGTCTTCAAAAAGTGCTGTAACCCCCTCATTTAAAGCCTCATCAAGGGATTTAATTTCTATCTTAACTGGAAGATTTTCCAATATTTTCTCATTTACAATTCTTTCAATCTCTCTTAACTCATCCTCATTTACAGCTTCAAAATGGGTAAAATCAAATCTTAATCTATCATGTGCAACCAGAGACCCAGCTTGTTTTACATGTTCTCCAAGCACAGTTTTTAGTGCAGCATGAAGCAAATGAGTTGCGGTGTGGTTTCTTTTTATAGCCTTTCTTCTTTCAACATCAATTTTTGCAAAAACTTTATCACCTTCTCTGATAGTTCCTTCAATAACCCTGAGTTTATGGCAGTGCAATCCTGAAATTTTCTTCGTGTCATAAATCTCTGCTTTACCAGAGTTTGACATAATTATACCTGTATCGCCTACCTGTCCTCCTGATTCAGCATAAAAAGGTGTTTCAAGAAGAAAAACCTCACCTTCTTCATCTTTATGAAGTTCCTTTACTCTTTTACCATTTTTGACAATTGCATATATGTTTGTTTCTGTTTCGTAATCTCTATATCCTGTAAACTTTAAATCTTCAGCTTGAAGTCTCAGTTGTTTATAAACTTCACTTATTCCTACTTCTTCAGACTTCTGTGCTGCCCTTGCACGTTCTCGTTGTTTATTAAGCTCCTGTTGAAATCCTATTTCGTCAATTTGTAGCTCAGAATCCTGAGCCATTTCTTTTATCAAATCAAAAGGAAAACCAAATGTGTCATAGAGTTTAAAAATTTCATGTCCAGGAATTAATCTGGAATCGGTCTTTTTGAGATTTTTGATGATATCATCAAAAATTTGCTGAGCTTTCTCAAGACTTCTCAGAAATCTTTGTTCCTCTATTTTTATTATCTTTTCAATTCTTTCTTTTTCTGAAATAATCTCAGGATAAGTTATTCCAAGCGTAGTAATCACAGGCTCAACAAATCTATAAAAGGCTGGTTTGTCATAGCCAAGAAGTTTAATATGTCTACCAGCTCTTCTTATTATTCTTCTTAAAACATATCCTCTACCTTCATTTGAAGGAATTAATCCTTCAGCTATTAAAAATGTTGCAGCTCTTATATGGTCTGCTATGACTTTTATAGAAATATCTGTTTTTCTGTCTTTATCATATCTAACATTAAGAGTTGAACATATTTCAGAAATTATCGGTTCAAAAAGGTCCGTATCAAAATTTGTTTTTTTACCCTGTTTGACTGCTGTAATCCTTTCCAGCCCCATTCCTGTATCAATACTCGGCTTTGGAAGTGGAGTTAGTCTTCCTTCTTCATCTCTGTTATACTGCATAAAAACAAGATTCCAAAGTTCAAGAAATCTGTCGCAGTCACAACCAACTGAACATTCAGGTCTTCCACATCCAAAATCCTCTCCCTGATCAATTATTATCTCAGAACATGGACCACAGGGACCTGTGTCTCCCATCTGCCAGAAATTATCCTTTTCGCCTAATCGTACAATTCTCTCTATAGGAATTCCTACCTCTTTTCCCCATATATCTGCAGCTTCATCATCATATTTATAAATTGAAACCCATAGCTTTTCCTTGGGAATCTTAAAATGTTCAGTTAGAAGCTGCCATGCGAAAAGAATCGCCTCTCTTTTAAAGTAATCACCAAAAGAGAAATTGCCAAGCATCTCAAAAAAAGTGTGATGTCTTGCAGTGAATCCAACATTTTCAAGGTCACTGTGCTTTCCACCGGCACGAATACATTTTTGACATGTAACAGCTCTGCTATAGGGTCTTTGCTCTTCACCAAGAAAAACCCTCTTAAACTGAACCATTCCTGCATTTGTAAAAAGAAGGCTTGGGTCATCCTTAGGAATAAGTGGAGAACTTTTAACTAATTCATGTCCCTTTGAGATAAAGTAGTCTAGGAAGAGCTTTTTTATCTCAGAGCTTTGCATTTATTATTCCTCACTAATTACTCTCTGCTCATTGCTTATTATGTATGTCAGCTTTCCGTCAATAAAAATAAGTCTTGATTTTAAAATACCTAAGGATGAAGAATAAACCCATTCCTCCCTCTGTTTGCCCTTTTCAGGAGTTAAAATCCTTGTTGAAGAAGGAGGTCCCCATGCATATCTCACCTGTTCTTTTGTCATTCCGGGTGCTATTTCACCTCTGGCAATTCTTTCCTGAATATCAGGTGGATAGTTTTTAATTTCATCATAGGTATATCTAACCCCCTGTGATGCGCACCCAAAAATAAAAACAACAATAAATAAAGCAACCAAAATTTTCATCTTTAATCCTCCCTGAAAATTTCATTCTGAGGAGACTCTATGTCTCCAAAGAATTTTTCATTTAAACATTTATTTACTGTATCCCATGAGAATCCTCTACGAAGAAGAAATCCTGCAATTTTTACTTTTTTTTTATCTGGTTGAATATCTTTTAAAAAATGCTTTTTTCTCTGAATAAGCTTTTGAGCTATTGAGAATTCATCAATTTCAGGAATATGCTGGATTAATTCCTTATCAATTCCTTTTCTCATTAAATAATTTTTCAGTCCCATTACACCTAAAAACCTGTTTTCAGCAATTTCTTCTGCTTTCTGAATAAACTTTGAATCATCTATAAAGCCTTTCTTCTTCAGATATTGAATGGCTTCAGTTATACCTTTTTCAGAAAAGCCCTTTCTTTGAAGTCTCTCCCGCAATTCTGCCTCTGTTCTATCTTTCTTAGTAATTAATCTTAGTGCGACAGTTAATGCCTCATTCTGTTTTGTTTTCACCTTCAGAAACCTTTGGATGTTTTAATCCATATGCATCAAGAACTTTGGCATATATTTCATTGAAAACTTTAGAATGCGTTTTTAGGTATTCTTTTGCATTTTCTCTACCTTGAGCAAATCTTGAACCATTATAATTATACCATGCACCAGATTTTTCAATGATTCCCTTATCTACTGCAAGGTCAAGAATCTCTCCTGTCTTTGATATTCCCTCATTGAAGTAAATGTCAAACTCAGCCTGCTTGAATGGTGGGGCTACTTTATTTTTAACAATTTTGACTTTTACCCTGCTGCCTGTTGTTTCTTGCCCTTCTTTAAGTGTATCTATTTTTCTTATGTCAAGCCTCATAGATGCATAAAACTTTAAAGCAGTTCCACCTGGTGTTGTCTCAGGATTTCCAAACATTACTCCGATTTTCTGCCTTATCTGATTAATAAAAATAACTGCTGTCTGAGACTTTGATATTGCTGCTGTAAGTTTTCTCAATGCCTGACTCATAAGTCTTGCCTGAAGCCCTGGAAGACTATCTCCCATTTCTCCTTCTATCTCTGCCTTTGGAACCAACGCAGCCACAGAATCAATTACAATAATATCTACAGCTCCGCTACGGACAAGTGTCTCTGTTACTTCAAGAGCCTGTTCACCAGTGTCTGGCTGGCTTATCAGTAAATTTTCAACATCAACGCCTAATTTAGAAGCATAATTAATATCAAGAGCATGTTCTGCATCTATAAAAGCAGCAACTCCGCCCTGTCTCTGAGCCTCTGCAATTGCATGAAGTGCAAGAGTGGTTTTACCTGAAGCCTCTGGTCCAAAAATCTCTATAACTCTTCCTCTTGGATACCCTCCTATACCAGTTGCTATATCAAGAGAAATTGAACCTGTAGGAATTACTCCTATTCCTTCTGAATGAGCTTTAGTGCCAAGACGCATTATAGCGCCTTTGCCAAAATTTTTTTCAATCTGGGATATGGCAATTTCCAATGCCTTTAACTTATCCTTATTCATAAAACACCTCTTAAGCTTTTTTTTATTATACCATTTATCTATTTGATAAAAGGAAACCTTTGTAAAACATCATAAATTGAACCTTTTGGAGTAAGAGTACTTTTCATTAAAACAAACTCTTTTACCAGAAACTGTGGTTGAGAAGATTCTACTGAAAATCTTTTTGCAACTTTCTCAAACAAATATTTTCCATTATGAAAATTCTTCACTCTTGCAAGAGTAATGTGAGAGTTAAAATCCCTTTCTTCTCTCTTAAATCCGAGAGATTCCATTTTCTCATCAATACTCTTTGCTATTTCTTTAAGTGTATCTGTGTTTTCCGTGCCCATCCATATAACTCTTGGCTTAAATTTATCTGGAAAAGCTCCTGGATGGGTTATTTTCAGTGTAAAAGGAGAAAATTCACTTGAGATTTCCTTCAGGGTATTAGTTATATCATTACTAAGACTTTCTTTAACTTCTCCAAGAAATTTCAAGGTGATGTGGAAGTTTTCTTTTTTAACAATGTTTACTCCATCAAGTGATGTTTTTAAAGATATAAGTTGATACAGAAATTCCTTTATCTCTTCAGGTATTTCTATGGCTATAAAAAGTCGCATAAAATTATCATAACATTAAAAAAATCCTTATTAAAATATTGGTAATTAATCCAGCAATTATATCATCCATCATTATACCCAATCCTCCTTTTAATTTCTTTTCAATCTGTCTTATGGGTGGAGGCTTTATTATGTCAAAAATACGAAACAAAATAAATGCGACCAAAAGATTTTTCCAGTTTATTGGGATAAAGAGAATTGAAGTTAAATATCCTGCAAATTCATCTATGACAATGTAAGAAGGATCTTTTTTATTTGAAGCCTTTTGAACTCTTTCAGAAGCAACTATGCCGGCAACAAGAGAAATAATTAAAATAGCTGAAACAACCATATAAGAGGGCTTCAATAGAATCAATAAAATCATAACAACAGCAGAGCAAACTGTACCCGGTGCAAATGGAAAATATCCTATAAAAAAAACTGTTGCAACTATTTTATAAAGCATCTGATAATTTTACCATAAATTATCCAGTGTTCATTGATTTCAATTGTGTTATAATTTTTTATGGATGATATTAAAACATTAAAGAAGCAGTAATAAAAATTGCCTAAAAGACTGATTTATACAATTGGTACAAGCACTAGCTCAATAGAAGAATTTATAGAAATTCTAAAAAAATACAACATAAAAATAGCCATAGATGTAAGAAGTTTCCCGAAATCAAAAAAATTTCCCCATTTTAATAAGGAAAATATCAAAACAATTCTGGAAAACGAAAACATTCAGTATGTCTATCTTGGCAAAGAACTTGGAGGATTTAGAAAAGGTGGATATGAAAGTTATATGGAAACAAAAGAGTTTAAAAAAGGAATTGAAAAGATTGAAAAAACTGCCATAAAAGATTTGTCTATATTTTTCTGTGCTGAAAAACTTTTCTTTCATTGTCACAGAAGATTCATCTCAGAAGAGCTTGTAAAGAGAGGATGGAAAGTGTTTCATATAATTGAAAAAAACAGAATCTACGAGCATCAGAAAAGAGATTTATCTCAAAAAGTCTTTGATTTTATTTAAAAATATGAATGCAGTTTAGACAGGATTTAGTGATCATGCAAACATAACAGGATTCAAATCGGCAACCTTCAACATGAAAGAGTTACTACTTGACATCACTACAAAATAAATCAATAATTAAAATATCTATGGAACTCAAAGAGCTCAATAAAACTGGTATAAAAATTCCTGCAATTGGAATGGGAACATGGGGGATTGGTGGAGGATTAACGCCTGATTATTCAAATGATGAAAAAGCAATAAAAGCTTTAATCAAAGGAATTGAGCTTGGAATGTATTTGATTGACACTGCTGAGATGTATGGCGGAGGACATTCTGAAGAGCTTGTTGGCGAAGCAATAAAAAAATTTGAAAGACAAAAAGTTTTTATTGTGACAAAGGTTTTACCTGAGAATTTAACATATAAAGATTTAATAAACTCTGCTCAAAAAAGTCTTAAAAGGTTAAACACTGACTACATTGATCTTTATCTCATTCATGCTCCAAATCCAAAAATTCCTATAAAAGAAACGATGAATGCTATGGAAAGGCTTATAGAAGATAAGGTTGTAAAATTTATTGGTGTAAGTAATTTCAGTGTTTCACAGATAGAAAAAGCAAGAGCATATCTCAGAAACACAGACATAGTTGTAAATCAAGTTGAATATAACCTCATTGAAAGAAAAATTGAAAAAGTTCTTCTTCCTTACTGTGTCAAAAACAATATCACCTTAATGGCATACTGTCCACTTGCAAGAGGATTGCTTGCAAAAAATGAGTTTCTCAAACAAATAGGTAAAAAATATAATAAAACTGCCTCGCAGATAGCACTTAACTGGCTGATACAAAAAGAAGGAGTAGTTGCTATACCAAAATCATCAAAAATAGAGCATCTTCAGGAAAATGCCTTAGCTACTAGCTGGAGACTATCTGAAAAAGATATACAGTTAATAGAAGAACATTTTAGATGAGACTCCCTTTCTATTTCTTCAAAGGTGATCCAGAAAAGTTCGCTATAATATTTGTACATGGTTTGGGAATGGATAGTTCAATATGGACATCACCTTCAGAAACAAAAATATTGGGCAATCTTTTTCCATTGAATATGTTTATAAGACAATCTCCGCAAGTTTTGATTTTAAAAGAAAAACCTTTAGTTTTACCAGAAAAATTCACAACTGGCATTAAAATATCTCTTAATACTTCATTTAATGATTTAAAAGAAAAAGGATATACAGTGCTTACATGGACTCAGAAAAAACCCTTAAAATCAATTCATTATGCAATTGAAGAACTTGAATACATGGTCCATTTTGCATCATTATTAACAGAAAAAGGAGTTATTTTAATAGGACACAGCAGAGGAGGGCTTATTGCAAGAAAATTTGTTGAAAACCATAATAAAAACATTAAAGCAGTGATAACAATAGCAACACCACACAAGGGAAGCACAATAGCAGAATGGACTAAATATATTTCTATTATTTCTAATCTATTGAAACCATTTTTAAAAATTTTTCCTGAAAGAATAGAAAAAGCTTTTGAAAAAATAGCATATTTTCTAAAAAGTGAATCAGTTATTGAGCTTCTTCCTAACTCTGATTTTATAAAATCACTTAAAAAAACTAACATGGAGCTTTTTTGTATAGGTGGACAAAATCCTAATCTTTTTAATATTTATCAATGGAGGCTACGAGAAAACAGTGAGTTTTTTAAACTTTCAGCAGAAAAAATCTTTTCTTTCCCTGAGGCTTTGACATCTCATCTACCACAAAAACTTATCCCATCAGAATGGCTTAAAGGAGATGGATTAGTTTCTGCAGAAAGCTCCTTAGTTGATGGAAAAGTTGGCAGGATATTTAACTTAAATCATGCAGAGATTATTGTCAATCATGAAACTAAAAAATATATTTTAGAAATAATTGAGAGTCTTCAATAATGAATATTGAAGAACTTTTAGAGCAAGTTAATAAAGAAAACTTAAAAACTATTATAAATAGAATATCAATTCCAAGACATGGCTGGTATAACTATGAAGCTTTGTCATCAGTAGCTAAGTTTATTGAAGAAAAATTTAAAGAGTATGGATACATTGTTGATTTTGATGAATTCTCCTATAATGGCAGAGAATATAAGAATATCATTGCTACGAAAAGCGGTATTGATTCAAAAAAAGAATGGTTACTGATAGGAGCACACTATGATTCTGCGATAGATTCATCTGGAGCTGATGACAATGCAAGTGGTGTAGCTGTGATGCTTGAGGTAGCAAGAATTTTAAGGAAAAGTGAGGTTTCTGAAAAGATAAAGTTCATTGCCTTTACCTTGGAGGAACCACAAGCTTTTGACCTGAAATTTATAATTGGAAGCAGTCATTTTGTAAAAAAGATGAAAAAGCTTGGATACAGATATAAAGCAATAATTCTTGAGTCAGTAGGATATTTTTCACAGGCGAAAGGATCCCAAAAGCTTCCTGCTTTTGTAAAAGGTCCTGATATAGGAGATTTTATTGGAGTTATAGGAAACAAAAAGTCAAGACCTCTTTTAGAGCTTTTTGATAAAGCAAAAACTTATGTGCCTTCACTTAATCTTATTACTTACAAGGCACCCCTAAATGGATGGATTGCCATAGAGACAAGATTTAGTGACCATGCACCATTCTGGGATGCAGGATTTCAGGCAGTGATGCTCACTGATACAGCCATGTTCAGAAATCCTTATTATCACACATCTCAGGATACACCAGATAAAATTAATTCCTACTTTCTTGAAAATGTTACCAAGGTCTTATTGAGCGCTGTTTTGATAGAAGAAAAATTTTGATGATTTCTCTGGCTTTTTCCTTATCTTTAAATCTAATTTCACGATACAGCATTTCACATTCTTTAAATGATAGTTTATTAACCATTTTGATAACATTAATTTCATCTACAAGATGAGGTGTGCTTTCCTGAGATGTGGGAAACATCTCCCTTTTTTCAATGAGCATTATATATATTAATGATCTGGCTATAAGTAAATTTTCCACCAACGGGTTTTCCTTTTTTCCATAGATGTATCTCAGAGTAAGAATATCTCCTGGAGGAAAAATCCAGCTTTTACCTGTAAGTTGTCTTACTTTATCCTCAAGGCAAAATACTTTGTTTATTCTGCATCTATTGGCTAATCTCTGAGAGAGAATCTTGCCAAAATACTGATGTATAGCACCAGATTCAATGAAAACTCTTCCCTTTAATGGTAATTGCTTTAAAACTGCTTCTGCTCTTAACTCATCGCGGAGTCTGAATCTATGTGCATCAGCCCGTGCAAATATCTTTACTGATTCCACTACATCACTGAAGGTGCTGCTCAGCGAGGCTTCGTAGAAATCAATGAGCGCCTTTG
>FMJZ01045214.1_pt1 | contig 12525 bp, 12 predicted proteins | sample 1987881 | NCBI WGS metagenome assembly FMJZ01 (sample SAMEA4378227, study PRJEB15110) | soil metagenome | biome: soil; feature: Field; material: Soil | place: India | collected 2015-03-11 | depth 0 m | reverse complement strand
GCCTTTCGGAACCATCCGATCGTCGCGCGAATGCACCTGATTGGCGATCGGAACCGTCTGAACTTAGCTCGTTTCGTCTCCATCAACTCTCCAACTCCAGCTCCTTTTTGAGTAGACGCTTCAGCACCTTGCCTGTATTGGAGATGGGCAGTTCGGAGCGGATAATCACCTCGCGAGGGACTTTGAAGTTCGCGAGGCGTTCGCGAGCGAAGCGGATAATCTCGCGCGGGTCGGGCTGGGCATCGGGTTTAGGCACAATCACGGCAATCGGAACCTCGCCGCGTTCGGGGTCGGGCTTGCCAATCACCGCGCACATCGCTACCGCAGGATGCTCCATCAGCACACGTTCGACCTCGCTGGGGTATACATTGATACCTCCTACTATAATCATGTCCTTTTTGCGGTCGACAATATACAGATAACCGTCCTCATCGAATTTGCCCATATCGCCCGTGTGATACCAGCCGCTGCGCATCGCTTCGGCGGTCGCTTCGGGGTTGTTGTAGTAGCCGAGCATCACGTTGCGTCCACGCACCACAATCTCGCCGATTTCACCGACGGGCAGCTCGTTGTCGTTGTCGTCGAAGATTTTTATCTCAACACCCGGCAGGGGCAGCCCGACGGAGCCAATTTTGCGCACGCCTTTATGGGGGGGTGGGTTCACGCTGGTTACGGGGGCGCACTCAGTGGGACCGTCACCCTCCAGAATGGCGCAGTTGAAGCGTTGCTCGAAGGCGCGTTGCACGGGTTCAGGCATCGGCGCACCGCCCGACACGCAGTATTTGAGCGCGCTCAGATCGTACTCGCGCTCGGCAGGCACATGCAAAATCGCAGCGTACATCGCGGGCACGCCGGGGAAGATAGTAATCTGATGCTTCTCCAGTGCTTCCAGCGTCTGCTGGGGTAGAAAGCGTTCCATAAGCACACTGGTTCCGCCCAGCCACAGGCAGAAGTTCATGCATACCGTCTGCCCGAACGAGTGGAACAGGGGCAACACAGTTAGGAACCGCTCGTCGGGATCGAGCTCCAGCATCGCTTGGCACGCCTCGATGTCAAATAAGATATTGTCACTCGAGAGCATCACACCTTTGGGGAAGCCCGTAGTGCCGGAGGTGTAGATGAACACGACAGGGTCGTTCTCGCTCACGGGGGCGGTGGGCAGTGGATCGCCCTGCGGATTCATTAAGTGGTCGAACGGACGCACTCCCTCAGGCAGCTCGCCCTCTGCGCCCACCAGCAAGATGGTCTGCAGGCTGGATATTTCTGGCTTCGCCTGCAGCACGGTCTCCAGTGTCATCGAGAAGGTGATGGTGGCTTTGACGCCCGCATCGTTCCAGATGTAGGCGATTTCAGGGGCTTTGAGCAGTGGGTTTACCGGCACAGCGATTGCTCCCAGCCTGCCCAGCGCGTGGTAGGCAATTACGAACTGGGGCAGGTTGGGCAACATGATGCCCACACGGTCGCCTGCCTGAATGCCTAACTCGTCGCGCAGCCCCCGCGCGAAGGCGTTCACCGCGCCCCACAGCTGGGCGTAGGAAATCGTATGTTCACGGAAGATGAGCGCGGGCTTATCGGGATGTTTAGACACGCCGTGCTCAATAATCTGATGTAGTAGCATCGTCGTTGACCTCCTCGCGTGGGCAATTTCGGCGCGCGGGACGAGATTCCTATCGCATCCGTGCGTTTCGCGTGCCTCAGGCTCGCGTCCACAAGCACTTGAGATACAGGCTTTCTGGGAACTGCAGCAGGTACGGATGGTCAGGCGCCTGGAAGGTGACCTCCTCCAGAAACAGTGGCTGCGTGCGGTCGGTGGCGGCTAAGCGCACGGCGTCGAGCATCTCTGCAAGGTTTAGCTGGTACGCGCAGCTACACACCACGAGATGTCCGCCCTCTGACAACAGTGGCAGCGCGTTGTAGACCAGTTTCCAGATAGCCCAGCGCAGCGAGTCTTTCTGATCCTGACGCTTGGCGATAGCGGGCGGATCGATCACAATCCAGTCGAAACGTGCACCCTGCTCGGCGGCTTGGGGCAGCCAATCGAAGGCGTTTTCCACACCCCAGTGCGCTTCCAAGCCGTTGAGGCGAGCGTGTACCTCAGCAAGGTCGATCGCGTCGGGCAGGATGTCGACGCCCAGTGCATACGCGCCCGCTCGTGCCGCGTACAGCGCGAAGCCGCCCGTGTAGCAGAACAAGTCTAACACGCGTTCGCCAGGGCGCACGCGCTGCGCTAACCGACGGCGGTTCTCGCGCTGGTCTAAGTAGTAGCCTGTCTTGCGTCCGGCGTCGGTGGGCACAAGGAAGGTCAAACCGCTCTCTTCAATCTCAATCAGTTCAGGCACCTCGCCGTACAACACGCCTGCGAACGGCTCCAAGCCTTCCTCGGCGCGTCCTGCCATCTCGCTGCGCTCGATGATGCCCTTGGGTTCCAATCGGTCAATCAGCACAGGCAGCCAAAGTTCCTTGAGACGCTCTATGCCCAGCGAGCGCACCTGCACCACGAGATAGTCGGCGTACTGATCGACGATGAGTCCCGCCAATCCATCCGACTCACTGAACACCAAGCGCATCGCGTTCGTGTCGCGAACCACGCGCTCACGGTGGCGCAGGGCGCGGTCCAGTCGTTTCTCAAAAAATGCCCGATCAATTGGTTCATCCTGTGTGGTGAGCAGGCGCACGGGAAAGCGGCTCTGGGGGTTGTAGGTTCCGATACCGAGCAGATCGCCGCGAAAGTTTCGCACCTGTACCAGTGCACCCGGCGTGGGTGCGCCCTGAACCTCTGAAATTTCGCCGCGTTGCACCCACGGGTAGCCGTGCTGCAACTTCTTCTCACGCCCTCCAACGATTCGAATACTCCCCTCAATCATAGCATTTAACCTCACTCAAGCGTCAGTTTTGGTTCACATACTCACGCCAGTGCTCGGGGTCAAATGGTTGGATACTCGACACAAAAGTGGCGGTGAGGTTCTGAACGATTTGCCGTACCAGGCGCAGTCGTTCCAAAGTATCTTGTAGCTCCAGCAAATACTGACGCAATGGCAGCTCCAGCTGCAGCGTGCCTGCAATCGCGAACGAGAGTGCGGTCGGGTCTTGAGGCAGTTCGATATCCTCCACGCGCAGCCCGCTGGCTTCGAGTGCGATTCGCAGGAACGTGCGGAACTCGGCGGCGGTCTGTGCGGCGAACTCTTGCTCCTGTTCCCACGAGAACGGCTCATGGTCGCGCCACAGACGCACCTGCGCTTTCAGGTACGGCGTCTCGTGCCGAATCAGGCGTACAATCTGGAACCGCTCTTCTCCCAGTGCCAGCAGGTGAAACCTGCCGTCGGGTTGGCGGCGGAGGCGTCCTATCCGCGCCAGCGTGCCGATTTCGTGCGGCTCGACGTTCGGGTCGCCCACTTCACTCCCCTCGCGAACCAGCACAATCCCAAACGGCGAGTCGGTCTCCAAACAGTACATCACCATCTCTCGGTAGCGTGGTTCGAAAATGTGCAACGGCAGCGCCGTGTACGGAAACAGCACTGTCTCCAGCGGAAACAGCGGTATCGTCCAGATCGAATCGTTCACTACGGGTATTGTACCCGATGGGTGGAGCGGGTAAAATTATAGTGTATGCGCCTCGATTTGCCGAAGGTGAGCCTGAGCCATCTGAACCATCTGCTCACGCCGTTTGGAATCTGGCAGCACACGCGCTATGCGGAACCTTGGGTCGAGCATGGTTTCTCGATTGATGACCAGGCGCGTGGGCTGATTGTGGGTGCGTGGTTGCAACGGCTTGCCCTGCAGCCCCCCGAGTGGATGACTCTGCCCGATGCCGAGTTCCCCGCGCGGCTGATTGAGATTTGCCTGCAGTATATCGAGGCGGCGCAGCTGGAGGACGGGCGGTTCCACAACTTCCGCAGCGCGGAGGGTACATGGCTCGATGAGGTAGGCAGCGAGGACTCGCATGGGCGCACCGTGTGGGCGTTGTGGACGCTCATTCAGACCTTGCCGACCTCCGAATGGGCGGGGCGGGCACGACGCCTACTGGAGAACGCCCTTCCACATGCCCGAACTATCCGCTCGCCGCGTGCGATTGCATTTATGGCGCTCGCTGACGAGAATCACGCTCGCCTGCTCCACTTCGGACGCGAACTAACCGAACTCTACGAAACCACCCGCGCCCCCGACTGGCGCTGGTTCGAGAACTATCTGACCTACGAGAATCCGCGCCTGCCTCAGGCGTTGCTGCTGTGCGGGGTGCGCACGCGCACCCCGCAGTGGGTCAAATACGCCCGCGAGTCGTTCGAGTTTCTGGCGCAAACCACCTTTGCCGAAACGGGCTATTTCAACGCTGTTGGTACCGAGGGCTGGTTTGTGCGCGGCAGAACTCGCGCCGTGTTTGACCAGCAGCCCGTATGCGCCGGTGCAACCGTCGAGGCGTTCTTAGACGCATGGCAAGCGTTCGACCAGTATAAGCCGTTCCTGCAATATGCTGCGCGCGCACTGATGTGGTTTCACGGTGACAACATCAATCAAATCGCACTGTACGACCCCGAAACGGGCGTGGTGTATGATGGGCTGAATGCGCTGGGGGTGAACTTGAATCGTGGCGCGGAGTCGGTACTCAGCTACCTGCTGGCGCGGATTAAGTGGGAGTTGTATACTCGCTGAAACTGCTGCCCAATCTCTTGCCCAAGTGAAGCGGGTCTTGTAGGTAGCCTCTTGCCATGAATTCATCAGTTAAGCCTGCGCGAGTGCGGTGTAGGCTATAATAGATGTGGAGGAACCATGCGTTCAAAATGGGTGGTTTTCGGGCTGCCGTTCGTTGCGCTGTTGATTGTGGGCTTCTACCGACCAGCAGTTTCCTCGGTTGAGGCTGCGCTGCCGTTAGCCGTTGTCTTCGGTTCGGAAATTAACGGCTATCTAACCCCATGCGGCTGCAGCAAGCCGATGGTAGGTGGCATCCCCCGACGCGGGACGCTGCTCAAGCAACTCGCTCAGGAACACAACCTGCTCAAACTGGAAAACGGCGACCTGACCAAAGCCACAGGCAGGCAGGATGAGCTGAAAGCCGAGACGCTGATTGAGATGCTGAACCAGATGGGCTATGACGCGCTGAATCTGGGCAGGTACGACTTTATGCTGGGAATGGACTACCTGCGCGCTCTGCAGATGCAGTTCAAGGGCGCGATGCTGTGCGGGAATGTGTCGGAAGGCGGCAACCCCGCGTTCGAGGCGTACACTCTTATAGAAAAGCAACATAACAACGCCCTCGTGCGTGCGCTGATTGTGGGGATGATTTCCGAAAAGCACGCCGAAGCCATCCGCAATCGCAACCCGCAGTTGAGCTTCACCCCCGCTCTGCAGAGGCTGGACGAGCTGCGCCCACAGATTGAGACGATGGGCGACCTGCGTGTATTGCTCTTTTACGGCTCGGCACAGGAGGCGGAGCAAATCGCGCAGGCGCACCCCTATTTCCATTTGATTATGTACGCCAACGCAGGCGACGGTCCTCTGCCCACCAAGCAGGTAGGGCAGACACGCCTCGTGTTCGCGGGCAACGACGCGAAGTTCGTCGGAATTGCCTATCTTAGCTCCAACACACCTTACGAAATCGCCCGCGTGGAGCATACCCGCCTCACGGAAGACTTCAAAGACGACGAGCAGGTGATGGCGATTAAGTTGAACTATCTGGCGCGTGTGGAGGCGGAAAACCTGTTGGCGATGGTGCCACGCCGCCCCACGCTGAACGGCAGTGGCTTCGCGGGCAGCCGCGCCTGCATGCCCTGCCACTCGGAAGACTACCGCATCTGGCAGCGCACCGCCCACGCTAAAGCGATGCAGACCCTTGTAGACGAAAAGCACGACAAAGACCCCGAATGCGTGGTGTGCCATGTGGTCGGGCTGGAGTTCGAGGGCGGCTTCCAAAGCACGGAGAAAACGCCTACGCTCAAAGATGTGGGCTGCGAGAGCTGCCACGGTCCCGCCAAACTACACGCCCAAGACCCCGAAAAGCATCGGCTCGGCAGGGCAGGGGAGCAGTCGTGCATGAGTTGCCACGTGCCCGCCCACAGCCCCGGCTTCGATTTTGAGACCTACTGGAAGAAGATTGAGCATGGGGTGAAAAAATAGGGGTACAAATCCTCTTATGTAATCACCAATAGTGCATGTCCCCTCCGAGGTAAGCTGCGCCTACTATGTAGCTTGAAGAAGATATACCATGAGTAAAGGCCACTTCAACGCGAAGGTGGATGTACTGATTGTCGGGGGTAGTTTGGGTGGCTGTGCGGCGGCGATGGCGTGCGCGTCGCTGGGCATTAACACACTGCTGGCGGTAGAGCCTGACCAGTGGATTGGCGGGCAGCTCACCGCGCAGGCGGTACCGCCCGACGAACATCGCTGGATTGAAACACAGGGCTGTACACGCCGCTATCGGCAACTCCGTGAAGCAATACGCGATTTCTACCGACGCTACTACCCACTCAGCGATGCCGCCCGTGCCCTGCCGCATCTGAATCCCGGCGGGGGGTGGGTTAGCGCGCTTTGCTGCGAGCCACGAGTCGCCAAAACCGTTCTGGAATCGATGCTGATGTACCCCCAAATGCGCGGCAACCTGACCGTGGAACGCCTTATCCTGCGCGAACTGGATGTGGAGGGCGATTTTGTGCGCGGCGCGCTGTTTGGTTATCCCGACCACTCCACCTCGCTCTATGTGGAAGCCAAGTATATTTTGGACGCCACCGACACGGGCGAGCTGCTGCCCTTAGCGAAGATGGAATATGTGACAGGCGCAGAGTCGCACTGGGAGACGGGCGAGCCGCACGCCAAGCACGAACCCCAGCCCGCTAATATGCAAGCGTTTACTTGGTGCTTCGCGATGGGCTACGACCCCGACGGAGATTATGTGACCAGCAAACCCCACGGCTACGACTTCTGGAAGGTGTTTCAACCTCCCTTCTGGCACGCGCCGTTTTTCAGCTGGACGGATGTGAACCCCATCACATTGGAGCCACGCCGTCTGAGCTTATTCGGGGAAGATGGAACGCCGGCGATGTTCGGCTATCGGCAGGTGATTGACCCCAGCCTTTACCCAGTAGAGATTGCGCCCCGCGCTGTGACCATCGTGAACTGGCCCCAGAACGACTACTTGTTGGGCAATCTCTACCCGCCTGTTGGGGAAGAACCCGAAGACCCACATCGGTATCGCTCCCCGAACCCTGACGCCGTACCTTCCGCATACGGTTTTACCAATCGTGAGATACCCAGTGGTGACATCTCGCATCAAATAGCTGCTCGTGAACTCTCGAGGTGTTTGCTTTTCTGGTTGCAAACCGAAGCTCCTCGCCCTGACGGCGGTGTGGGCTATCCGGGGCTACACCTGCGCCCCGACGTCACAGGCACTGAGGATAACCCATATCATAAAATGGCGCAGCAGGTATACGTGCGCGAATCGCGGCGTATCAAAGCGCGATTTACCGTTTTAGAACAGCATGTAAGCGCAACATGCCGCCCGAATAAGACCCTTGCCGAGCGGTTTATCGACAGCGTAGGCGTAGGGCACTACCGAATCGACCTGCACCCCAGCACAGGGGGTGATAACTACATCGATATCGAGACGCTACCGTTCCAGATACCGCTGGGCGCGCTGATACCCGTGCGCATGCGCAATCTGCTACCCGCCTGCAAGAATATCGGTACCACGCATATCACCAACGGATGCTATCGATTGCACCCTGTGGAATGGAACATCGGCGAGTCGGCGGGGTTGCTAACAGCGTTCTGTGTACTGCGCGATACTGAGCCGCATCAGGTGTACGAAACCCATGCCTTGCTGGAGGAGTATCAGAGGCTTCTGCGCAGTCAGGGGATACAACTAGAGTGGGATTTATAACGTCAAACTTAGTCTATCCCCTGCCAAGCGCGTGCAAGTTCGACGCGTTGGGCTTCTGTGAGGTTCAGCAGTGGCGGGCGCACGTGCGTTTCAGGGAAGCCTGCGAATTTGAGCGCGTACTTGAAATTCGCTGGTGCGGGGAAGGCGTCAATCGTATCGGCAGCAGTATCGATAAGCGTTTGCAGGCCCGCGCAGTCCTCGCCGTTTTGAAACGCCTCGCACAGGCGCACCATACGGGGCAAGTACACATTCGCCAACCCGCTTATCGTGCCTGTCCCACCTTTCTGTAAGCACTTGTAAAGCAGCTTCTCCTCGCCAACCCATACGCGCAAGCGCGGCGCATACTTCAGAAACTGGCTCATCGAGCGCACACTGCCCGAACTGTCTTTGACGCCTATTAGATGTGGATGGTCTATAAGCGCATCGATAAGTGGGGGCGTGATTTCATGGTGCGTGCGCTGGGGGATGTTATACAGTATGACAGGGAGGCGACTTGCGTCCAGCACGGCTTTATAGAAAACGACGAGTCCTTCCAGCTGCGCGGGATAGTAGAACGGCGGAGCGACCATCAGCGCGTCGCAGCCCGCTTTGTATGCCTGCCGCGCCAAGTAGAGCGCCTCGTCAAGACTACAGACCAGCACGCCCGCAGTGACTTGCAGCTTACCCTTCGCCTGAACTGCCAGCGTGTACAGCTCGGCTTTTTCGGGTGCGCTGAGCGAGGGACCCTCGCCCGTGGAGCCTGCAACTACCACCCCCTGTGTGCCCTGCGCCTCAAAGTGCGCCAGCAGCCGCACGAGGTAGGGCGTATCAATTGCACCACCATCGGTGAACGGCGTAATCGCCGCGACATGCACGCCTGCGCGTATCGGCTCCATTTTAGGAGAAGGGGAAGCGCGGACGCGCTCGTAGGAACTCGAATAATCCACGCCAGAACTCTGCCCGCGCCGATGCCTGCTTCGTCTCCGCCTCGATCTGGGCAAGGGCAATCTGTGCCTGTGCCTCCGGCGGCACCTCCATCGCCCGCGCATCCGAAAGCACGCGGTTCATCTTCTCCAGCTCGCCGTTGTCCACCCACACACCACCACACTGGTTGCAAGTGTCCAGCTCAATATCCGAAGTATAAAGGTAGTGGTACGAATGAAGAGGCTGATGACACACGGGGCAGAGTCGGTTCCACGGCGGGTCGTACTGTGTGATTTGCGGTTGGTAGTGCGTGTCGATACGCGGGAGTATCGTGTCGTCGATGCTATTGAGGCGCGTCAACTCATCAGTGTCGAACCAGATGCCTGCGCACGCGGGACAGACATCAATTGTAACCCCTAAGTGCACTTGCGGCTTCAGTTCAATTTGGCAAACTGGGCATAACCGTTCTCTCATCGTTGCTCCCCCAAGGGCGCGCCGCGCAGGAGCAGTTGGAACGCCCCCGCAAGCTCGCCTGCTTGCATGTTAAGTGTACCTCGAATTTGATGTACCCAGCCGTGTTCCGCGTCCACATAGACGGTCATTTCGCCCTGCATTTGGGGCAGTGAGTCGGGCATCGGCTCGATTTGTGTATGAATTTTGTAGCAGCGCACCCCTTCCAGTGTCTCAACACCTTCCAATCGGCAAATGTATTTCACCTGAAGAGTGCCGATTCCGTCGGTGCGACCCCACTGGGCACCGATGCGCACGGGGCGGTCGGGATAGGCGTGGGTGAACGCGCCAATCACGAAAGTGTTCTCGTCGAGGGGTTTCTCTCTGCCGTCGGGGAAGAACTGCCAGCGCGTTTTGAGCTTCAGCTCGCCGAAAGGCGCAGCACTGGCTTGGAGTAGTTTCAGTTGTGCCTCTGGCGTTAGCAGGGTGCGTTCTACGATTGCGCTGCCGTCGGGCTGTACAGATTGGACGGTGTCGGTGTAGGTTAGCTCCAGCGTATCGGTTTTGCCCTCCAGTTCGCCTTTCAACTCCAGCGTGTAGCGCCAATGCTCACCGGTGCGTAGGGAGCGTTGTATCGTATATTCAGGCTCGCCACAGGCATACAGCAAGCCTGCAACGAGCCAGAGCAACATCCAGACGCGCCAAGCGCCCATCAGAACTGATAGCCGACCGTGAGTGAGAAACCGTTCGCGCGATCATTATTCGCACCGAAACGGTCGGTCAGGTCATAGTTCAGCTCCACGCTGTAGAAGTCGTTGAACCAGAGCGTCAGCCCAACACGCCCACCGAAGATGTTTTTGCTTGGTCCCGTCGTGTCCACAACATATAGCCCTGCACCAATACGCAGTTGCAAGCGCAGGTCGCTGTTGTTGATTGGTTGCTCGTAGACCTGTGTGACCAGCAGGCTGGTAATTGTGCCGCGCGAGCCGCCCGTTTGGTGCGTGAATAGGTCGGCACTAATCTCGGTCGCGTTGCTTGCCAACAGTGGGACGCCGTCGGTGGCGAAGGTCAGCCCAACCGCGAACCAAGTTTTATTGAAGGCTTGCAGGTCAGTGTCCGACGGGAAATAGGCTCCGAATCGCAGTCGCGCGGCGGCGTTTTCCAGCTGCGCCGAAGCGGTCATCACGGTCAAAGTCAACAGCGCGCTCAGCGCGCTCCAGCGTATCCAGCGTGTCCTCATCATGCGGTTAACCTCCATGTTCTGTGGGAATCCCGCGTGTTAGTTCGCGGGCGATTAGGGAACTCCTGCTACTCTCCGCGCAGACGTTTGAGTTGCGCTTCCAGTTCCGCCACGCGCCGCTCGGCTTGCTCGGCACGCTCGCGTTCTGCTTCCTGAGCCGTGGGCACTAGGCGTCCCTGCGGGTCGTACAGCCGAAGCCATCGATACCGCCTACCGCGATGCTTGCCATCCCACGTGCCCAGATAGGCGTTCAAGACTTCGCTCCAGAGCCAGCCCTGCTCGTTAGGCGCAATCTCGGCGTAATCGCCTCCGTTGGTCAGACGGTAGCCCCTCAGCGCGCCCACGCGCCGGTCAAACCAGAAATACTCGCGGGTGCGGAACACTGTACGGTAGAACTTTACATTCTTCTTGACATCTTTTTCGCGCGTGGAGCTGGAGATGAACTCCACCACCAAATCAGGATACTTGCCGTCCTCCTGCCAAACTACCCAGCTGTCGCGCGGTTTGGTTCCATCCACATCCTGGACGAGGAAAAAGTCGGGTCCTTTGAAGCGGGGCTTACGCGCCACCTCTTCGGCTTCCAAGTAATCTTCAATCTCCTTTGCCTGCGCGACGCTATAGTAGATGAACATATTGCCTCCACAGAAGTAGTTGGTTGGCTCGCCCAAGTATTGACGCACCACTTCATCGAGCAGGCTGATGCTGACCACGTGCCAATCCGCTTCCATACGGTCGCCGTCTGCGGGGGGCAGTTTGAGCGATTCCAGCTCGGCGAGCATTTGGCGAATGGTTTCGGGCGCGGGCAAGTTCTCGGCGCGCCGCTTACGCCGTTTCGGTTTCGCGGTCGGTTGAGCTGATTGAATCGCCATCGTTTTCGAAGTATACCTTCAGGTATTATACAGTTATGCAGACCGAGACGACGGTAGCGGTAGGCAGCGAAGCGACGGTGGCGATTGCGCCTGCGCCTCAAACGACGACGGCGATGACGCCCGCGCAATGTCCCATCTGTTTCCAGACGACCCCGCCTGGCGAACAGTATTGCATCGAGTGCGGTTTTCTGCTCAGTAGCACCGTGCCTCAGACTGCCGAACCTGCGGGCGCATATCCCAAACTGCGCGATTCCAGTGGGCGCGAGTACCTGCTGAAAGCGGGCGAGAATATCGTTGGACGCGACCCCAGCAGCGATGTGCTGATTAGCGATGGTACGGTCAGCCGACGCCATGCCTGCATCACGATTGAGGAGAACCGCGCCTATATTCAGGATTTGGGCAGTACGAACGGCACGCGGCTAAACGGTCAGCCTGTCGGCGCGGAGCGTATCTCCCTGCCTCCGAACGCGGAGTTGCTGTTCGGCAGTGTATCGATGACGCTGGATCTGCCGGATGGGTTCGAGACGCCCGCCGTCGCCGCCGAAATTGCCCCGCCGCTGGCACATCTGGTGGGCGTGAGCGATCCCAGCCTGCGCTTCCCCCTCTACACACGGCCGCAACGCATCGGCAGACGCGCAGGCAACGACATCATAATCCCCGATGCCTACGTATCGGGGCAGCACGCCGTGATCGAAATCGTCGGCGCAGACGTGCGCATCACCGACCTGGGCAGCACGAACGGCACCTTTATCGGCGAGACCAAAGTCGCCCCCAACATGCCGACTACAGTGCCAAGCGACGTGTTACTAACGCTGGGCAAGACGCAGTTCCGTATCGAGTGGGCGTCTGTTGAGCCAGCCGAGCAACCCTCGACGGAGACCGAACCTGATGCCGAGGCGGAAGCGAACCCGACTGACGAGGCGTAAGATGAACGAAGCGCGGCGCGTGCAGAGCATGCTGGGCATTTTGTTTGTCGTCATCGCGGCGCTGGCGATTGGCGTGGGCATCTGGCTGCGTCTGACCCCTGCGCCCGCGCCCGAACCGCCCAAACCCCCCAGCGAGGCGAAAATCTATATCCCTCAAGTAACCCCACAGGGCGAGCTGACTTACGAGAGCAAAACTGTCGCCATCCAGAATCCCGAAACCGCCTACAAAGAGGTATTCGAAAAATTAATCCGCGAGTCGGGCGTGTTCCC
>FMJZ01006105.1_pt1 | contig 12541 bp, 12 predicted proteins | sample 1987881 | NCBI WGS metagenome assembly FMJZ01 (sample SAMEA4378227, study PRJEB15110) | soil metagenome | biome: soil; feature: Field; material: Soil | place: India | collected 2015-03-11 | depth 0 m | reverse complement strand
TTTTTTATTTTGGTTGGTTGTAGCGGAGTAGCACCAATGTCCAAAAACTGGGAGACATTGACGAGATCGTTATCGTTCACCCAGTTCCTCCCGATGGCAAACGAGGTTGTTCGGTAAGCACTTCTGATCCGACCAACTATCTGGTTACAGGTTGGAAGCTGCCCTCAGGTGGAATTACCTATCGGGTCAACCCCAGCAAAGTGAAAGTGCCGTCAGGTTATCCACTGACCTACGACCAAATCATCCAAGCCATCGAAGATTCGTTCGCCACATGGACGGAAGCCAACTCAGAACTTGTGTTCAACTACGGGGGAACGACCTCCGCGCAGGCAGGGCGACTTGACGGAATCAATGCGATTTCATGGCGCAACTTACCAAGCAGGAGCACTTACCATCAACTATATTTGAGTTTGAGTCTCTCGTGCAAGGGGGCGAGTTGTAGAAGCAGATACAGCGTTCAACAACCGTTATGCATGGTGTGACTTCAGTGTGCCCAATGGCTACACTCCTGATACCTATTGCCCAGACAGACCTTTGGCTTATGACATTCGCAACATCGCCACGCACGAGTTTGGGTATTGGATTGGCTTGGATGACCTTTAAAATGCTGCCGACAAAGATGCGACGATGTATGGTTATGGTGATGTACAGGAACTCAAGAAGCGGACGTTGGCGACAGGTGACAAAACAGGTGCGCAACAGTTGCCGCCTTAAACTGTGAATGAAATCTGGATCCTTGGGGCTTAAGATGCCCTTTACGACTCATTTCTCAACTTTTTAATCATGCGAACCCAAACTCCCCAACCTTTGCCAGCTTCCTCAAAGCCCAAACGGCGATACCATTCACGAGCCTTCCAATTTCTCTCCCCAACCCAGAGGCTGGCGTATTCGCAACCTTGTGCTCTTGCGTAGTCCAACCCAGCCATCATCAAAGCCTTCCCAACTCCTTTATTTTGCCAATCCTTCTTGACGACCAATTCGTGAAATTCGGCGGTTCGGCGCTGGTATCGTCTGTCCCACCAATCAGCGTGGACGCTAATAAACCCGACCAACTCGCCCTCAATTTCAGCCACCAAGAAACCGTTTGGGTCATCATCGTAAAGCCATTCAAGGTAGTCGTAAATGTCCTCTTCGCCTGTTTCAGCGTATTCCTCAAGTCCCTCGTAGCCTGAACGGTAGACTTCAATCAGTTCCTTTAACTCGCTCCGTTTTCCTTTGCGAATGACAATTGCTGGTTGAGTAACCGTTTCCGAAACCTCCTGACTCACGAATCCATCACCCCGCTGAATTCAAGAGCCTTTAAAGGCAAAGGCAAATAATTACACATCTTTTGGTTGGCGGAAAATTCTTTCGCTGGCTCACCAAACTTCTTCAAAGAGCAATAAACCGCCGAGAAAAGAAGCGGCAGCGTAAGCAAGCAAGGCTTTCAGGGGCGCTATGTTGCTTTCAAGACTTGCACCAAAGATTGTAGCGGTGACTTGTAAGGATGCTGCAAGTGTCGGGAAGAAAAGGGGAAAGGCGGCGACTGCAAGCAAAGCGACCCTGCTTTGAACCTTCGCAAGCATCGCACCCAAAATAGTCCCCAAAGCAGCCATCGCAATTAACGCCAAGACAATTGCAGCGACAAAAATGCCCCACTGCTTGACGGAAACACCTAACAACGCTACGAACAAAGGCACGGTTACCGTAATCACTAAACTCAAAAGGGCGATGTTGAAAAGCATCTTGCCAAGAAAAACTGCCGATGGTTCAGCGTTCAATCGGAGTAGATTGTCAGTGTGAGCATCTGCTTCCTTGGTGAAAGTTCGTCCAAGGGCAATTATCGTGGCGAAAAAGATGATGACCCAAAGTAACCCTGCCGCTAAAGCAGGCTCGCTGCGAAGTGAGCCTACACTCAAACTCACAACTGTCAATGCTATGAGTGCGAAGGCTAAAGTTGTGATGGCGGCATGTCTCGTTCGCCATTCGCTTTGAAAATCCTTTTTGGCAATTGCCCATACTTGCCTTAACCAATTCGGTCGTCGCAAGGCAGTTTTTATTTCGTTTTCAACGGTTCTTGCCCAAGACAATTTGCTGCTCCCCATAACTCACATCCCTTTCGTCATTAGTTGCGACGATGACAATGCCTTTACGCTTTTTTTCAGCAATCAACTCGGAAACAAGTTGACGCCCCTGTTCATCAAGCATCGCTGTTGGCTCATCCAAAAGCAAAGCGATTGGTTCGTGGACAAAAGCCATCGCCAACTTCAACCTCAACTTCATGCCAGATGAAAATTCACGGACAAGTTGTCGTTTCGCATGTGACAGCCCAACCCGCTCCAACCATTCGCCGATGGAATTTCGGTTAATACCGTGCAAGTCGGCGACAAGTTCCATATTCTCTTGCGCTGTCAATTCTTCATAAGGCTCGCAATCTGGAAGCACAGCACCGATCAAAGATCTCACTTGGTTTGGCTTCAACTTGATGCCGTTGATTTCCCAAATGACTTGCCCTTTCGTCGGCTTCACCAAACCGCATAATAATCTCAGCAAAGTTGTTTTGCCTGAGCCATTGGGACCGAGGATGACCAAACCTGTCCCTCGTGTCACAGTAAAAGAGAGTTGGCGGAAAAGCCAGCGTCGTCCGAAGGCTTTTCCCAAATTTGTGCATTTCAGCACCAACATCGGACACCAAACTCCTTATCCACAGTGCTTTTGCCGAGCCTTTGAAAAAGTTTCGCACCCCTTTGAGGTGATTGCTATGCGGCTCTACACTAAACGGGGCGACAACGGTTTGACAGATTTGATGGGTGGTCGTGTGAAGAAAAACCATCCGAGAGTTGTCGCTTATGGGACAATTGACGAACTGAACTCTGTTTTGGGGATGGTTCGGGCAGTGCTTGACGACAAACAGTTGGCAAAGGCGGTAGAAAAGGTTCAGAAGGACCTTTTTGTGTTGGGAAGCGAACTTGCTACCGCCCCAAATGTCCGCCCACCACTGAAATTGTCAACAGCAAGGTTAAAGGCGCTGGAAAGGCAGATAGATAAGTTTCAAACCGAAGCACCGAGCCCAAAACTTTTCGTTTTTCCGGGTGGTTCAATTGCCGCTTCGTTGGTTCATTTTGCCCGAACGGTTTGCAGGAGGGCAGAAAGATTCGCCGTCGCTTTGTCCGAGCAAGAACCTGTCCGACCCCTCGTGATACGATACTTGAACCGACTTTCAGATTGGCTCTTTGCCCTTGCTTTAGTCGTCAATAAACGGGCAGGCATACCCGAAAAAACTTGGCATGGTAAACGAAAGGGAAAAGTTCGGGAAATTTCGCTAAAATTGACGAACGGAGGTGAACAAAACGATGAAGGTTAAGACCGCTCGTTTTGTCTTGTCAGCAATCCTTGCGTTATTAGTTTGGCAATTGTGTGCTCCCGCACCACCACCTAAGGGTGAAACCATGCCACCAGAAAAAGAAAAGCCTGTGCCAGGGGCACCAATCATTGCTCCGCCAGCACCGCAACTTGAGGAAGGAATTCCTGTCGGTGAATTTTTCTCCTTAGCCTTCCGTCCCGACGGTCGCTATTTGGCTGTCAGCGCTCGTTGGTCTGCTCGGTTTGGCGCCCACGAGCAACGAACTGTAAACATCTTGGATGCGAGGACAGGAAAGGTCGTCGCATATTACCTACCACCAGTTCGGTTCTACGAAGGCATACAACTGGCTTTATCCTTTAGTCCCGATGGTCGGTTTCTGGCAGCCGGTGGATTGGACGGTCGTGTCTACTTGTGGGACACGAAAACAGCGAAATTGCTGCGAATTCTAAATTTCATGTCTCCACCAGGACCCGTGGAAACCCTTGCTTTCAGCCCTGATGGGAAACTCCTTGCGATAGGTGGGCGAGATGGTCGGTTGAGAATTTACCAACGAACCGGCAATGATTGGTCTCAACTTTCCCTCATCTTCAATCGGGAAATTGTCAAGGGAGACCTGACCGAACCGACACCGAGATTGCCAGGCAAGGGGATATTGACACCGAAAGGTCGCGAGGAACTTAAGAAGATCATCGCTGCCTTGCGCCTCAAAAACCCACCTTTTGTCAAGGCAGTCGCTTTTGATCCTAAAGGGCGCTGGATTGCGGTTGCTGGAACTGGTATAGTTGTTGGTGCAAAAGAAGGGATTGTCATCCTTCCGCTCCCGCCAAAACAAAATTTCCGTCCGATTGCAGTCTTGAAAGGGCACTCAAAAGATGTAGACTTGAAAAACCTGAGGATTGGAACGGCTGCAGAACCGAAACCGCCAGTTCCTTGGGTCAACGATTTAGCGGTTTCAAGGGATGGTCGCTACCTCGTTTCAGCAGGTTGGGATGGAACAGCAAGGGTTTGGGACATGACAACTTTCAAGCAAATTCGCCAACTTGATTCGCCTAAAACACCCACTGGACGAATTGCCACCCGAATTTACAACGCCTGTGCTATTAGCCCTGATAACCGATATGTCGCCGCTGGCGGCTTCGGCAACAGAGTTGACATTTGGGAACTTGCGACGGGAAGATTAGTCAAGTCAATTCTGGTTGACAACATTGTTGAAACAGTTGCCTTTAGCCCAGACGGCAGAACTTTGGTCGCAAGCGGATGGGACGGTTATGTCCGAGCATGGCAAGTTGGAAGCTGGCGACTTCTGTGGCGATACACCCACACCTTCCTTGACCTAGAAATACCGAAACCTATCCCGTTGCGGTGAGATACGAAATCATCTCGTGGTCCAAGGGTTGAAGTTTGCGAATGAAACGGGGCGATGAAAGTGGTCAGGAAAAGTTTAATATTGACAGTTTTGACCTTAGCGACATTGAACACATTGGCAGCAATGGACATCTCCACAGTGATAAGCCGTTTGGTTCTCGGTTTTGCAGACGAAGAAAATGTTTCCGAACTGAAAGCGACCATACAAAAAGACCCTACAGCCCCTTTGTGGTGGGCATGGCTCGGTTACGCTCACAGTCTTAGGCGAGAATGGGATGACGCTGAAAGCGCTTACCTCCAATCCTTTCAATTGGGGGCGAAACCGAGTTTCCCTTGGTTCCCCCCTACCCTGCCAGTTTCTTGGCTTCCAAAGCACGGCAACCTTCTCCCATTGACAATAAATGGCTTGACAGTTTGGCAATCACCCCTTGTCTTTTACGAACCCAATTTCGCCACCGACCCGAAACACAAAGACCGATTTCATCGCATCCTGTTCATTTACAGTGCTGAAAGGCAAAGTCAGTTTGCTCAACAAGTGGTTCAATGGATGGTTCAAAGTGGAGAATTGTCTTCCCACCTTCCAGATGCACCAAGTGTCTTTGCGGCAGCGTTGCAGTTGTTTTCCGAACGGTTCAAGACGCCTTTGAAGTTGCCAGTTAAAGGATGGTTGTTTGCCAAAGGAAACGGTAGCGCTTTTTCTTTCGCAGGTCACACCCTCTTTTACGGTGCAATCCCAAACGACCGTTGGTCCTGGTGGCTCAAAGTTGCCCATGAAGCAGGTCATCATGCCGTTCCCGCATTCGGTGAGTTTGACGGTTTGCATGAACCTTATTCTGGTGGCTTCTTGGGCGAAAGGCTTTTCACCGTTTGGCTGTGGGATGCGGGACTGGGACAAGGAACACAGGGCGAAGAAGAAATGAAGCAGAAGCTGAGGGAATATTTGCTTAAAGTCGTCAGCTCAGAAATTGTAAAGGCGCAACAATGGCTGCTTCAAAGTTTTGAAAATGTGCAACCGACGATGCAAGTCTTCCTCGGACTTTGCCTTTACCTTGAAAGGCTTGGCGGATATGAGTTGCTGCGAGAGGTAATGGCGAATTCTGCCAACGATTCTTGGAAGGGTTTCCGAACAGGTCTTGAACGGACTTTCACTGAGCGCCTTCAAAATGGCTTTAAAATACGCCTGCGAGTTCCTGATGCCAACACCTCCTTGTCAACTTTTGATATCGCTGCTTTGCGAGATGGATTGAAATCGCAAGCAATTCAACTTGCATGGTGGTTGCCGAAAGGCGAATTTCAGTGCGATGTTGAAGTTAAAGGTAACGGGGTTTTGCAATTTCGTTGGAAAGAAAACCAGATCGCCGAACAGTTAGTCAATGCAAATGAGCCACAAACTTTCTCCTGCAATTTTGTAAATCCCAGTTTAGGTTGGCAAAGGCTGCGCTTTTGGTGGCTGGAAGGGGAAGGCAAAATTCTTTCCGTCACATTTCGGCAAAAGCAGTAAGTTGGCAGGAGAAAAGCAAAACCCGAGGGGAAAAGTGGTGATAGTGCATGATTTCGGAGCATAGAAAGCAACGAGCCATCAGGCAATTGCAGGCATTAGAGCAAAAGTCAAGGCATTTGCAAAGGTTGCTTGAGGACGGCGAGTTGGGTGAACAGTTACAAGTGCTTGCTGAGTTGGCTAATCACCTTCACGATGTCCGACAAGCGCTTTTGCGGGAAGCCATCGAGCGCGGTCTTCTGCGTTCAACCCGTGCCGATGAAATTAACGACATCGCCGACGAATTGATGGATTGGCTTGAGAAGTTGCATTGGATGTAAACGCAGGAGGTGGTTGAGGTGAAATTTACGGACGGTTTTTGGCTGATGCGCCCCGGCTTCTTTGGGCATTATGCAGCACAGGCTTACGAAGTTGAAGTTCACTCTGACAAACTCGTCATCTACGCTCCCACCAGACTCATCACCCACCGAGCCGCTACCCTTGACATTCCTATGTTCACCGTTTGCTTTTCCTCACCCCTTGAAAATGTCATCCGAGTTCAAATCTGGCATCACAAAGGCACAAAGGTTCACCCTCCGTTTTTTGAACTGGAACAACTTCCGACGCCGAAAGTGGCTGTAAGCGAAAGTGAGGATTTCGCTGAATTGACCAGCGGTAGGTTGACGGTTCGGGTCTACAAAAAAGGTGATTGGCTTTTTGAATTCCGAGACGGCGATAAAGTCGTCACGAAAAGCGGTCGTCGCAGTTTAGGTTTCGTTGACACCCCTGAAGGTCGGTTCATTCACGAGCAACTTTCTTTGGGTGTCGGCGAATGTGTTTACGGCTTAGGGGAGCGGTTCACCGCTTTCGTCAAAAACGGTCAGGTTGTTGATATGTGGAATGCTGACGCCGCAACGACGAGTGACCAAGCCTACAAAAACATCCCCTTCTACTTGACAAATCACGGCTACGGGGTTTTTGTCAATCATCCTGAGCGAGTTTCTTTTGAAGTTGCAAGCGAGCATGTTGACAAAGTTCAGTTTAGTTTCCCTGGCGAGCACCTTGACTACTTTGTCATTTACGGACCTCACCCGAGAGAAGTGTTGGAACGCTACACTGCTCTCACTGGGCGACCTGCTTTGCCGCCTGCTTGGTCCTTTGGCTTGTGGCTCACAACCTCTTTCACGACCAGTTACGATGAAGAGACAGTTACCCACTTCATTCAAGGCATGGCTGAGCGAGACATCCCCTTGAGCGTGTTTCACTTTGACTGTTTCTGGATGCGCGAATTTCAGTGGTGCGATTTCTCTTGGGACAAACGCTGTTTTCCCGATCCCGTTGGGATGCTCAAGCGCCTTAAGGAAAGCGGTTTGCACATCTGCGTTTGGATCAACCCATATATCGCTCAAAAGTCCCCGCTATTTGATGAGGCTGCAGAGAAAGGTTACTTGCTCAAAAAGCCAAACGGTGATGTTTGGCAGACAGACATGTGGCAGGCTGGGATGGGGATCGTTGATTTCACGAATCCAGAAGCGAGAAAGTGGTTCGCCGAGAAACTTCAAGCACTCGTTGATATGGGTGTTGACTGCTTTAAAACTGACTTCGGCGAACGAATCCCGACCGATGTCGTTTACCAAGATGGTTCAGACCCACACCGAATGCACAACTTTTACGCTTACCTTTACAACAAGACGGTTTTTGAGGCGCTGAAGGCGAAGAAAGGGGAAGGCGAAACAGTCTTGTTTGCTCGTTCGGCAACAGCAGGAAGTCAACGCTTCCCTGTTCACTGGGGAGGAGATTGCTTGGCGACTTACGAGTCAATGGCGGCATCATTGAGAGCAGGTTTATCGCTTGGGCTTTGTGGGTTCGGATTTTGGAGCCACGATATCGGTGGCTTCATCGAAACTCCCACCCCCGACCTTTACAAACGCTGGTGCGCTTTCGGTTTGCTATCATCCCACAGCAGGTTACACGGCAACGATTCATACCGTGTGCCTTGGCTTTTTGACGAAGAAGCAGTTGAGGTCTTGCGTTTCTTCACCAAACTCAAGTGCCGATTAATGCCTTACCTTTACGGCTGCGCCGTTGAAGCACACGAGAGAGGTATACCCGTAATGCGAGCAATGATTTTGGAGTTCCCTGAAGATCCCGCATGCGCTTACCTTGACAGGCAATACATGCTCGGAGATGCCTTGCTCGTTGCTCCAGTTTTTTCTCCCGATGGGGTAGTTGAGTTCTACTTGCCAGAAGGTCGCTGGACGAACTTTTTGACTGGGCAAGTCCTTGAAGGTGGTCGGTGGCATCGCGAAAAGCACGGTTATTTGAGTTTGCCCCTAATGGTTCGTCCAAACTCAATCGTTCCCATCGGTACTATTGACAATCGTCCAGATTACGATTTCCCGAACGGAGTGACCTTCCAAGTTTTTGAGTTGCATGATGGAGCACGCGCAAAGCGGACTGTGCCCGATTTGAAAGGGAGACCTGTCTTGAAAATTGAAGTGCGACGGGAGAAGCAGAAAATAGAAGTGAAAGTTGAAGGCGAGCGAAAAGAAAACTGGCGCATTCAACTTCGTGACATTCGCTTTGTCCGAGCCGTTGAAAGCGGCTCAATTCAAACAGATCCGCAAGGTGTTATCGTTGTCCCTGAGAAAGGGGCAGAGTGGTTAGTCATTGAACTTGAATGATGCCCCATGTTCGTCAATCCTCGAAAGGTCTGGATTCTGCCAACCGAAAAATTCGTTTGGACAATACAGGGCTTGCGCTTTGCCGATATTCGGTATGGAACGAATCCGTGCCCAGTAACTTCTCGAGACGAAGCGAATCTGCGTGTTACAGGTGATGCGGATGGATTCACTGGCTTGGTTTGCCACAACGCCAGAAGGTGAACAACTTGGAAAGTTAGCAGTGCAGATGGTTAAAGTTGAATGGGTTCCTGTCCCCATTTGGCTTGCCCCCTTTGAACCTTTCCAATGGCTCATCACGTGGCTCATCACGATGGTAAGCACTGGCTATCCTGGCGCGGTGTGGTTAGTCATCCCATACTTGCTGATCGCTTTGCTTATCGGCTTGACAATTCTTCGTCGGTTGCGAACGATTTGGTGGCACAAGGCGACGGTTGCCGCGATTGCAGCCTTAAATACCCTATTGACAGTTGCAGGTGGTTTCATTGCTGTCAATTGGGTCAACGCAGTTGTTCCCTTCGGAGTAAGGTGGGTTGTGGCAGAGAATGCCCCTTTCGCGTTAGCGAACTTTCACACTCACACGACTCAGTCAAACGGCTTTCTGACGCCAGAACAAGCAGTGTTGTGGCATTTACAAAGGGGCTACAAAGTTGTCGCCATAACCGATAGCAACACTGTCAAGGGTGGAAAAATCGCTCAGCGTTTCGTTGAGCGAACGAAATTGCCAGTGACGGTTTTAGTCGGTGAAGAGTTTCGGGGTAAAACCCACCTCGTTTTGCTCAACATTCACAGCGATATTTCGCCCAAAGAATTTGATGTCCCTGCTGCCATTAAAGAGACAAAGCGACAAGGTGGGATCGCCATCGCAGCACATCCTTGGACGAGTAAACACGGCATTGAGGAGTTAGTTGAGTGGGGAGTTGACGGCTTTGAGATTGTTAACGGCTCAACTTTAGGGGACGAAAAATTGCAAAACTTGTGTGAGGAGCGAAAACTCACTGCGCTCGGAAACCTTGACCTCCGCAGCGATCCCGTCCCTGAAACAGCAACAGTTTTGCCCAAATGGGCAAACACGACCCAAAAGGTCGCACAAGCGTTGAAAGAAGGAAAGTGCGCCGTCATTTACCTTAGCGACCGAATTAGCACAGGCGAATTCAACCCGCTCAAAAGTTGGATTAGCGAACTTAAAGACCTGTGGAGGTTTAGAGGGACAGCGAATTTTGTCGGCATTGTCTTCTGGATATTCGTTGGGCGATTAGCTCTTTTGCGCAATAGAAAGAAACTTTCCAGCCAGTCAAGTTTCCCTTCGTTGAAAAGTTTCATCCTCACTTGCCTGCTTACCCTTGCGCTTTTTGCCCTGTCCGCAAGTTTTTTGGTCTGGTCAATGGCTCGGGACTTGAAACAAAATTGGTTTCCTTCCCTTCCCACTGCCATCGCAATTTGGGTAATTGTATGCCTTATCAACTGGCTGCTTTGGTGGCGGTTGATGAAATGTGAACTTTATGGACGCCAAAATTAAGGGCAAAGGGTGTGCTTCAATGGAATTGAAGGATAGGCCAAAACGGATTTTGGATGGTAAAACATGGTTGCGCTATCCTATCAGCGTCTGGGACGACATTGAAAAAAGTCCTGAGGAGAAAGCATTGCATCATCCTGCCATGTATCCTTCGGCACTTTGGGAGCGCTTGCTTGATTGCTACCTTTGGCATCAGGGCATTGTGCTTGACCCATTTTTAGGTTCTGGTTCCACGCTCGTTGCTGCTCTCAAGAAAGGACATAGTGGAGTCGGATTTGAGGTTGTGCCAGAATTTTGCCTTCTGACAGTGGTACGATTGAAAACAGTTCAACCGCCAAACTTGTTCTCTGATCGATTGCAACCCATCGTCCAACTAGTGAAGGAGCAAGAACCACTAACTTTTGAAAGAGGGCAAAAAAACTCGTTGTTGTGCAAGACGATGCGCGAAATATTGGACATTATTTGCGGCCTGAAACGGTTGACATCCTTATCACATCACCCCCTTATTAGGTCATTCATCGCCGTCCCCGAACTGCCGATTATAAGAAGCCCCGTCCCTTCTCAGATCTGCCCAACGATTTAGGCAATGTTGAGCGTTATGGGGGCTTCCTTGAGGAACTTGGTAAAGTGTTCGCCCAATCTTTGAGTATCCTGAAGCCAGAGGCTTATTGCATTGTTAATGTCATGGATTTGCGACATGGTTCGTGGTTCATCCTTTACCATGTTGACATTATTAGCCTACTGACAAGGACTGGCTTTGCCCTTGAAGACATCATCATTTGGAACAGAGCTCGCGAATACAATAACCTGCGCCCCTTGGTTACCCGCACAAGTTCATTGTTAATAAAGTCCACGAGTATCTGCTCGTGTTTCGCAAGCCTCGGCGGAGGTGAGGAGGAGTGTCGGATTACCTTAACAACGATGTAGCCTACCTGACGGGTATGATTATCGGTAGGGGAAAGCCCATCGTCGTAGCGAAGTGGGATCATCCAAGCAACTCCGTTAGACCCGGCGAGGTCCTGTTGCCGGGGACACTTTAAAGCGAAAGGTAGGTGAATGTCATGGACAGTGAAGTTGGTTTTGTCGTTGTGGGTTTGGGGATGGGGAGAAATCGAGCTCGCATGGTGAAGCAAACGGAAGGAGCGAAACTCGTCGGTGTAGTTGACATCAATGAAGAGCGGGCGAGAAGAGTCGCCGAGGAACTTGAATGCGAGTGGCACACTGACTTTAAAATCTTCCTTGACCGAACCGATTTTCATGTTGTTTGGGTCATGACACCTTCTGGGCTTCACGCTGATATCGCTGTCCCATCACTTGAGGCAGGGAAACATGTCATCGTGACCAAGCCGATAGAAGTGACTTTGGAACGAGCGGATGCGATGATTGAGGCTGCGGAGCGAAACAACAAATTGCTGCTCGTTGACTTTGACATGCGTTACTTGAAAGGTGCTTGGCAAATTCGTCAAGCCATCTCAGATGGTCTGTTTGGTAAATTGATTTTGCTTGAAGGGCGACTTAAATGGTTTCGCTCGCAGGAGTATTACAGCAGAAGCGGCTGGCGAGGAACTTGGCGCTATGACGGCGGTGGTTCGTTGGCGAACCAAACAATCCACTTGATTGACCAACTTGTTTGGCATGGCGGAGAAGTTGAATGCGTTGATGCTGCGCGAATTGGTGTCTTTGCGCACGAAATTGAAACCGAAGATTTGGGCGCTGCTATCTTCCGATACCGAAACGGTGCTTTAGGGACAGTTTTGGGCACAACGACTTTTCCAAAGGACGCTTATGCGGTCATTGAAGTTCATGGTGAAAAAGGCGGCGCCATTATGGATGTTAACGGACAAGTTCAATGGTTTCTCCGAGATGAATCGTTGACGCCACCAGATGTTGAAGCACCTTTTGCCAACTCAGCCGAAAACATGGTCGCCGCAATCCATGAAGGAGCACCAATTGTTTGTGATGGTCGCAAGGGTCGCAAATCCCTTGAACTTCTGACAGCAATTTACTGCTCAGCACGGACGGGACAGTCAGTAAAGTTGCCACTTTAGTGAGTTTCACACAATGCCGAGATTTGTAAGTCACCCACTTGAGAATCCCAACTTGCCCTCCTTACTTGCGAAAACCTTGTTCATGCTCCATCTCCAAATTCACGGTGAAGG
>FMJZ01043144.1_pt1 | contig 12543 bp, 11 predicted proteins | sample 1987881 | NCBI WGS metagenome assembly FMJZ01 (sample SAMEA4378227, study PRJEB15110) | soil metagenome | biome: soil; feature: Field; material: Soil | place: India | collected 2015-03-11 | depth 0 m | reverse complement strand
TAATTTATTTTGGGTAAGATTTTATTTTGATGAAAGACGTAGGGAAGATAGTGACTGAATAACTCCCCAAATACTTTCTTCATTGAAGTTAAAGCGCGTTTTTTAGACGCAATCAGCTATACCCCACCACTAAATTTAGATTGGACAAGTTCAATATTGAAATAATAGGTAAATTAGAAATTGGGGCTACCAAACGCTAATGAATCAAAACTATTTTCTAAATTTTCACTTCATTCTCGTTCCGGATATGACAGAAATAGGTTCCGTTTGTTGTTGGGTTTTTATTATCATCGCGACCATCCCAAATTATAACATATTCACCGGAAGTTTTGAATTCATGCAGTAGTCTTCTAACCAGCCTTCCAGATTCATCATACAGATTAGTTTTCACAATCCCTGGATGGGATACATAGTAATTAATATTGACTGAACTATTAAATGGATTTGGTTGAGGGATAAAATTTTTTGTGGCATCTCTACCTGTTTGGTCAAATTTTTGATAGATTGGAATTAGACGGACTGGCTCTCCAGGTTTCAAACAGGCAATCGTGCGATTTGGAATCTCTAACCAATTCTGGTTTGATGTATCAAGGGGTTGTGATGCAACTATCCAGAAGTCGGAAACCAATGAATCAGGATAATAATAAACAGTTATTGCCCTGCTTCCTTTTGACAAAATTTAACGCCCATAACCTATTGCCATTGGACTCACAAAGTCCAATTGCGCATTAGTCATTCTAAGTGCAGAATGATGATTTAATATCAATAAAATACCTTAATGCCTAAGCCACCTAAAACAACTTTGATGTTGGAGCCAAATATTGTCTACAGTTTGATTACTGTCTTAATCAATTTCTTTTTGAGATTTTTTGCATATATGAAATAGATACCTGCGGAAACTACATTTTCATTTTCATTAGTCCCATCCCAGACAAAATTAGCAGTTCCTGATTGTATCGGTGATAATTTTTTCACGAATCTTCCGCCGATATCATAGATTCTTATGTCGGGCAAATCTAAATTTCCCGAAGTGACAAATCGGATATATAATTTGTTTCTGAATGGTGACGGAAATGCTATTATCCCCATCTGTTTTTCTATATCTTTGTTGTTTGAATCTCCAATTCCAATCTGGTCAGTATATGTCTTCACAAGATATGCATTGTTATCACCTGCACCATACGAATTTGTTATCCCGGCGAAAATGTATCCGTTATCCGAAGTCTTTTTGACTGAATAGGCACAATCTGTGCCTGGACCACCATAAAGCAACATCCAGATATTCAATCCTGAAGTATCCGTCCTCACCACATACATTTCATAACTGAAATTGCCGCCGATTACATAATTATTTTGACCCACTTCCTGAACTGAAAATGCGGTATCATTATTAAGACTACCCTGAGAGGTGTTCCAGATTAATGCCCCACGCCTGTTATATCTTAAAAGGCACCATTCATATCCAAGCAGAGTAAAATAGACAGTTCCACACACAATATATCCAGAATCTGCGGTCTGCTTAACACAATATCCTTTTTCATCAAGATATGAACCATAGAGTGCTGTCCATTCAGTCCCACCCAGTGAGTCTATTTTTAAAGTATAAACATCGGTTCCACCGTTACCAAAAGAATAGGTTTCACCGGTTATAATACATCCATTATCATATGTTTTGTCCACGCAGTATACACAGTCATCTAAACTACCGCCATAGATCCTTGACCATATAATTCCGCCGACCGAATCTATTTTTATCAAAAAGACATCGTTATTGCCTGCTCCGGATGAATTTGTTGTTCCACAGATAATGTATTTGTTATCATAAGTCGGCACAATTGAATAGCCAGATTCTTCAAGTGAATCTCCATAGGTCTTTATCCAGATTGAATCACCATCTTCATTTATTTTGATTAGAATTATGTCACTATAACTATGACCAAATGAATATGTAGTTCCCACAACCAAGTAATTATTATCGTTTGCAGGACAGATGGCAAAACCAAAATCATTTTGCGCGCCACCAAAGGCTTTTGACCATACAGGATAACCGAGTGAATCAACTTTAAAAACATAAATATCATATCCTCCATGACCAAACGAGTTTGTTGAACCTACTGCAATATATCCTTTGTCTGAACATTCAATAACTGCACGTGCATAATCATCACTATCACCACCAAAAATCCGTCCCCATTTGATATCAGGGCTTTGAGTGGTTAGAATACTGATAATATAAAACAACATATTCATATTTTAAGGAATACCGCCTGGCTGTCAACAAGTGTTTGGATACCCATTCATTTTACCCCTTGACAATTTTTATTTTTTGATTATAATGGAATATGATTTGGAACAAAAGACGATTTTGGTCGAAAAATCAAAATGGTGGTGTATATGGTGGTTTCTAAAAAGGCAATACGGGATGCGATAATCGATTCAGCACGACATGTTTTCTCGCGGTTTGGCTATCGCAAGGCAACAATGGATTCAATTGCCCGTGCGGCACGCAAGGGCAAGAGTTCGATTTATTATTATTTTAAAAACAAAGAAGAGATATTTCTGGCAGTTGTTGAGAGAGAAGCCAATGCTGTGAAAGAAGAGATTAGAAATGCCATTTCATCCACTGCTGACCCCAAAGAAAAACTTACAATCTATGTTTTAACACGAATGAGGGCAATTTATCGCATTGCACATTTTTACAGTTCCTTTCGTGAGGAATACCTGCGGGAATATGATTTTATCCAGCGTATCCGTGCGAATTTAGACCGTTATGAAACAAAACTGATTCTTGATATTCTACGCGAGGGTATCAAGAAAGGTATTTTTTCAATCCCAGACCCTCTGATGGCAGCGAGTTACTTTGTCACTGCTCTGAAAGGATTTGAATATATCTGGGGAACTGAAGAAGATATTGAAAAGCTTCAAAAGAAAACTGAAACGATGCTGGAAATGCTTTATCGGGGAATTCTGAAGAAATGATAAAAATTTTTTCCAGGTTTTCGACCAAAAAACCAAAATGGTCAAAAATTCAATCAGGGGGTTACGTTCGATGAATTCTCATTATAATAATTTTCTATATGGTGGTTGCCTCATTTATGCGGTAAATAATCTGTTTGAGAACAAATATTTTTTATGCCCGATAACTACAACCTTAAGGCTTCATGCCAAAAAATTGACCAATGCAGGCAGGTAAAGGAGGCTTGATGTTAATTAGACTGCATGTTGCACAATTTATTATCAGATACCGTTTAATTATTATCGGCTTTATTGGTATTCTAAGTTTATTTCTTGCTTTCTTTCTAAGAAAGATTGTGGTCAATTCGGATTTAAGCAGTTATCTGCCAAAAACAGATCCTGCAGTAAAACTTTTGGATTATATTGGTGAAGAGTATGGAGGCAACAGTCTGGGCATTGTCATAATAAAATCGGACAATGTATTTGATATACAAACCATAAACTCCATCGATTATCTTACAAAACAGTTCCGCCAGATTGATGGAGTTACTTATGTAACGAGTTTAACCAATGTTCTTGATATAAAAAAAACTGAAGAAGGATTGGAGATCAGTAAATTGATTGATGAAGATAATATCCCTAATCAGGAGGGATTAAATAGAATAAAAGAGTATGCACTCAATAAACAAATATATCGCAACAAATTAATTTCTGAAGATACCCGGACGACTCTGATAATCTGTCGTATTGATGGAGATAAATCAAGGGTTGCAAAGGCAATCGAAACAATTACGAAAAATGCGAATTTGAAAGGCGTTGAAACCTATTTTGCCGGTTTGCCTTTTCAACTGAATGCGGTAAACGATATGATAATAAAAGATATAAAAATACTCCTGCCATTTGTAGCACTGGTGATTTTGGTGGTTCTTTACTTCAGTTTTGGCTCGTTTCTGTATGTACTTATGCCCCTGCTATCTGTGGGATTGAGTGCCCTCTGGACAATCGGATTTATGGGTTTATTAAAAATTCCGCTTACGATTATTACCAACATAATCCCCGCGATTCTTATGGCAGTTGGGAGTGCCTACGCTATCCATGTGATTTGTAAATTTATGGAAGAAAAAGACAAAAATGTGCAAACACGAGCGAAAAATTCTTTATCCAAGATAATTATTCCAGTTTTCCTCGCTGCCTTCACTACAATCATAGGTTTCACATCTTTTATCTTCGGTTCATATCTCATAATGATACAACAATTTGGAATCTTCACATCATTAGGTATAATTTTTGCTTTTTTACTCAGTATAACTTTGATACCCGCGATCTTAGGAAACATCAAAGACTTGGAGCTAAACCAACGGCAAAATTTGAAATTTATAAATCGGATAATGGAACGCACTGGTCATTGGGTCCTTAGTCATAAAGACCCTGTCTGGATTGCGGGGACAATTATCGGAGCAGGTTTTTTGATAGGTATTCCGTTGATAAAAACAAAGGTAGATTTTCTCGATTATTTTAAAGAAAAGAGTTCCATTCGGATCACCGAGAAGATAATGGAGGAAAGCTTTGGTGGTTCAGTTCCCATACAGATTTTGGTAAAAGGAGATTTACAGGACACCGAAGTGCTCAAGACAATGAAAGATTTCCACAATTTCCTTGATACGCTTAAAGGTGTATATCATCCACAATCCATAGTTGATTTGATTGAAGAAATGAATGATGCGATGGGCGAAGGCAAGAAAATTCCCGATACTAATGAAAAAATCAGTAACCTTTATTTTTTGCTTGAGGGAGAAGAAACTCTTGAGCAACTGATAAATGAAGATAAAACAGAAGGTATAATTCAGGCAATGACCGCTGGTGCATATAATGAAGAAAGTGAATTAATAGTTAAAAAAATTCAGGATTATATAAAATCAAAAAATAATCATTTCTATAATTTTGAGTTCACCGGCTCAGCCGTTGTTTACCAGCATCTCAACCGGAGTCTATTAAGGAGTCAGTTGATCAGTCTTATCATTGCAATCATTGCAATATTTATCTGTCTAATTTTTCTCACCCACTCGCTCACTGAAAGTCTTTTAGGACTCTTGCCTATCTTCTTAGGATTGTCAATTCTGTTCGGAGCTATGGGCATTTTGAAAATTCCACTTGATGTTGCCACGGTACTTATTGGTAGTATCTGTGTCGGAATCGGTGTTGATTATTCAATCCATTTTCTTAATCGTTATGCTAATGAGCGAAAACAAAATATTCCTGAGGCAGCATTACTAACTACAATAAAATATGCTGGAAGTGCAATCATCGTAAATGTCTTCACTGTAATGCTCGGTTTTCTAATTCTTATTTTCTCTAATCTCGTACCGGTGATAAGATTTGGAATCTTACTGGGAATAACAATGCTGAGCACGGGTCTGGGAGCAACTGTGCTCTTGCCTGCAATCATTTTGAAAACAAAAGAAAATAAAACAAGGAGAACAAAATGGGAAAATATATAAAAATAGCCAGCATATTCTTTGTTGTGCTGGTTGCAATCCGAATGGTATTTGCTGAAGAGTCTTTGAATGCCGATGGAATTTTGAAAAAGGTTGATGAAGTACTCACGGCACCCAAAGACCTTTCGGCACTGATGAAGATAAACATCGTAAATAAAAATGGCGATGTGAAAATTCGGGAAGTTCAGATGTATCAAAAAGGCAATAACAAAAGACTCGTAAAGGTTATCGCACCTGCAGACCAGAAGGGAATAGGATTTCTTTCTTTGCCTGATGATGTAATCTATGTCTATTTACCAGCATACAAGAAGACACGTCGGATTGCTGCACATGTAAAGAATCAAAAATTCGTGGGGACCGATTTTACCTATGAAGACCTTGAGGCAAAAAATTATTCAGAGAAATGGAGACCTGAGATATTTAAGAACGAGAAAGAATTATATTTGCTCGAACTCGTTCCTAAACCTGGTTATGTTTCAGAATACTCAAGGGTAAATCTCTATGTCAGAAAAGACGATTTTTTTCCTGTCAAATCAGAGTTCTTTAACAAGAAAGGTGAAATGATAAAACAAATGGAAGTCCAGAAAATAGAAAAAATAAAAGGTTATCTCATACCTAAGAATTATGTTATGCAGGATTTGCGCAGTGGAAACAGGACTGAAATGACAATGGAACAGGTCAATGTAGATACCGGATTGAAAGATGATATCTTCACAGAACGAAATCTTGCCCGATGAAAATCTTGAGGCCCAAACTCACCTGGGCAAAAACACATTTTACCATAATCAAGGAGGTAAAAAATGAAAAAATTTGAGATTAAAAAAATAATTACTTTTATCTTTGCATTAGAACTTGTATTTGGACTTGATTGGTCAGGATATTTTTCTACAGACCACAGAATTATGCTAAAAAATGATCATCCATTTTCATACGAAGAATATCGGCTTAGTGTAAATCCCCAGCAGAACATAAATGAAAATATCAAGTTCTACAGCGAAATCTGGTTTCGCTCATTCGGATTACCAAGCATCGAAAAACTTGATGATTTATTTTCAAAGAATAATCTCATCCCATTTGAAGTTGATATTAGAGAGGCATACATTGATATATTGAAATTTCCGTTAAAGAATATTGATATGCGCATTGGCAGACAGCGCATTGCTTGGGGAACCGCAGACAAGATAAATCCTACGGATAATCTGAATCCCCTTGACCTTGAAGACATCTGGGATTTTGGCAGGCATCTCAGCTCCAATGGGATAAGGATTGATGGATATCTTAGGGGCTTTAATCTTTCCTATGTTATCATACCCCGCTTCACACCCGCATTATTACCTCAGAATTCATTGTACACAAACTATTCCAATATCGACCTTCCGCCCGGTATCAATCCTGTAAAAACTACTAATTCAATCGCAATGCCAGACTACACTATAAAAAATTCAATACATGGTCTGCGACTGAAAAAGAATATCTTTAACTTTGATTTTTTAATTAGTTATGTCTATGGAAGAGATGGCATTCCAATCCTACAAAACACAATAATCGTTCCGGTCAATATGCTCGGTGATGTTGACATTTATAATGAACTTGTCTTCCCCAAAATGCAGATTCTTGGTGCGGATTTAGCAGGTGCAATCGGTGATATTGGAATATGGGCAGAAGGCGCGCTTTTTCTACCGGAAAGTATCAATTATGTGATTGATTTGTCTCAACTTGGAATGGGTGTGATGGATTCTCTAATTCTTGATAATACACCGTATGCAAAGTTTGTCGTAGGAACAGATTACACATTCAAGAATGGAATTTATGTCAATTTCCAGTATGTCCATGGATTTTTTCAGGAGCGCAGTGATGAGATTGAAGACTATTTGCTAATGGGTCTGGAATGGAAACTTCTTGAAGAACGATTGAAAATAATGCCTTTGAGTGGTGGACTGGAGATAAAAGATTTTTCAGATTTTAAAAACAATTATGCCTTTGTCTATGCACCGGAAGTTTCATATAAACCGGTTGAGAATTGTGAACTCTCTATTAGTCTCCGTTTGATAGAAGGAAAAGAAATGACAAATTTTGGTAAACTGAAAGATAATGATGAAGTTGTGTTAAAGGCAAAATATAGCTTCTAAAATAGACCCTCGAGAAATTATTAAATTTTCACTAATTTTTTTGTTATTACCTGCCTATCTTTTGTCAACCGGACAAAGTAAACACCGGGTGTCTTGATGGATTCAACCTTCTGCCCATCTATTTGATATATAGACAATTGGGCATCAGCAGGATAATATACAATCTTTGAACGGGCAGTGAATGGATTGGGAAAGATTAATTTGAGATTAGACCGGATATCCGTATTTCTTGTAGTTTCTTCAATACCGATTTGATTAAGGCTACGGGAAAAATATATATCAGGGTTAGTCTGGCCATTACGGCAGTCACACCACAGGGCTGCAATATATTGATTACCTGCTGTACAGGCAGTATAGTCGCCAATAAAGGTATTGGCATAAGCAACCGTATCCGATACCCTTTGATTAACACTCCAGGTTACACCATAATTCGTTGAATATGCATAATACTGACCAATCCAGTATCTGCTGCGACCTCGTGTATCATGCCAGACAACATGGAGATTGTCATTTGGGTCAACTGCAATCCAGGGGTAGAACTGGAGTGTTGTATCACCAGATGGCGTATCATTTATCTTCACGGGCGTTGACCAAGTTACACCCTGATCTGTTGAACGAGAAAAACTGACATCTAATTGGTTACTACCCCAGCGGGAATCAGCAAAGACCACATATAACCTTGTGCGGTCAAGGCTTGTCGCAAATGAAGGTATATTGTTCAAACGATATGGAGTTGAAGGCGGACTCCAAGGACAGGTTATAATCGTTTGCTGCCCGAGCCAGGAACTACCTAAATTCGTTGACCTGTTCAAACGGACATTCTGCATACCCCAGCCCACAAATAGATTCTGTCCGGTCCCGCGGAAAGGCATAGTGCCATTACCACCTGAACCTACTGATACAGCTGCAGACCAAGTCTGTCCATAATCAGTAGACCTTTTGAAACATAAGTTGCCGGTTCCACCATAATCAAACCAAGTCAAGAACATATAATTGCCATCAACTGCTGCCCAGGGTTTGTCATCAAGGTTATTTGGAGTATTAGGAGTTAGGCAGACAGAGGGTCCCCATGTCTTTCCCCAATCACGTGATTTTGTAAGATAAATATCGCCAGTATAATTTGTGGGATTATATGAAAGCCAGACATAACAAATATGGCCTGAATCATTCACTACAATACACGGGTCGCAATCACCAGGATAGGTTGGCTCATACATTAGAGTTTCAGCCCAAGTTGCACCACCATTCGTAGAGCGGGCAAATCCCACATGGTATACGCCGAGGCGATTGTCGTTCCAGCCACCGCAGAATAGAGTATCTTGATAATTTGCCATGGTTGTCTCATTTTGATTACCTGTTCCTGGGTCCTGGCTCACCTTTATATTAGGAATCCAGGGAGGGTCACCAAATAGTATCCCGCATAAGAATAATAATATAGTAATCCTCATTTCTCCTCCCAGGTTGAAAGAAATGCTTTGATTTTATCCATCAGTTCCTTTTCCAGGTTTCCGTTGGATTGTGCAAAGCGCCAGTGTGGTGGAATAAGTAATAGAGCAGAAGGGGTTCCAAAACGCTCAAAACCTGCATTAATTTCAATTTCAGTTTGTTGGGAGTCCGTTCGTTTTAGTGTTATGAAAATTTGTACCCTTGCCTGCGTCCAACCGGGGTTCTCATCGGGGAATTCCTCAATTATCCACTTGTTAATGTTATTTACATCAACCTCTTTAACAATGGTATAAATAGATGTTTCGTCCTTATATGCAATATCGTATCCGTATTCTGTAATAACCCTTTCTATTGAAGCTACAACTTCAATAGGTGGACAGTTTAATACAGAACTCGCGGTTAATAGAGAAAGAGTAAAAAATAACATATACACCTCCATACTAAACTATATTATATATATTTTTTTTCACAAGTCAAATACTTCTTTCTAATCTTGACCATAATGATTTAATAATTATAATAAGATTAAAATGTCAGGAACAATCTATACCCTTGGGACCGGAATGAGAAGTCTAAATGAATTTTTGAAGATAATCAAGCAAAACAGGATTAATATAGTTGCTGATGTGCGGAGATTTCCTACAAGCAGGTTTGAGGAATTTAAAAAAGAAACCCTTAATCAGACCTGTATAAAAGAGGGTATTGATTATATTTATTTCGGGAATGAACTTGGTGGATTTCGCAGTGGTGGATATGAAAGATACACGGAGACAGAGGAGTTTATAAAAGGTATCAATGAACTTGCTAAAATTGCTCATAGTAAAACTATTTGTATAATCTGTGCGGAAACCCTACCCTGGAAATGCCATAGAAGATTCATTGCAAAAAAGCTGATGGAGATGGGTTATGAGGTTATCCATATTATTGATGAGAGACGCACCTATCAACAACAGAAGACTACCAACCTTGAATTTATTTCATAAAGAAAAGGGTTATGATGCCTGCTCAACTTAAAATAGGTTGCTGTGGTTTTCCTATTGCCCGGGGAAAATACTACAAAAAATTTTCAGTGGTAGAAGTTCAGACAACATTTTATGATTTTATCAAGCCCGAGACATTAAAAAAATGGCGCTCTGAAGCACCGAAAGATTTTGAATTTGTTTTGAAAGCAATACAGTTTATAACCCATCCTGCAAATTCACCAACATATAAAAGGGCGAAACACATAAGGGATTTGAAATTGAAAGACTTAGGAAATTTTCAACCGACAAATGAGGTTTTTAGATGTTTTAAGACGCTGATTGAATATGCAGAGACCTTGAAATCAAGGGTAATAATCTTCCAGACACCGCCAAGTTTCAGCCCTGAAAAAGACAACATAAATAATATGGAGAAATTCTTTGATAAAATTGAAAGAAAAGGTTATATATTTGGCTGGGAGCCGAGAGGAAAATGGGGGCCAGAAGAAATCAAAAGAGTTTGCGAAAAACTTGATTTGATCGATGTCGTTGACCCATTTCTAAGGGAATCCAGTTATGGCAAAATCTTCTATTACCGCCTGCACGGAGGAGCGGGTTACAGACATAAATTCACTGATGAAGAATTAAAAGGATTGGCAGAGAGAATAAAAGGCAAAGAAGGCTATGTTATGTTTAATAATATTACCAGTTTTGAAGATGCCCAAAAGTTTTTAAAAATAATATGATGGAAAATGAAATCTAATCGGAATTTAACTATGGTTTCGGATTTTCCGCCCACTCTTTGAACCCATCCGCCTTATGGTCAGAAAAGACTATGTTGAGGAAGCAAAAGAAATTTTAAACGACATAGATTTTAGTTCTACATCTGAAGACCAGACTTGATGACAGAGGAACATTATGCGGACAGGGATTGCTGATTTACCATTACATTATGGCAGGGCACCGAAATGGCTCTTTGAGAAAATGGTCAAACTCTCAAGGGCAATCATTGAGGTGATTGTGCAAGAGTATGGAACAGAGGAATTTTTAAGGCGCATCTCTGACCCATTCTGGTTTCAGGCATTCGGCTCAATCTTGGGCTTTGACTGGCATTCATCAGGCGTTACTACAACTGTTTGTGGTGCAATGAAAGAAGGAACAAAGGACATTGCCTTTGAACTTGGATTATTCTTCTGTGGTGGCAAGGGTGGAACATCAAGAAGGACCCCAAAAGAGATTGAAAAGATTGGCGAGAAACTGGGCAAAGACACGAAGAATTTGATCTATGCATCAAAACTCTCGGCAAAGATTGATAACACCTGTGTCCAGGATGGATACAATCTGTATCACCATATGTTTATATTCACTAAAAATTTTGATTGGGCAGTGATTCAGCAGGGTATGAATGTAACACCCCTCACCCTTTCCTTCTCCCGCAAGGGGAGAGGAGAAATAAAAAAAGGAACTGCCCGCAGATATCATTGGCTTTCTTTGAATCTAAAATCTTATATCTGCGAACCACACAATGCAGTCTGCTGTGATATAATCCAGCCCTGCCTCAATATGGTGGCGGAAGAGAGTGAACGGTCAAGAACCACAATAACTGAAATTTCAAAAGAAAAGCCAGAAAAGATACTAAAAGATTTTGATATAATTCTAAGGATGCCCTCAAGACATCCAGTATTAGAAGTTGATATCAACCCAAAGTATTTGTACAAAGTGTTACTAAAAACATACGAATCTGCACCAGGAGATTTTGAAAATTTTATCCAGATTGAAGGGATTGGACCAAAGACCTTAAGGGCACTTGCCTTGATTGGTGAATTAATCTATGGTGCAAAACCTTCTTTCAGAGACCCAGCACGATATTCATTCGCTCATGGTGGTAAGGATGGATTTCCTTATCCGGTCGACCGAGCGACATATAACGAATCAATAAGATTCCTTGAATCTGCAATACGAAGTGCAAAACTTGGCGAAACCGACCGTTTGAAGGCGTTGCGCAGATTAAAATTTATTTAGACGTCTGTAAGACCTATTCTACTATAACTATTTTCTTCTCCAAACTTTCTTTAGAATATTCCATGCGTATTATGTACACCCCTGGTGGAACTGCGTTTCCGTTCTCATCCGTGTTATCCCAATAAATATTAAAACTACCTGAGCCATACACGGTGAATATTTTTTTCACAAATCTCCCCATATTGTCAAAAATTTTTATTTCTGTCTTGCTACCACTTGAGTTGATACCAATAAATGTTGTATGATTTGAAGGATTTGGATAGACAGATAAATTAACTTTACTTTTTTCATTTATTAATTTTTCTTCAAGACCCACAACCGGCAATATGGTAAAAGGATGGGGTGTAATTGTAACAGCAGTGTCATTTGCAGTAGTCGCTGTATACTTAATGTAGCAATTAGAGGAACCCTGAATGTTAGATGGTATTCTCCATTGGTATCTACAGTTATTTTGTAAATTAGAAGCAATCACTGTCCAGGGTCCATTTGGACCGGTTGTGTCGTGCCAACATAATATCGCAACTGAAGAGACAACTA
>FMJZ01011637.1_pt1 | contig 12554 bp, 15 predicted proteins | sample 1987881 | NCBI WGS metagenome assembly FMJZ01 (sample SAMEA4378227, study PRJEB15110) | soil metagenome | biome: soil; feature: Field; material: Soil | place: India | collected 2015-03-11 | depth 0 m | reverse complement strand
CCAGATACTGTAACAGAAAAATTACCCCCTCCTGGAGTATACTCACACTTCTGTGTTTGGGAGTTATATGTATACTCAGCAGGACATGTAGGCTGCTTATACTGAGGATTGCACTGTGTCTGTCCAACAGGACAAATGTATCCTTGTGGTGTCTGCTGACACTGGTATATCTCATTTTGCTGTATTTCACCATCGCCATTGCTATCCACTGCACAAGAGTTTTCAGGGAAAGTAGGCTCAGTGCCACCTGAAGGTGTTGCTGTTACAGATTCACATCTTTTGATCTCTGCATTCCATATATAAAGTCCAGGACAGAGAGGTTGCGATATACATACTTTTCTATCCGTTGAATAAACATAAGGTGCAAGACACTTACCTGCACTGTTTTCAGGTTCTAAAATACAATATCCTGCTTCCTGCGAAAATGTTCCCACCTTTGTTCCATCACTGGTGGGTAAACAATAAGGGGTGGCAGTGTCAGCATAGGCTCTACCAGTTAAGGGAAATATGCTTTTTAAGTAATGGAAATCAACTGTAATATCAGTAAATAAAAAAGTAAAAATAACAATTAAGGATATTGCTTTCCTCAACATATCAGTACCCCGGCAATGTCTTGATATTACCCGATGTACAAATCATGTCCTGACCTGCAAATCTCATTGTCTGCATAAGAGTGGAGGCTGCACCAAAATCATTCATGCACTGACAGGGAATATCTATTACTTCTCCCTCCTCAACAGGGCAGGTGTCATTGTAGCAGGGACGATAGTAGTAAACATAATTCACATTTCCTGTGTTTACTTCTGTAACCCTTCCACTTACTCCAACTCCTACATTAGGACGATTTGCTTTAACCTTACAAGCTTTTTCGCAGGAGTCTCCAGTTGCTCCTCCACCAACAATAAATTGTTGATTCGCATAAGTGTTCCATGTGTTCCCTTCTTTCCTGACATCTGTAAAAGTTATCCTGTCTGAAGAATACTGGCTGGATGGAATAACAGTCGCAAGTCTCTGTTTTGCTCCTGATAGATCTATGCCCTGATCTTTACATAAATAAACTCTACTTTTTAACAGCCAGTCAAAAATATAAGTCCTATCACACATATTAACAGGTTGTTTTAAAGGAGAAAGTCCTGTTCTAACTCCTTGTCTTATTGTCTGCACATTGTCTATTGTTTCTTCCCATAAAACACAGTTTTGATTACTTTCATAGTCTTCACAGGTAGACTCTATGTTCTGTATTAACTCGCAGGTAGTATTTGTTTTTATATTGACAATAGAAAAACCCTCACCGCATCCTGCAACTGCTACTCTATTTCTTGTTCTTAAAGTATGTGGCTCGCCATATTGTTTAAAATAATTGGTCACATTAATATTTAGTCCCCAATCCCAACTTGTTGATAACTCACATTTACCTGGAGGATAACTGTTAGGGGCTGTCCAGTTTCCATAAGGTCCATTCCAGACCAAGTAATTATTAAACCAAACCTGTATCCAGTCATCCCACTTTGCCCTTATCAAAGTTGCATTTTCTATTAAGTCAGGTCTTTTAACTAATAAATCATAATATGTTTCATATATTGCACAGCCTGCACACCAGTAATTGTCTCCTTCCCAACCAAGCACCACCTGAATACATTTTTCACCACAGGATCTCACAGTTCCACCATTTCCACCAACAGGCTCTATAATGTCATAAATACCAATTCTTTGTTCTCTTAGATTCCTCCTTATTGAACATGCCCTAAGATTAGAAATGCTTTGCGATTGATTATAAGCACTGTACATAAGGTTATAAAAACTCCCTGAATCCTGAGATTGAGACAAGACCAAATTTTCAACTGCAGGGGAAATTGTATAAGGAGTCTTCCAGTATGACTCAGGATATAAAGCACCACTTCCACCCCCTGTTACTCCACATTCTCTTGTTCTCTGCCCATAAAAGTATATTGCAGCACCATCTACTCTTGCTTCAGATATGGCATATCTTGAGTCTGCTTTCTGAAATGCTCCTGCTACTGCACCACCGAAAACCTTCAATACATACCCGATGTTGTTCCACAGTAAATTATTACCACAGGATTGATTAGTGCAAAAACAGCCCGCTAAGGAGGTTAAACCAACTTCCTGTAACTGTATATTTCCATTATTGTATTCAAAAGAATAATTCCTGCAGTTTACCCACGTTCCCGGATTACAACTTATAAATCCATTCGTGCATATTCCTGATACATTGTTCACCGTCATTGATCTGTCCATTTTGCCATCCATGTCACTGTCCCAGTATATATCGGCATCAAAATCGCCTGTTGCTTTCGGTCTTATAAGCACTGTGAGAAACTCTTTACTGCTTGGACATACTAACTGCACATCACCGCTTTGGGATCGATCAATGGTAAATAGTTTGTCTCCGCCAAGCAAAGGATTTACAAAGTTTTGCTTTATTGTTTTCTCTGAGCCTGCCTTGTCTCTAAACTGAGAGTGCATGCTACCTGCTATATCTGAAGCATTCTGTTCCGCATGAGAAACAGTTATAAATAAAAACAGTAAACTACTTGCTATTACGCCTTTTAACCATCTCATTAATTGCCTCTTCGTAACTCATTCCATTGTTCACCATGCTTTGTATTTCTGCTATTTCTGTAGGGTTAGAAGTATATATGTAGTATGAATAAGAATCAACCATTAGTCTTGCTACACCCACGCCAAAACTATCGGAATGTATGAATATTTCTGAATACTTCGGTGCATTGTATTTGACCGAGCTAAGAATATTTAAAGTAAACTCATCGTAATCTATAAGTTTTTTATCTTTTGCTACTGTAAAATCACCGCTTTCAAGGAAAAACTTAAATGCAGAGTTTGAATTTATAACCTGTCCAACCCTACCAAAATGTTCAAGGTCAAGTATTGACTGAGTTATTATCCCAAAGCTTCCTTTGTATTTTCTTGCTCTACGATACCCTTCCTCAATAACTTTTTGAAACACTTCTGTATCCTGCAAAAACTGCCATGCCTCATCCATTATGACCATACGAGGATTTTCCCTACTGCTAAGATACAAATCCATCGTAACTGTGTTTAAAACCTGAAGCACTACCACCTTGAACAAATCAGGCAATGCTTTAAGATGTTCAAGCTCAAGAACTACAAAATCATCCTGAGATATGTCAAAACTTGTCTTTCCATTGAAATATTTCCCATAAACTCCCGACGAAACAAACTTGTCGAGATTAAAAGCAAGATGCGTTGCGATAAGTTTAAAGTCCTCTACACAAGCCTCTTTGCCTTCACAAAGAATATCTCTACTGTTATAATACTTGGGAAATTCAGCAAGATACATTTGCACATGGTCAACAAGAGCATCCTGTCCAAACTTTTCAATTGTCCACCTAACTGCTGAATTAAGCAGATTTACAACACTTTCATGATTTGTTCCCTGCGGAAGTTGTCCTGTGGAAGATATAGCCATCTGCAGAATTATGTTTGATATAACAGGAATATCGTATTGTTCCTCTCCTTCCTTTATGTTAGAAAAAGGATTTATACATATATCACTTTCTGGAGAAAACTCAAGAAACTTGCCATTAAACATTTTGGCAAGTTTCTTATAACTTCCTCCTATATCAACCATTCTTGTTTTTACTCCTGCACCAAGATAATTAGTAACAATGTAGTTGCAGGTAAAGGACTTACCTTTACCTGTTGGTGCTGCAATATAGAAGTTGTAAGATGAGCTACCTTCGCTAAATATGTTCAATCCTACTATCTGTCCTTTTCTACCACCGAATATAAGCACAGGCTCTCCCGTTCCCATGTAATCTACCTGTGCAGGTATCATAGGAGGAAGCGATTCCGCAGGAACAATAAAATCTCTGTCAAGAAGGTTTATTGTCCTTTGGTCTGCATAACACCCAAAAGGCAAACTGTATGTAAATAGCGGTAGCAGTATGGTTGAATCCTCTTGCATTACCGCACCTGTTGTCTCCCAAAGTTTTATTACCCTGTAAACTGCAGTTCTTGTCTGCTCCTCATCCTCTGAGTAAACCCATACAATCGGAATGATCCTGAAAAACTTCTCTCCTTTGTCTACTTTGTCAACTGCCCAGAAATACTCCTCCTGCTTTCTCTTAAGAGAAGCAATAAATGAACCCATTGCCTGTTGACTGAAAACAAGATTTGCTTTGCCATGTATTTTTGTTTTTAAATCTTCAACAAATATATTCAGGGTATACCAGAAAGGAGTGTTGACCTGAGATACATCACCACTTATTCCATCATAGCTACCTGTAACCCTGTTTGCCCAGAAAAAGTCTATTTCCTGGGGCATGCTTTTTACAGTAACACATCTAAAATACTTCGTTAATTCACTGTCTTCTATGCCATTGCCATTTTGCTTTACAAACTTGCTTGTTGTCTTGATAAATCTGTTTTCAACTTCTACGTCTGTGTCAGCTGATATAGCCTGTGCATTAATAGGTTTGCTTTTACACCATGAATTAACTGTTTCAGGATTCCTGCCATTAATTATTTTTCTTAGCAAACTCAGATAAACATTAGGTCCGCATAAAATAGGATTCAGATGAACTGACTGAAGTATCTCCCTTGTTGAAGACATCAATTCTTTAAGAAGATTTTCGGTTATTTTCTTTGAAGGCACTTTCATAGTAAAAAATAACCTGTAATTTCTTACAGGTGGATTGCCTGTCTTTTTACTTTCATAAAACTCTCTTAACGAACGATAGGCTTTTTTAACATAAGAAGGAGAATATCTTTTGTAGTGTTCGTAATAATCCATATATGCAGAAATATCAGGGTCAGCATAGAGAATAAACTGTAAAACTGTTCCTTCAGGATAGTTTATTTGAAACAGTCCTTTTAATGTCTGAAGGGACTGCATGCCAAACACTAAAACAGGCGTGCATTCATACATTATGCCAATTGTTTCATCCTGATTGTAAAAAACTCCCGATTCCTCATCATAAGCAACAGGACTGAAATATTTACTTAATTTATTTCTTCTTAAATCTCCCTCAAGTTCTGAGTAAGATAAAACTTCTTCTTCATGCTTTTCTCTCTTTAAACCTATTAACTCAAGTAATTTAGCCATCTATATCACCCCTTTACTTATTTTTTTCTTTTTTCCATAAAGGAGGAGGCTCAAGAGGATCAAGGCTTGTGCCTTTCTGAAAATCATATATTCCATATCTTGCAGGATCATCCCCTCCTGTCATAAGTCTTATTGCCCTTGCAGTTCTTGTATATATTTCGTCCAAAGATACCACTCCCGAACTTATCGGCATATACTGTCCTGTTTTCTGATCAACAACTATTATGGTTGGTGTTACTTCTACACCAAACTTTGCCTGCACTGAAGGATTTTTACTTATATCAACTACCTTTACAGGTATTCCATCTGATTCCGCATACTTAAGTATCTTTAATTGAGAATCACAATACCCGCATCCAGGTTGAACAAATACAACATATCCAAACTCTGATGCGTTCTTCTTTGCATAGTCCTGAAGCTCTCCTGCTATCAGGTCTCTTCTTTTTGTCATGCCCGGACCTGAAATAGGAACATCTCTTTCAGTTGAAAGCTCTGGATACTTCTGCCACACATACCCTGCATAATGAGAAAAAAGTAATGCTTTCTTTCTTGCTACATCCTGTAGATTATAAAATTCATAAACATTTTCTTCTGTTGGCTTCTGAACTGCTTTCTTAAGATAGTAATCATAAAGTTTGCTAAATTCATCAGGATGCATGTATAAAAGTTCATCGTATGAGTATTCCTTTAAAGGCTTTGGAGTAAATGCTTGTTTTGATTGCTCTGCTTTTTTGTCCTCTTTTTTTGCTTCTTCCTCTTTTTTAGGCTTTTGATAATCCTTATACCACCACCAACCTTCTTTGGTTGGTGCTTTGTAATATGTCTCCTTGTTCTGTTCCTGTAAAGGTTCCAGAGAGCTCTGTGCCCATACAGGAAATATAAATAAAACTAACACTAAAAAAACCGCTAAATATTTTTCCATTTTACTCACCATATAGGTAATAGCTTTGCTGCTATTTTGTCTGCATTTACAGGTCCAAAATATCTGCTATCGTAACTGTCCTTGTGGGTTCCCACTACAAAATATTGATTTTCTGGAATTTTATATAAACAGTAGAATGTGCCACAGGGATTAAAAGGATTTACAGCAATGCCTGTTTTGCTTTGATGTTTTGCTCTACCAAGATAATCATCACCACAGTAATATTCATCTCCTCTTATTTCAAGAACCTCTCCTGGTGCACAACCTATGATTTTACTTATTAACCTACCTTTAGCAAATATGTCACTTTCATCTGTTTGAACCAAAACATAATCTCCCTTCTTAAGACCTTGAGCATGCACCCTCCAAAACACACTTTTATCAATAGAATATCCATAACTTACTACGATATTGGAAACAAGAAAATATCCCACAAGACTAATAGCACTAATACCAAAAACAGTTAAAATCAAATTCTTAGGACTTTTAAGAAGTCTATTTGCTTTGAGTCTCAGGTATTTCTGTCTTCTTTGTAGAGTATCCCTTAAGTTCAGGAGTAAGGTTTTCAACTCTATCACCTCCTAATAGGACATCTGATGTGATTATTATTTTTCTTTTTGGCGTTTTAACTACGATTTCCTCAATTTTGTCTATTCTCTTCTTTAATTCTGCTTCATCTATCTGTTTTGTAAGATATAAATCCCTCAACACCGCTATATAGCCCTTTAAATCAAAAGTCACTATTTTTGTTGCAAAAAATCTGTCATACGCTAAAATTGAACAAACAGATACTACTAAAGAAATTAAAGCAATTTTTATAACTTCTCTTATTTTCACTCTACTTTCCTCCGTTTAAGGTCTTCTCTATAAGAGATATGTTAGCCCCATACACAACATTTCCATTAATAACATAGGTCGGAGTCCCTCCCACACCTGCAGATTGTGCTATAGACATGTGTTTCTGCATTACAGGTTCTGCTTTTGCTATACATTCATCTGAAACACTTACTTCTTTACCAGACATTACCTCATCATAAGCTTTCTTTTTATCTTTACTGCAGATTACATAAGCGATTTTTCTTTTTGATGAATCTCCATGGAAAGAAAGGAAAAAGAGATATTCAGTGTAATCACTTCTCTTTGAAAGATATTCATACCCTCTTTTACAGTAAGGACATTCAGGATCAGTGAATGTAACTACTTTGTTTTTACCATTACCTATTTTAATTGCTTGGGATAAATCAATGCTTTCAAGTTTTTTTCTTGCTATTTCCTGCTTGCGTTCTGCTGTAACTGATTTTCCAGTCTTTGTCCAGATTTCACCAAAAATCATGTAACCCTTTGGTGACCAATACATTATCTGACCATCTTTGGTTACTACTTCATATAATCCAGGGATTGGAGATTCTGAAACTGAATCAATGGTGAAGTTTGGAAAAATTTTGGACAGTTGACTCTTTACCTCATCATTTTTTAAAACTCCATAAGCAAAAGAAATAGATACTACTAAAAAAAACAGCACTAAAAGGGCAACTTTTTTCATCTCATTTGACCTCCAATAAATTTTTTAGAGCAATTATCAAATAAATATTACCTTCAGACAAACGAAAAGAAACAGGATAGGCTACTTTTTCACAGTGGGAGAATATTAGTCCACCACTGTTAAAAAAGTAGCCAAATGACTACTTTACTTTTCACTGGCGGGGAATATCTTCTGACAGAAGTCCTCTAAAAGACATTTCTTTTACTATCCACTTCTCTATCTCCTTAGCTATACCTAAATTTAAAAGCTCGACAAGATGTGCTGGAAAGATACAGGAGTCTCTATCAGTATCACACTTGTAAACAAAACCATTTGGCCCCAGTTCTTTAAGTATGCCCTGAAAATTTGCATCAGTTATTTCTCCTCGTTTGTTTTGTTCAGCCAGTTGGTCAATTAAGGCTTTTCTATACTCCTTCGCTTTATAACCATCAATAACAATTTCATAAACAAATTCCTTTTCAAGGGAGACAAACTCACATGTTACTTTTACAGCAGGAGACTTAAACTTAAACATGACTGTTCCATCCTCATTGACTTTTTCAATATCTTTAAAGATCAGTATTAATTTGTAAGAATCTGAAAAAGGAAACCGACTTATAAAGCATGCTTTTGATTTTTGACTTTCTTTCAATAAGTCTTCAAATCTTTTTTGATAAGAAGTCAAGGCAAAAAATCCACCATTCTGTGCATCTTTAATGTCTATATAGTCTTTATAAGCCCTGAACACTACAAGACTTTCAATAGAATGAATCTCCGAAATGAGTTTCAAAGATGCTTTTTCGTTCCTTAGTCCTTTTTTCCATATAGAAAAGTTGTCTGACACATATTTATTTATTGACTCTATCTTCTGACGTCCGGCCTCATCTGATACAGCAGCTTTAATCGGTTTTATTTTTTTAAATTCGTCTGTTCTGAAATCAATCTTTCCGTATTTGCTGTGTAAATTATACAAAGCTAAATGATAATTGTATATGTCACTGACGTAGCTGTCAACCTTACTGGCTATTTCCGCATCAGATTCACAATATGCAACTCCTCCCAAAAATAAAAAAGGTAAAACAATCAAAATTATCAGAATCATTTTTCTCATAAAGAACCTCCATTTCAGTTTTAACTTATCCTAAAACATTCCACCAATCTGTGTGGCAATTTTTTCAGCAATTGCTCTTGCTGCCTCTGTTTTATCTATGTTTGTCTGCTGGGCTGTGCAGGCAATTTTGGTTCTGTAAATCTGATAGTTTGAATTTATCTCCTGCTTCGTCTGTATTGTGGTTGAACTGCCTTGCTGAGCATTAGTTATAATCTGTCCTGTGACTGTTCTGTCAGTTCTCTCCTGTATCTGGACATCAACAACTCCTGCATAGGTTTCAACTTTTAATGCTTTGCCTAAAAGAGCACCACCAACACCACCAACCAATGCACCAATTAATCCGAGGGCTATTGATGTATCTCTGCTCTGTCCAATTAAAGCACCACTTCCCCCACCTACAAGTGCTCCCTCAAGAGCTCCCTCTTTTGTGCCTGTCTGGCGATAATAATCCATATACAGTATGTTAGTTTGAATAATGTAACCTGCCTGAGTTGGGTCATTTACAACCTGATAACCCTTCGCAGTAAGTCTACTTGCAATGAGATTCTGGAGCATTCCTGTATCCACCTCCTGCATGTCTGAAGTGTTGTTGACTGTTACATAGATTGTTCTGTTTTTAGCTTTCACCACAGGATCAAGAAATATGGTATCAGTCATTTTGAGTTTTACCTGCATGTCACTGTGCTCAATAGCATTAATCATCTGCCCACAGCCATAGCTATTTAGAAGAAAAATAGCTAAAACTAAAAGTGACAAAATTTTAAATTTAGGAGTTTGATTCATAACAATGCCTCCTTTTTAAGTTTTTAGTATTGATTATAAAATTTCAAGTTATGTTTATATCAAGCTCAGAAATTACAGCAATTATAAGGCAGTCAGTTCCTTTTCCTTCTGAAATCAGCTTTTCTACGACAATATTTTCTGCTTCCTGTTTATTATGTGCAAGAACAGTTTTTCTGTAGAAATTACCCTTCCACTTATAAAAGACAATCCAGTTTTGATAATTATTATTACGTTCACTGCTCTCTGACATATTGTCTTAAAACCTCCCAGACTTTCTGGCTGTATTTAATTCTTTTTATTTTTGAGCTGGCATTATAGCAACCCACTGCTTCCCATGTATAACCGTATTTATTAATACATTGAGCCAGAACCCACGCTCCCACATGTATGTTGTAGCAGGGATTCCAGATTTGTCTTTCGTCATAAAGACCATACTTCTTGAGAACAGGTAACCATGAGGTATTTATCTGCATGATTCCAATGTCATATGTTCCATTGCCATTTCTGTTCAATGCAGTATAATTAAAATTGGATTCCACTTTGGCTATTGCCCAGAGAAGATTTGGGTGTATTCCATATTTCTGACCAGCTTCTAAAAAGCACTGGTTGATTTCGTATGGTTGTAATGACTGGCTGCTGCTTATGTTTTGAGTTAAAAAAATCAACATAAAAATTACCAATAAAATTAAAACTTTAAATCTTATAAACATTTAATTTTTCCTTTGCCTCAGCTACCAGAGGTTTAATTTTGTTAATTATTTTTCCACTTCTATAATCATTTAATATGAAAGACAGGAAAACATAAGCATCTTCTTCCCAGAATTTAATTACCTGTTCCGCAGCTTCACCTCTACTGGCAAGAAAATTACTGTAATAAACAGGATTTTTAATCAATTTTTTCAGGTCATTAAAAGCCAGAACAATAATACTCCCGATAAGTCTCTTAATTCCTGAAAGTTCAGGATTTATATTCTGTTCCTGCAAAGTTTCAGGATATCTGAACATAAAAATCCTCCTTTTAAAGATTATTAATTAAATCATCAATACTTTTGACTACGAGAGATTTTCCACCGAGTTTTTCTACTTTTTTAAGAAACTCTTTCTGTTTTTCTGTTAGCCTTCCTTTTGAACTTTTACATTCAATTGCTACAAACTGTCCTTTAGGGGAGCAGGCTATTATGTCAGGCGAGCCCGCTGTTCCCAATTTAATTGCCCGTTTTTTATTATTTGAATCAAAAATAACAAGCCCTGAATTATTTCTTATTGCTATGTAACCCATTAAAGAGAGATATTCAAGGCATGTTTTCACAATTCCTGATTCCTCTTTTTTATACTTGACCTTTTCTTTTTTGTGATCAGAATTCTTTAAATACTTTTTCTCTCCATTCTTCTGCAAATTTTTTAACAGCAGAATCGCTTCCTTTTCTGCCAAACAGAGCATTTTCTGCCTCCTCTGAAATTTCTACTTCGTCAATAACAAAAGTATTTTCAAGATAAGGAGTAATGGATACAATAAATTTTTCATCTTTTCTGTCAATAATTACTTTCCCCATATATTTACTCCGATTTATTTATCTGAACCATCATTGTTTTGTTTTATGGACAGAGATTCATTTAATGTTTTAATCTGACTGCCGAAATCAAGATAAATTCTTGCTATTTTTTCTATTCCCTCAAGATTACCTTCTACAGAAAAATCTATTCTCTTTTTGCTGAGAATTTTAAATGCCATCATGATCTGAGCTCCTTCATTGGAACGGGGGATAAATACAATGGAATTTCTTCGTCTTATAAGAAGTTGCTTTTGCTCATAAGTATCATTGACTTCATTCCACTGTTCGTAATTAAATGTAAAAAATCCTGGAATTACCTCTTTGAGTTTATCCCACAAAGAGGAAATCTTTTTTCTTACTTCTTCAATCTTTTTTTTAGCTTCGGTAAGAGAAATAGAAAAACCAACATTTCTCATGATTGAATTAATTTTTTTGTCAAGCTCAAAAATGCTGAATACAAGTTCTCTTGGTAGAGCAGATTCACTGATCAGGACTACAATGCTTCTTGTGTCCTGAATCTGTTTCATTTTTCTTTCAAGAATTATCTGTCCTTTACTTTTGGCTTCTTGGGCCACTGATTCAGTCATACACTGACCTCCTTTTGTTTGTTATTGTAAGGATTTAATTTCAATATCAATATTACCTACCAAACTTTGAAGAATCTTTTTTGCTGTTATAAGATTTTTTCCCTTTTCACCAACAAGAAGCCCTACTGAACCATTCTCTGAATATACTGTTGCTTGAGCAAGGGATTTAAAATAAATAACTCTCTGAATTCTATCTTCATAAAGAAGGAGACTTTTTATTAAATCTTCAATGTTTTCATAATATCTAGTAAAAACAAATTTTCCTTCGGGGAAGTGTTTTTTTATTTCCTGACTGTTTATATATGGTTTAAAAATTTCATTCAAATCTCTGTTTGTGAAATTTTTATCTGTTTTTATAAGAATTTTGAACAGATTTTGATAAATTCCTATTTTTTTAATGCTCAACTCATAATTAATAAGAGGTTCACTTACGAGATATTCAATGAGTTTTCTTATATAAGCAGGTGATTTCTGAGTGAGAGTGATTCTTGCTCCCTTGATTTCAAACACAGCAGCCCAGTCTGTATCGCCGATTTTATAGTCATGTGCAGCATATTTCTTAGGTAATTGTGCAAAAAGTTGGGTTCCCACAATGTTACATAGAAGGCTGTCATGATCTGGCAATTTTTTAACTACCTGAAAAAGGACGAGGTAATTGATTTTGATTACAGGAGAATTAAACATATGTTTTTATTACTTTTTCTGAAATAAAAGATATTTAACGGTATCTTACCTTTTGTTCCTGCCAGTAATAGGATACTATATGGAAGCATGGCATGGAAATATTACTTAAAATATTCGCAGGGTAATATACAAATAACTTTAGTTCAGTAGATTTTCGAATATCAGGTTTCTAACCTGAAATTATTCCCTCCTTTCTCTTGCAATGCAGGTTTTTATTTTCAATTTTTTAATTTTTATTTTTTATTTTCCTTTTTTCAGCAATTTTAGTTTGCCTGCATTGCA
>FMJZ01008429.1_pt1 | contig 12555 bp, 11 predicted proteins | sample 1987881 | NCBI WGS metagenome assembly FMJZ01 (sample SAMEA4378227, study PRJEB15110) | soil metagenome | biome: soil; feature: Field; material: Soil | place: India | collected 2015-03-11 | depth 0 m | reverse complement strand
CGCCCACCTCGTCCTGACCTGAGCGCCGCGAGAGGAGAACACAACCCTCTTGGGTAATAAAAGCTGCCGCCACCTCCGTGATCCGCTTCATCGCTGACCACTGTTCTGTACCGGAAAGCCTCGAGCAAGGGCGCCCGGAGCCCAAGCCCGAAAGCACCCCCTACCCCTGGCCTCTTCACCACACACGAAGTGAGCGGTTACTTCCCAGGCCGGCGCCAAAGCCATCGGGGATATTTGAGGCCGGCCCGTCCCAAGAAACGCTGACCAGGAAACGTTAACCAACCCTAGGTCCTCCCGGTTCTAAAGAAAATTTTTCAGAGCTCTCAAGCAAAAAGAGGCGGAGATATATCCAGCTCTGCAGCCAGCTTTTCCAAGTTTTTCTGCAAAGGAGGATCAATGGGTATGCCTTGGGTGTGGATTTCCTGCTCCTTCAGGTAAGCTTTTTCCCCAGCCGTATAGATTCTGGGCGCACCCGGGGCTTTGGCCGAGGCGCGCAACGTCCGCAGGATCTCGCCCACAATGTGTTTGAATTCCTTTACGGGCAGAAAACGCTGGATATCCAAGGCCAAAAAGAAATGGGCCAGTTGGGAAGGCTTGGGACGACCCTGTTTATCCTGATCGGAAAGCTCTTTGAGAAATGGCCCTCCGGACAGGGCGGAACACAAAATCTCCACCAAGGTAGCCAAGCCATAGCCCTTGTGACCCCCAAGCTCTTCGCCGGCTCCACCCAGGGGCAGGAAAGCATACACGTCCTTGGGCAGCCCAGCGAGAATTGCTTGAGAGTCCGTGGCCGGTTTTCCCTCGCGATCGATCACCCAACCTTCAGGCGCGGGTCTTCCCAAGCGCGCCAGGACCTCGATTTTCCCGCGCTGGCTCACCGAGCTCGCGGCGTCAAAACAGAAAGGGAAAGGCTCGTCCGTGGGGCAAGCGAAGGCAATGGGATTTGTACCGAGCATGGGTTCCACGCCAAAGGTGGGGGCCACGCTTGGGCGGGCGTTGGTGAAACTCATCCCGATCATGTCCTCTTGGGCGGCCATGAGGGCGTAGTAGCCAGCAATCCCGTAATGGGAAGAATTGCGCACCACCACAGCGCCCAGGCCAAAAGCTCTGGCCTTCCTAATCGCGAGCTCCATAGCCCGGTATCCTGCGACCATGCCCATCCCGTTTTGCGCATCCAGGACGGCTGTCGTCGGGCTCTCCCGCACAACCTGAAGCGTGGTCACGGGGGACAGAGTTCCGTTACGTATACGGTTCACGTAAAGCATGATGCGACTGACGCCATGGGACTCAATCCCTCGTAGATCCGCTGTCAAAAGGACATCAGCACAGATCCTGGCGTCCTCCGAAGGCACGCCTAACCGCTGAAACACTGCGCACACAAATTGATGCAGATCCTCCACTTTAATCCTACGATACTCTTCGCTCATTGTTCTTGCCTCCTTACCCGTTCCGCACGAAAAGTATAAGCCCCTGGGGTTTCTAAAAGGGCCGCTCGCCGAACCGTCCGGGTAGCAATCAGGTTCGCGCCCGTACCTAAAAAATTAGCTTCCAGCACTTGGCCGATCTGCACCGGCGCTGTCAATACCAGACCACGAATTTGCTTCAGCGCCTCGGGAATCAAGTGTTTAGGGATCGGCCGATCAGTGCGAACAGAGACCAACGGGTAATCACCACCCACCACCTTCACACTCGTGCTTAAAACCCTCTGGGGGGCAGTAATCTCCTCCTTAGCATGTGCTTCACCGCGCGGACAGCAATTTCCTTCGACCTTGATCAGCCCGTTTTTGTTCAGCTCCACCCGCAAGGTGCAACCTGCTGGACAGGAAATACAGGTTAAAACGCGAATCAATCGGGAATCACCTCCACCTTGAGCTCGGGAAGCCCCACCGTAGCCTCCGCCGGGAGCGACACCTCCACCATCTCCGCAGGGCGTAGCCCTACGTGCTTCTTTTCATAGACACCTGAAACCCGTATTCGTGCCCGGGGAAACGGTCGAGGGACGCGGAGGTAAAGGGTTATTGGTTTGCCCGCCACGATCAACTGAGGAACAAGGGAGGCTACGTTAGTTCCGTGCCGGACAGGCACGCCTTGCGCGGGCGGAAGCTCCCCACGCGCGAAAAGGGCAGCGTTGCGACCTGCATCTTCCCCGATTTTCGCCACCGTATCCACGAGATCGAATACAACCAAAGCGTTGCCCGCTAAAAAGAGCCAGGGAATTTTGGCCTGAAAGTAACTATTCACCACAGCTCCGCGTTGCACTTGTTCCAGGGGAAGAAAGGGCGCCAGCAAGCGCAGCTCAGGCATGAGGCCTACGGAGAGCACCAAGGTGTCAATTTCGATGAACTTTTCTGTGCCAGCAAGAGGGCATCCCATCTCATCCACCTCCACCAGAGTGACCCCGGTGAGCCTTTTCCACCCGTGTACTTGGGCCACGGTGCGACGAAGCAGGAGAGGAATGCCAAAATCCTCGAGGCATTGAACGACGTTGCGCAAAAGTCCACCTGGGAAAGGTTTGATCTCTGCCACCCCTGCGACTTCCACCCCTTCCAGGAACAGGCGGCGGGCCATGATGAGCCCGATGTCACCGGAACCCAAGATCAACGCGCGTTTGCCGGGAAGGACTCCATAGATGTTCACCAGCTTTTGTGCCAGCCCTGCTGTGAAAATCCCGGCTGGGCGCGTGCCCGGGATGAGAAGCGGACCAAACGGACGTTCCCGCGCGCCTGCCGCCCACACTACTCCCCGAGCGCGCACACGAAAAAGTCCGCGCGGACTGACCACTTGAAGTTCCGGACCTTCGGAGACCGCGAGCACTGTGGCCTCCGGGAGGACTTCGGAACCAGAGCTTTCAAGCTCGCGGAGCAGGCGGTGGGCGAACTCGGGCCCAGTAAGCTCCTCTCGGTATCGGTGCAGGCCGAACCCTGGGTGGATACACTGGTCCAACACCCCGCCCAATCTTTTTTCCCGTTCGATGAGGATGGTTTTAGCGCCAGCTTCGGCCGCGGCTTTGGCCGCAGCGATCCCGCCAGCACCACCGCCTACCACCACCACATCCGCCTCGATTCTCACGGCCGGACCCGTCCCCGCACGATTTCTGACCCGGGGCCCTGCAGGGTCACCTCTTCTGGGAAAACCCCAAGTTCCCGAGCCAGGATTTCCAGAATATGAGCAATACAGAAACTCCCCTGGCAAAGTCCAAAGCCCGCGCCAGTCCTGAATTTCAGGCCATCCAAAGTTTTGGACCCACGGCGAATGGCCTCCACCACTTGGGCCTCGGTGACGCGTTTGCAGAAACACACTACGCGGCCCCAGCGAGGGTCCTGGCGAATGAGCTCTGCCCAGGACCCTGCAGAAAGATCCCCAACCCGAGGAATGGGTGGTCGAACAGGATTGAAACTGTCTTTTTTGTGCAGGCCCAGGTCGGGAGCTAGCACTTCCTCGACGAGAAAGCGAGCCACTGTGGGAGCCGCGGTGAGCCCGGGTGAACGCATGCCCCCGGCGTGGTAAAACCCGCGCACAGGACTAGGCCCCACCACGAAATCTCCGCCTGCTGGCTCCGGCCGAAGCCCGGCAAAGGACTTGAGGACTTCAGTGAGGGGGAGCCCGGGCAGAAGGCGTCGGGCACCAGCCAAGGCCTGGAAAAGCCCATCCCGGGTGGTTTGAGTTGCCTCTTTCTCTTCTGGCGGTAAATCCTCGGCCGTGGGACCAAGGAGAATCCCCCCATCCACGGTGGGAAGAACTAGAACACCCTTGGAAACAGGGCTCGGCGTGGGAAAAAGGACGGAGCGCACCAAGCCTTCGGCGGTATCAGCCAACAGTATGTACTGGCCGCGGCGGGGGGTGATCGCCGGAAAAGGCGCTCCAGCCAGGGCGGCCACCCGGTCGGCATAAAGTCCGGCAGCGTTGACCACCGCGTCCACCGCGTACATACCCCGTGATGTTTGCAGAGCCTGCACCCGGCCATGACTCGTGCAGATACGAAGAACCTCTTCTTCGCAATGAAGCTCAGCCCCGTTAGCCGCGGCGTTCTCCGCGGCGGCTTGGGCCAGAGCCCAGGGGGAGGTGATTCCCACTGTAGGCGCCCAAAGGGCCCGGCGCACCTCTGGGTTCACCCACGGTTCCCGCGCCAAAACTTCTTCGCCCAAGACAAGAACTAGTCCAGGAACGCCATTGGCCTCACCCTGCTCCGCAAGGACCCGCAGGACTTCCTCCTCCTGAGAAGAGAAGGCCAAAACGAACCCCCCCACCCGGCGGAAAGGCACACCGAGCTCCTCGCACACCTGGGGAAAGAGGGCGTTACCCTGGACACAGAATTTGGCGCGCAGGGTGCCGGGTTCGTCGTGAAAGCCCGCATGGACGATGGCGGAGTTGGCCTTGGTCACGCCCAGGCCGGGCTCCGGCTCCCGATCGAAGATAAGCACCTCCACGTCGTAGCGGCTCAATTCCCGGGCGATGAGGGTGCCCACGATACCCGCGCCGATCACGGCGATGCGCACCTCATTCCTCCTCCGCCCAACCTTGGGCCCGCTCCACTGCCCTGCGCCAGCCTCGCAACAGCTTGCGTCTGAGTACCTCAGACATGCCCGGCAGAAAGCGACAGCCCTCTCTCCAAAGACGCCGAATGTCCTGCGGGGACCAAAGGCCGAGGGCCCAGCCGCAAGCAAAGGCCGCGCCCAATGCGGTGGTCTCAAGGCAGTGGGGACGCAGGACAGGCTTTGCTAGGATATCCGCCTGGAACTGGCAGAGGAAATTGTTTTGGGCTGCGCCGCCGTCCACCCGCAGTTCCGGGATGGGCCAGGAAAGGGCAAAGGAAAAAACCTCCATCAAGTCGTAGGTCTGGTAGGCAATGGCCTCCAGGGCTGCGCGGACCAGATGCGCTTTTGTCGTGCCGCGGGTAAGACCAACGAAAATTCCGCGGGCATAGGGATCCCAATAAGGTGCGCCCAATCCAGTCAGGGCTGGCACAAAATAAACTCCCTCGTTGTGCGGCAAAGAGAGCGCGAGTTCCTCGCCTTCTTGCGCGCTTTGGATAAGGCCGAGGCCGTCCCGTAGCCACTGCACGGCCGCTCCGGCCACAAAAATCGCGCCCTCCAAGGCAAAACGCGCGCTATCCCCGGTAGCATAGGCTATCGTGGCTAGGATCCCTTCGGATGGAGTAGCGGGCTCTTGGCCGGTGTTTACAAGAAGGAAAGCACCTGTGCCCCAGGTGATTTTTGCTTCTCCTCGTTCCAGACAGGCCTGCCCGAGGAGCGCAGCTTGTTGATCTCCTAAGACGCCAGCCACAGGAATTCTTGCACCCAAGAGATCACGCTGTGTGTGGCCGAAAACGCTGATGCTTGGGAAAACAAAAGGTAAGGTCCTCCGTGGCACCTCGAATATCCGACAAAGCTCTTCATCCCAGCGGAACCGGCGCAAGTCAAAGAGCAAGGTGCGGGAGGCGTTGGTGGGGTCGGTGGCATGAACGCCGGTGAGAGAGAAAAGGAGCCAACTATCTACGGTGCCCAGGCACACTGTCCCGGTTTGGGCTTGACGGAGCAAGGAAGGCTCTTTTCGGAAAAGCCACTCGAGTTTCGTGGCCGAAAAGTAGGGGTCAGGCAGAAGACCAGTTTTTACTCGGATTTCCTGGGATAAAGCAGGGTCAGCCCGAAGCTCTGCGCAACGATCCGCGGTGCGGCGATCTTGCCAGACAATGGCCGGGGCTAGGGGTCTTCCACTAGTGCGGTCCCACACCACCACAGTTTCCCGCTGATTGGTGATGCCAAAACCCAAGAGCTCAGACGGGGAGAGGTCAGCTTGGTGCAAGGCGTCTTGAATAGTCCAGAGCGCGGCGTCCCGGATTTCCCCGGGATCCTGCTCCACCCAACCAGGTTGGGGGAAGCGCAGGGAAAGGGGACGGTAGGAGGTGGCCACGGGGCGGGCCTCGGCGTCGATGATCATGAACCGCACGCCAGTGGTGCCAGCATCCAAGGCACCCACAAACTGTTTGCTTTTCATTGCGTTTGCTTTGAATTATATGCGATAATCTGTTTTGGCGTCAACGAGAGAGGCCCCACCCCTGGGTGGCCAAATAGGAATGGACACTAGGTGCGTAGGCTTAGAGCGTCAGTGGATGCTTTTCTACTCACGTCCTCACCTGCCCCATATTTTTTCATCGAGCTCGGGAAGCTCGGCGATGCTTGCAAGCACATAGTCAGGCTGGATGGGTGAATTGCGAAGATCCTCGGGCTTGGTCACCCCCGTGAGCACGAGGATGCCCTTTAGGCCATGCTCTTTGGCCATGCGAATATCGGTCTCCAAGCGATCTCCGACCATGGCGCAGGCCTCCGCGCGAAGCCCCAGCACTTCCAAAGCTACTTCCACCATGTACCGGGAGGGTTTTCCGAACACTTTTTCCACTTTGCGCCCGGTGGTGGCCTCCAGAGCCGCGATAACTCCGGCCGCATCGGGGATCTCTCCGTCCTCCACAGGGCAGGTGCGGTCAGGGTTAGTGGCGTAGAAATGAGCCCCTCGTCGCAAGGCTTGGAAGGCGATGTTCATCTTGCGGTAATCAAAGGTGCGGTCAAAAGCGGTGATAACATACTCGATCTCTTCCAAGTTTTCAGACAACTTCAGCCCCGCGGCTTGGAGCTCTTCAAGGAGAGGGGGCTCGCCGATGGCGAAGACCCTGGCTCCCGAAGCCTCCTTAGCCAGGTAATGGGCGAGGATGAACGAGGAGTTGATCACGTCTCGTTCGGTAGCGGGAACGCCCAAGAGCGAGAGATTCTGCGCATAGTCCCTACGAGAGTAGAGGGGCTTGTTGGAGACGAAAAGAATCCGACGTCCACGCTTTCTCAGCACCTCAATGGTCTCCTTAGCCCCAGGGATGAGCCTCTTCCCCCGATAGACGGTGCCATCCAAATCCAAAAGATATCCTTGAACGCTCATAATCTTTGTTCGTTTTCGGTAAGCTCACGACCGTGCTTCTTACAGCAAAACCATGAGCTGCAGATAGTATACGCATGCTCCCATCCCTTCACGTCTACAGCAGTTACCAGGCTTCGGGGGTCAGCAGCCTATCGCTTTTGCTTGCTCCGCATCCTGATTCCTTGTGAAATCTGCCCGCACGTGGAGAAAGGCATTTAGTGATGTCTAGAGAAATTTATCTGTGGGACAGCATGGTAGTCTTATCCGAAAAACCAGCAGCAAAAAGACCTTTATTGCAGACAAAACCCACAAAGGGATCGCAAGAGGTAAAAGAGCAGACGATGTGCTGTCGCAAGTAAAAATTGAAGGAGGTTCTATCCTTGGTGCTGAGCAATTGGAGCTACCGGTTAGAAGGGTGTCGATTGCATGAGCTTTGAGAAAGTCGTGAGAGGAGGGTGCCATGTAGCGTGGATACACTGCACGGTAGATCGGCGCAAACAATGCGCGGCGTGTCTCCATCCCTCAAGGTTCGTTCACAGTTTATTCCTGGGGCAACTCCCTTTCGCTTCTTGCTTTCTTTCTCAATCCACGTCCCAGCATAGATAGGAGGCGCTGAGGCCAGTCGGTGATGATGCCGGTCACGCAGGGGTCCTGCGCAAGCCGCGCCATGTCCCCTGGATCGTTCACGGTCCACACGTAGACCGCCACCCCTGCCTCTTTGAGCGCACAGGCCTGAGCGTGATTGTACGCTGTGATTTTTGGATTTATCCCCACCGCTCCGAAGGAACGCGCATAGGCCACGGGATCGGGGGGCAAAAAGTTCATGAGGAGTGCTCCCTGCACCTCCGGAGCAATCTCCCTCAGATACTCGATCATGGCATGGTTGAAAGAAGAAATTACCACCTTTTCTGTGAGGCTTAACTCTCGCACCAAGGCCATCGTTTTTTTCACGATCTCTTCATCGCAAGGGGACAGAACGCGCGAGGAAGATTTGAGCTCGATGTTCACCCAAAAGCCGAGCTGCTTGGTGAGAAGCAGCGCTTCCTTCAGGGAGGGGACTGGTTCGCCCCTGTATCTCTCCGCTTCCTCAGGGCCGACTTCGCCGCTTGCAATCGTACCGAAGGGGTCAACCCGCTCAAACCACGAACCAGCATCGAGACGGCGGATCTCCGCCAAAGTAAAGTCCTGTACCCGCCATGGAGCTCGATTGGGGAAAAGGTTGGCAGCGTTAGTGGTGCGAGCAAGGGTCTCATCATGAAGGACAATCAGTTCGCCGTCTCCGGTCATCCGGATATCCAGTTCCCAGGCATCCGCACCAAGCGCCCAGGCCACGCGAGCTGCAGCCAACGTGTTCTCCGGGGCCAGGGAACGTGCCCCACGGTGGGCGATCACCTGGATCGGCGTGGCAAACGCTGTAAAGCCCAGTATGGATGCCCCTACATTCAACATCAGCGATTTCCTCACTTCTCCGTCTCCGTTAATCCCTTAATTAACCACTTCTGCATCAACAATACGATTAAAACGGGCAAGGTCATGGCCCACACCGCAGTGGCCATAACCAGTTCCCAGTCTACTAGGGCTTCAGCAATTCCTAGCATGCGAACAATCCCTATGACGATGGTTTGCATTGTTGGTTTTGTTGTGATGAGAAGCGGCCACATGTACTGATTCCATCCATAGATAAAGAGGATGACGAATAGCGCAGCTAGATTCGGACGAACCAAAGGGATGACGATTTGCCAAAAGCAGCGCAGCGGGCCAGCCCCATCAACCTGGGCCGCGTCTAGCATCTCTCGAGGAATGGAACGAAACGCCCCGCGTAGAACCAGTGTACCTGTAGCTGAGACCATAAGGGGCAGAATCAATCCGGCGTAAGAGTTCAGAAGGTTCAGCATGGTGGCCACTCGATAACTGGGAAAGATGCGCATTTCTAGAGGTAACATGAGCGTGATCAAAATCGACCAAAAAAACACGTTCTTCAAAGGAAACTCGAAAAAAACCACAGCATAGGCTGTGAGTGCCGCGGCCAGGATTTTCCCCAGGGCCACTCCCAGGGCCACGATGAGGGAGTTAAGAAACATATAACGCACGGGAATGCTGAGGACTCGCTCCCCAGTAGCCACATTCCAGGCGCGCCAGAGGTTGGTGAAGAAGTGGGGACCGGGTGAAAGAGGCATGAGACCCCGCCCAATGGTTATAGCATCCCAGGATGCTCCCACAAATGCGATGTATACCGGGAAAAGCATCAACGCCGCGCCCAGTAGGAGGATGACATATGGACCTATGTGCCAGAACCTTCGGCGGCTATGCATAGTGTACGCGCCTCTCTACGTACTTGAATTGAAAAGCCGTTATGATCACAACGATAAGCAGTAGTACCACAGACTGTGCCGCTGAAAGGCCGATATTCAGATTGACCCTCCCGTCCACGTAGGCTCGGTAAACCAAAGTTTCAGTGGCCTTGCCCGGTCCTCCTTTCGTTAATGCATCGATCACTCCAAAGGTCTCGAAAAACGAGTAGTTCACATTCATGATGGTGAGGAAAAATGTTGTTGGAGAAAGGAGGGGAAACACAATGCGCCAGAATATATGCCGAGGGGAGGCTCCATCTACCGCCGCTGCTTCCAACACAGACTGAGGTATGGACTGAAGGCCGGCCAGGAAGAAAACAAAATTATAGCTGATTTGTTTCCAAGCAGCGATCAGAACTACTAAGAACTGAGCATGGAAAGAATTAAGATATGGATTCCAACTGATCCCTAAACTTTTGAGAGTACGTCCCAAATACCCGATTTCGGGTTGAAAAATGAAAGCCCAAAGGACCGCAGAGACAGCCGGCGCCACCGCGTATGGCCAAACGAAAATGGTGCGGAACGCCTTGGCCCCACGAAGAGGTTTATTGGCCATCACCGCGAAAAGCAAAGCCAAAGACATGGCTGAAAGAGAGATGAGGATCGCAAGTACAAAGGAAATCCTGACCGTGCCCAGGTAATACGGGTCATGGAACAGCCGGGTAAAGTTGGCTAACCCCACAAATTGGCTACGTATACCAAAGGGATCGATTCTCAGCACGGACTGGTATAGGGCCATACCTGCTGGCCAGAAGAAGAAAACCCCAACAAGTACGAGTTGCGGAAGGACCAACAAATAGGGAAGTAAGCGATTTCTAAATACCGGGGCTGCTCGCATAGCCTATTTTTACCCCCTGGACTGAAAGGGGGGCCCGGAGAGGGCCCCCTTCCCTTGTCCTTCCTACTTCTTGTACAGATCCTCAAACTCCCTAAGGAGCGTGTTGCCCCGCCGCACCACGTTCTTGAGGGCTTGTTCAGCGCTCTGTACCCCTTGTAAAGCTTTCTCTATCTCTTCGTAAATGACGACTCGGATGGCTGGGAGATAGCCTAGACGTAGTCCGCGGGTGTTTTCCGTGGTGGGCGTACGGGCTAGCTGGTGCACAGCAATATCCGCTCCTGGGTTAGTCTCATAGTAGCCTTGAGCCTTGGCGTACTCATGGCCCCCATAGGTGACGGGCACATACCCAGTCTCGATGTGCCACCACCCGTCCTTCTCTGGAGTGCTGAGGAACCGGAAGAACTCGGCCACACCTTTGTACTCTTCACGGGAGGCTTTGGGGTGGCGCAAGACCCAAATAGCTGCCCCACCAATGATGGAGTTATACGGGAACGCCACGAAATCGTCGTAGTACGGCAGGTAGGTGATTCCCCACTCAAACTGGGCCTCGCGCTTCACCCGCGCAAGCAAAGCCGAAGAAGCGATGAGCATAGCGGCTTTTCCAGCGGGGAAAAGAGCATCAGGAGCGGAATCACGGCCACCATACACGAACAACCCTTCTTTGCTCATGTCCACGAGGTTCTGAATGTGGCGAACGTAAAGGGGATGATCCAGAGTTAGCTCCGCGTCCAGTCCATTGAATCCATTTCCACGGGTGGCGAAGGGGATGTTATGAATGGCCCCAAACTGTTCAAATTGGGTCCACGTGAACCAGGCGCAGGACAGGGGGATCTCGGCGACCCCGGTTTCCTTGATCTTGGCCGCGGCTTCCCGCACCTCCGCCCAGGTGCGCGGGGGGTTGTCCGGATCCAAACCAGCGGCTCTGAACACATCTTTGTTGTACCAAAGCACGGCCGTAGAGCTGTTAAAAGGCATGGCCGCCATCCGCCCGTCAGAGAAGCTGTAATACCACTTGACAGAGGGGATGAAGCCCGCCGGATTTACGGGTACACCGGTGTCTTTAAACAGCTGCTCTACCGGGTAAATGACGCCCTCTACAGCCATCATCGTGGCTGTGCCCACCTCAAAAACTTGCACGATGTGTGGGGGGTGACCAGCCCGAAAAGCGGCAATGGCTGCCTCCATGGTCTCAGCGTAGGTCCCCTTATATACGGCAGTGACCCAGTACTTATCTTGAGAGGCGTTGAACTCGTCGACCAGCTTTTGGAGGATGTCCCCCAGCGCCCCGCGAAATGCGTGCCAAAAGTCGATCACAATCCGTCCAGGAGGGGGCTCCCGTTGGGAAAACGCTGGCATTCCAGCCAAAATCAAACAAATTAAGCACGCTAACAGCATAAACCTTTTCATACCTTTCCTCCTTTTCACACTCTCTTTTCTTGACCGCACAAGCGCGGTTAGTGTACACGAAACTCCTTTTTGTCAGCCTCTCTTTTCCTCGCTCTCACCCCCTTCACCAATCACGATGAGCTCAAGCCCCGCGGCCGCCAGGGCGCTTAGCATGTCCGCTGGCGCCCCAGGGTCAGTGATCAACAAGTCGACTTCCCGCAGGTCCGCAATTTTAGCATGGGCTACGACACCGAGTTTGCTGTGGTCCACTACAACCACCACTTCGCGCGCGCGGCGCACCACTTCAGCGGCTGTGTCCGCTTCCTCTAAGGAAGGAATGGTAACACCGTGTTGGGGAGAGACACCGTTGGCTCCGAGAAATGCGCGGTCAAAATAAGCGCCCCCAAGTGCACTACGCGCAAGCGGCCCGACCATAGCATAAGAGACCCCTCGCAGATAGCCGCCAATCACGTACACCTCAATGCCTGGGATCTCCGCAAGCTCCATGGCATGGGTCAGCGCATTTGTGAACACCCTAACATTGGCCACAGGCCTTTTCTTAAGCGCGCGCACGATTTCCATCGTAGTAGTACCGTTTCCAATGAACACAGCCATTCCTTCTTTTATCAATTCGGCGGCCTTGCTCCCAATGCGCCGCTTTTCCTCAATGTTCCGGGTAGCCTTCTCGTAGTAGGATGGCTCCGCAGCGATGGGCTCCTTGATCACCGCTCCGCCGTGGACCTTCTCAATCAAACCTTTCTTAGCAAGGGCAAGGAGGTCGTTGCGGATTGTCATGGGGGAGACGGAAAAGTCCCGCGCAAGCTCGATCGTGCGCACAGCTCCGCGCCGCCGTAGTTCCTCACAGATGCGCCGCCGCCGCAGTTCGGTCAACTCTTTCTTGTTATTTCTTTCCATTACTTACGTTTTAGTATAATTTTGTTACCCTAGGGCGTCAAGTCTTACTCGCCGCCGCCCATGCGATCGGTTAGGCTCAGCCTCGATGAAGGCAAACCTTCTTTTGCGCGGTGGAAAACTTCTGGACGTGTTCTCCGGCCGCTTTTTCCGCGGGGATTTGGC
>FMJZ01008117.1_pt1 | contig 12563 bp, 8 predicted proteins | sample 1987881 | NCBI WGS metagenome assembly FMJZ01 (sample SAMEA4378227, study PRJEB15110) | soil metagenome | biome: soil; feature: Field; material: Soil | place: India | collected 2015-03-11 | depth 0 m | reverse complement strand
TCAGTTCTGAAGGGGGTGTGTAACATGAAACAGCAAGTGCCAACTTGGCTCGCCGTGGTCATCATCGTGGTCGTCATTGTAATCGCTGGGCTCATCGTGTGGAGGAGAGCAGGTCAGAAACCAATTGCCGGTTTCCCTGAGCATGGGATACCTATGCACAAAGGCGCTCCAATGCACAAGGGACCGGTGGAAAAGGGACCAACAGCACCTGCTCCCGAAACTCAGCCTAAGTAAACAGAAGAGTTAAACGCTCCTCACCGACTTGTCAATTGGGTCAAAATTTTGCCCAGAAGTGAGATTTGTCGGTGGGGAGCGTTTTTGTTTTTGACAAGACTTATTCAGTAGCGTCGTCACTTGTAGGCGGCGGTCGTTAAAATCACGAAAAATTGTTAGCGTCACCTCTTGTGGGCGACGGCTGTTTAATGACTATCGGGACAAACTCTGACGTTACAAAGTGTGACTTGGGTCGTGAGACGCAGGACGAGGGACGCAATCGTTTATATCGGGACGGGGGCGCAACCATTTAAATTCCAAAGCAGTGTAGCGTCGCCACTTGTAGGCGGCGGTCGTTTTTAACAGCCGTCGGGGGCAATGTCCCGATGCTACCAATTCTCCGACTTGCCGACCTGCCTATCTGCCGTTTCCCAACATCTCGACCTGCCGACTTGCCGAACTTCCTCGTCCTGCAACCCACGTCCCCCGTCCCTTCCATGCAATGGGACGAGCCCCGACGCTGTCAAAATTGTCTGCAGTGTCATTTCCTGAACGAAAGCAATCACACCGAGGTGAAGTGAGAATGGTAGGAGAAGAGTATTTGTTAGGAAGGGTTGCGATTGTCACCGGCTCTGGGCGAGGTATCGGCAAAGCAATTGCTTTGAGGTTGGCAAGGGTTGGTGCGGATGTCGTTGTCCATGACGAAAATGAAGAAGCACCAAGCAAATTCGGTGAAAGCAAAAACCTTGAAGAAGTTGCAGAGCAAGTTCGCTCATTTGGTCGCCGTTCCTTAGCGCTCTTCGGGGATTTGATCGTCCCTCAGAATTGTCAACGAATCGTTGAAGCAGTGATATCCGAGTTCGGTCACATTGACATCTTAGTCAACAACGCAGGTGGCGACATCGGCGCAAACTATGAAAAGCCAGAACCCAATGACCTTTTCATCACCGAACCCGACCTTCATGTCGTTTTGAACCGAAACCTGCTCACGACCGTCAACATGTGCAGGGCAGTTGTGCCCATTATGATGAAGCGGGGTTACGGCAAAATTGTCAACATCGCTTCGGTTGTCGCTTTCTTCGCTCGCGACAGGGAAATTGTCTACTCAACGGCGAAGGCAGGGGTTGTGCACTTCACCAAGTGTTTGGCGGCAATGCTTCGTCCATACGGCATAAATGTCAACGCCGTCGCTCCCGGTGACACTCTGACAGGTCGCTACCTTGCGACCTTGAAACAGCGAGGGTTGAGTCTTGAAGATGTCAAGCCTAAAGGTCGTCTGGAGCGATTTGGCGAACCTGACGATATAGCGAAGGTAGTTGAGTTCTTCGTCAGCGAGTGGTCGGATTTTGTGACCGGTCAAACTCTTGTCGCTGATGGTGGGATGTTTTTGGAAAGGATACTGTGTTGAATAATGGATTTCGTAGGGCTGCTCTCCTGAGCAGCCGAAAAATTGGCGCTTTAGAGAAGCGCACTCCGAAAGACCCCGAAGAAATCGGAGAGGAAAATTTTGCCCTTGACAATAAAACAGCCGTCGGGCATAAAGCCCGATGCTAACATCAATTTTGTCAACCATCAATCTTTGTAGCGTCGGGGGTTTATCCCCGACGGTCGTTAAGCAGTCACTCGTAGGGCTGCTTTCCTGAGCCGCCGAAGAAAAAATTGGCGCTTCAGGAGACGCACCCTCCAAGGAACTGCAAAAGGGGAAATTCAACAAATCTGGACAGGATTTAACCGATTGCGCTTGATGAAGAGATTGCGTGCGAAAGGGCCATCTCAATCTTTGAGGCTAAATCTGGACAAGTTTGCCTCTCTTTCGTCCACAAGACGATGCCGTATTTGTGACGGAACAGCAGGTTTGCAAGTTGATGCTCCAACGGTGTCAGGTCGCTTAAGGTGAAATCAACACCCAACCCTTTGGAGAAACCTTGCACTAACGCTTCAGCAAATTCGTCAAGTTTGACATTTCGCTTCAAAACCTCTTCAACGCAAGTGAACCGTTCTCGTTCTATTGACCCGAAAATCCGTTCAATTGCTTCAATATCCAAACGCAGGGGAATTGAGCCGTGTTGCAAAAGGAAGTTTCGTTTTCGCGCTTGTGCTGACCCGCCAAGTTTGCGACCATTAACGCTCAAATCGGCATCGGTCAATCGGGCAAAGCAAAAAGGTTCATGAGTTAACGGATTGGGGTAGGGTAGGGGAGATGGTGAAATGTCAACTCCCAAGCGTTTCAAACCTGCTTTCAACCCTTCAGCCAACCAACGATAGGTTGACAGAACTGAACTCCCGTAAGGGCACAACCTTCTGTCTACCACGACAGCGTAAGTGACTTCGTGTTGATGCAAAACTGCACCGCCACCTGATGGACGACGGACGATGTCAAATCCAAGTTGACGACACGCTTCTTCGTTGACCGCTTCAAAAGTTTGCAAAAGACCCAAAGAAACTGCTGGAGGCTGCCACCTGTAAAGTCGCAAAGTAGGCAAAGTTAATCCCGCAACATGAGCCAAGAACATCGCTTCATCTATTGCCATGTTCCATGCACCCGACAGCGCAGGTGAGTAAATTAGTCGCCATTTCATCTCTTTCACCACTCATCAGGCAAACTTTTCAATGACTGTGTTATACTTTGGCAAAGCGAATTGATAAAGACAGGAGCGTGAAATCTCGTGGACTATTTTGTGATGAAGCAACACGCTGTTGCAACCTATTTGCAATTGGTGCTTGGCTGTGACCGAGTTTTATACGATGCCGAGTGGTGGGGGATGAAAGAGCCACCAATTGACTTGATTGGAATCAAAGACGAGTCAACTGCTGTAACTGTGGACATTGCCGAGAAATTTTCAACCTATCCCAAGGCGATGAAACTGAACACATGGAAGCGGAAACTCATTCACCGCTATGCTTTCATTCGTGAACGGTTGTTTTCTTGGGGATTCAAAAAGCCTCAAAGCGAGATTTGGTTTTTCGGTGAGACCCCCGAGCCATTGGAAGTAGTGCTTCCGTCAGCTACTCAAACCCTTTGGCGCGAGCACCAATTCTTGATTGAGTTAGTGCCTGCAGCGGAAGTGCACCGAAGAATCCTTCAAGCAACGGAGGCTGTGAAGGCATACGGAAAAGACATTGGCAACCCCTTTGTCCAAGCTGTCCTGCTCATATCGGGGGTTTTCAGTAGCCCTGTTCGTAACGCAGAACCGATACCAACTCAACTGCCATTGGAACTTCCAAGCCCTTACGCTATTCCGAGTTTCGCTGAAGCGTTTTTGGGCAGCGATTACGTTATTAACTGGCTCGGGTTTGACGCTCCTGTATTCTCAGCATTGAGCGAATTGGCGAGACAACCCAGAAGTTCAGTGTGGAAAGAGTTGACCCAGTGGCTTGATACGGATTTCAACATCTTCTCGTGGGAGGAATGGGAAGAGGAAGGTGCCTTGGGGACAACGCCAAAATACTCGTTAGAACAGGTTGTAGGCGTTCTTAATTGGCTTGTCCACAATGCCGCTCGTGTCTTAGACGCTTGGCATGAGTATTGGCGTCTTCCCCGTCAACCCTTCGTCGTTGAGATTGAATTCATGCTCCCTTACATAGCCAAGCATCCTCACTTCCCGCCAGAACTGGTGGAAGCAGAAATTGTTCGTTACGGTGGCGATAGGGACTTGGCGAGAATCCATTCAGGTTTCCAAAACCCAAGACCGCAAAAGTATTTCTATCGTGGCTACTTGCGAGTTGTCTTTAAAGGACCTTACGACCCATCACCAGCACAACCCAAACTCCCAGCAATTGAAGTCCCCCTTCGCAATCCCTTCTTGCCTCGTGGCATAACCGTTTCAGTATCGCTCCTGTTCCCACCAGAGTTTGCTGGCTATTTCCTGCTCACTTTCAACACGATTGCTCAAACAATCCGTCCGTTGGTGGAGCGATTCCACGAGTTGTGATGATTCGCTTTTGTCTCGGTGTGTTGAATAACGGCTATTGACCGGGGACTGCTCTCCTGAGCCGACGGAAAAGGGAGAGTGAGGCTCCTGTAGAACCTTAGGGCCGTAGGAGCGACTTTAGTCGCGACGAATATGCAACTTTTTTGGAGGAAAAACCTCTGGTGAGCCGAAGAATTTTTCTGTTCTGAAGGGCGAACATCCTTGTGAGCCGAAAAATTTTTCCGTTTTGGAGGGCGAACTTCCAAGTGAGCCAAAGGAAATCGGTCGTGAGGGAGCACGACCTTCCAGTGAGCCGAATTCTCTGTAGGAACGACTTTCGTTGCGAGGAATATGCGACGGATAGCAGAAGCAAAAGTTCGCAGCTAAAGCCCCTCCTACGGTTGATTTGACATCGCCGAATCAAGAAAGGCGCCCTATAAGGAACTTCCGAGGTGGTGAAGGTGGAGCGACAACGATGGCGAAGTTGCTTGGGTTGTCTCGGTTTGGTCATCTTTGCCTCAGTTTTCATAGCAGGATTTTTCGCTTTCCGTTCATTGGGTTTAGTCGGAATAGCCATGTTGCCCATTGAAGGGATTTTGGACAGCGGGAAAAGCGAAAGCACTTTGATGATGGAAGTCACTGGTGCACAAACTGTTTCGCAACTTCTGCGTCAATCTGCCCGCAACCCGCAAGTCAGAGCACTTGTGGTTTTCATTGACAGTCCAGGTGGAAGCGCTGCCGCCGCTCAAGAAATTTTTCACTCAATCAGATGGTTCAAAGAGAGGACAGGGAAACCTGTGGTCGCTGCAATGGGTGATGTCGCTGCCTCAGGTGGCTACTATGTCGCCTGTGCTGCCGACAAAATTTACGCACTTCCGTCAACCTTGACAGGAAGTATCGGCGTTATCTGGCAATCGGTTAATTTTGAGCGGTTGCTTGCAAATTTGGGTATCAAACCTGAAACACTAAAAGCAGGTCAGTTCAAAGACATCGGTTCATTCTTCCGAAGCATGACACAGCAGGAACGCGAACTCCTTCAACGGATGCTTAACGATGTGCACAACCAGTTTATCGCCGATGTAGCGAAAGGACGGAATTTGCCCGTTGAAAAAGTTCGCTCAATTGCTGACGGACGAATTTTGACGGGAAAGCAAGCGAAAGCGTTGGGCTTGGTTGACGAATTAGGTTCATTGGGCGATGCCATCAGGGATTTGCGCCGTCAAGTCAATTTGCCGGAAACTGCTCCAATTTGGGTTTTAGAGCGGAAGCGAGGTTTGATTGAAAAACTTCTGGGAGCCAAGTGGGCAGCACCGTTCCCCAAAAGTTTGCTGACCAAACCTTTACTGCTCCATGTTGATGGACGACTTGGCATCGGTGTCTCCGCCTTACTCTGGCAAGGTGCAGCAAACTCGAAATGAGAACAAACAGCGTGTCAAGGAAAGAGTTTAATGGACTGTCCCCGCTATGATGCTGGTTAGGCTCAGTGGTTTATCATTGAGCCAAGAACGCTCAAAGGCGAGGTGAAGACGAGATGATGGAACGAGTGGGGATTGTTTGGAACTGGTTAGGTGAAGCGACAAGCAAATTGTCAAGCAAATGGCATAGCGCGGTGCAAACCCGGTTCGTGCAAAGTTTTTTGGAGGCGTGGTGGTGGGGATTGACGGTTTTGGTTAGACCAGTGTCTATCCTGCAAAGGGCTGCCGAAGAGAAGCCCATCTTGCCTGCCCTTTGGTTGACAATTTTGCAAGGCTTCAGTTTGGCGATAGGAACTCGCTACGCTTCCGAGCACGGCGGGTTTGTCGCCTCTTGGCTCATCAAAAACTTGCCATCGTGGTGGCTGGTCTTCCTTTACGCTTTCATTTTCCCGCCCGTCCTGTGGTTCGTCAAGGCAGCAGTTTTGAATTTGGTTGCAGAACTTTTGGGAGGACCTCCGCGCGGACTCAGCCTTTTGACAACAACCGCTGTCGCTTGCTCGCCGTTATTGCTCGTCTTGCCAGCAGCCTTAGTCGCCGTTGCATTGGCAGAGCCAGACCTTGACACTGGCTTCGTCAGTCACCTTTGGTTCGTCTTTGCCATAGGCGTCCATGTCTGGTGGGGCATGTTGACTGTCGTTGCCGTCAGGGAAACTTACCGCTTCACCATCGCCCAAGCAATCTTGACAGTTTTGCTGCCCGTTCTCATCGGCTTGCCAATGTCTTACATCATTTACCGAGTGCTCAGCGTCGTGGCGTGAATCGGATAGCGGCTCTCCTGAGCCGCCGAAAAAATCGGCGTGGGAAAATTGGCGTATCAGGAGATGCGCCCTCCAAAGCCAATGAAAAAAACAGAAATGGTGCGTCAGGAGACGCGCCCTCCGAAAAGCGCTGAAAGAAAAAACGGCTTGAAAGACAAAACAGCGCGTCAGGAGATTCACCATCCGAGGCACGAAAAAACGATTCACTGTAAATGCTTCTCTCAGGCGGACACCAATTCACTTTCCTTGACAATCACACTTACGACAAGACTATGGAACTTGTGACTTGCTGACCTTCCCCTGTTTACCAAATCGCCAAAATTAAGTTAGGTGACCTACCATGCCGAAACTTGTTGTCGTTGACGGGCACAGTTTGCTTTACCGAGCCTTTTTCGCTGTCCCACCGTTGTCAACAAAGGATGGTACTCCGACCAACGCCGTTTACGGCTTTTTGCGAATGTTGCTTAAGTTGTGGCGTGAGGAACAACCTGATTATTTCGCCGTCACATTTGACGCACCGACACCGACTTTCCGCCATCGAGCATTCGCTGAATACAAAGCGACTCGCGCAAAAGCACCAGACGCTTTCCGACCTCAAGTTCCATTGCTCAAGCAACTGCTCAAAACCATGGGCATTGCTTTTTGGGAACTTGAAGGCTACGAAGCCGATGACTTGATGGGAGTAATTGTTCAGAAGGCGCGACAAAAAGGTTTGCAAGTCATTTTGGTCACTGGCGACATGGACGCTTTGCAACTCGTCGGCGAAGGTATAACGGTGCTCATGCCAAAGCGCGGTATCAGTGAGATGGAGCGATACGATTCTGAACGAGTTCTGCAGGAGTTTGGCATCCCGCCTGAACGCATTCCCGACCTGAAAGGTTTGGCAGGTGACAACTCCGACAATCTGCCCGGAGTTCCGGGAGTGGGTGAAAAGACAGCGAGAGAGTTGCTGCAACAATTTGGTTCGTTAGAAGCAGTGTTGGAAAACGCTTTGCAAATTCCTGTCCCGCGCGTTCGCGAAAATCTTGTCAGGTTCGCCGAACGAGCGAAATTGTGCAAGCAACTCGCAACCATCAAAACCGATGCGCCAGTTGAACTGAACTTGCCTGAACTTGCCGTTGAAAAATGGCGCTTGAGGACAAAGGAAACTGCTGAAGCCCTCCTTTGCCTTGAAATGCGCACTTTGATTGAGGAACTTGGCTTGACAGACTTGCTCGGCGAGGAGCAAACGGTTAAAGGTCGTATAGTCGCCAACGAGCGAGAATGGCAAGACCTCCACAACGCTGTCAAGCAATACGGTCGTGTCGCCATTGCTCTTGATGTTGCCGGTTCTGGACAAATGGCTTCGTTGCGCGGTTTCGCCCTTGCTTGGGGCAATGAAGTCGCATATGTGACGGAAGGGGACGGGGAACGAGGGATGCGGGACGAAGGAGAATTAACGGTTTTTGGCTCTGGTTCGTTGTTTGCTGCCCCGATAATTCAGAAACCGACTTTGCGTGACCGCTTGTTTGCATTGCTCACTGACCCAACGATTGTCAAGGCTGCTCATGGTTTTAAAGGACTTTTGCACCAACTTAAAGCCAACGCCGAAGAAATTGATCGCATCGGTCGCGACCCGCACGGCTTTGAGGACACCGAAATTCTCGCTTACTTGCTCAACCCAGGTCAAAGCGATTACGAACTCAAACGAATCGCCCTTGAGCGCAAGGTAACGACGAAATGGCAGATTAACTGGCAACAAACCAACTACCAATCACCAATTCCCAATGCCCAGCAGACTTGCGAACTTGCCTTGACAATTTTTGAACTTGCACCTCTGCTTGAGCGCGAGGTTCAAGAGGCTGGCATGTGGGAACTTTGGGAGCATGTTGAAATGCCGCTCATTTTTGTCTTGACAGACATGGAGCGGCATGGCGTGCTCATTGATGTTGACTACTTGAGGCAACTTGGGGAAGAGATGCTGCGAGCCAGCAAGCAAGTTGAAGAACGCATCTACCAACTTGCTGGCGTTAGGTTCAACATCCGCTCACCGCAGCAACTCGCTGAAATTTTGTTCAACAGATTGAAGTTGTCCCCTCCGAAGCGGACACCAGCAGGCAAACCATCAACGGCAGCGCCCGTTTTGGAAGCATTAGCGAAGGAACACGAAATTGCCAAGTTAGTTTTAGAGTTTCGGGAATTGGAGAAGTTGCGCAGCACTTTCATTGAGGGACTTTTGAGCGCTGTTGATTCTCAACACCGAGTCCACACAACCTACGACCAAACGGGAACGGCGACAGGCAGGCTGGCTTCTTCCGAACCGAATTTGCAAAACATACCTGCCCGCGGTGATTGGGGTAAGAAAATCCGAAGAGCCATCATCGCCCCCAAAGGCTACAGGCTCATCAGCGCCGATTATTCGCAAATTGAACTTCGCATCCTCGCCCAACTTTCAGGTGATGAAGCACTTTGTCAAGCCTTTGAGCGTGGCGAAGATATACACACGCAAGCAGCGGTCAGCATTTTTGGTGTCAAGCCTGAAGAGGTTACTGAGGACATGCGCAGGAAAGCGAAAGTGCTCAACTTCGGCATCGCCTACGGCATTAGCGCTTACGGCTTGGCTCAACAGTTGGGGATTGAACCTGAAAAGGCTCAGCACATCATTGACAGGTACTTTGAGCGGTTTCCGAAGGTGCGAGACTATATTGAGCGGACATTGACATTTGCTCGCGAGAACCAGTTTGTGCTGACGCTCATGAACCGACGGAGGTTTTTGCCCGACATTGACAGTCTTGACCAAAGAATTCTCGAAGCGGCACAGAGAGCAGCCATCAACACGCCCGTGCAAGGGACAAGTGCTGACATCATGAAGGCTGCAATGGTTGCCGTTTGGCGTGGCTTAAAGGAGCGGGGCTACGACGCTCACATAACGATGCAAGTTCACGACGAGTTAGTGTTGGAAGTTGCGGAACAACAAGTTTTAGAGGTAGCAAAATTTGCCAAGCGCCAAATGGAGAGCATTTACAAAATGCGCGTTCCCCTTATCGCCGAAATTAAAGTCGGTGACAACTGGGGCGAGATGGAGCGGATTTTGTAGGCAGGAGACTGTATTTGTGACGGGAATGCGAGGTGAGTGGATTTGCAAAAGGACTACAGTCCATTTTTGCCAGGTTTACCTATCGCTCCTGAATTTTTCATCGGTCGTGTTGAGCAGGTCCGCTTCCTTTTCCTTTGCATCAAAATTTTCCTCTGACGCCTCAACCACCGTCTCATAGCATTGGGTTTCTGTTTCCTGAAAATAGCCGTCGGTGGCAGGTTCACGGTAGCGTTGTCTTTTGGTGGACGACGAAAAATTTTAACGACCGTCGTGGACAAGCCCTGACGTTACCAAAGATTGACCATTCAATTTGCAACAATTGTCAACCCACCGATTTGCCCTTCTGCTGACTTCCCGACCTGCCGACTTGCCGATTTGCCAAACTGCCGATTTATCCCTCTGCCGACTTCCCAACCTACCGAACTGCCAACCTGCCGACATCTGTCCCAAAACCTGGGTCCCTATCCCAATCCATGCATGGTGACAGGTTCCGACGCTACCATTTTAAGGCGGGATATTGTTGAACAACCAACGAACAGTCAAGATCTTGAACGAAGGGGCGAACAGAAATGCGAGTTTTATTTTGAACGCCAATCTATTTGCCCGCCGTTGGCGGCAATGTCACAACGGTCAGGCGTATTGCAACCCATTTTGAGATGCTGGGCGTTACCACTCAAGTCGTGACAACCCAACCCTTGACTGACGATGAGAGACGACAAGCGATAAGTTTTCAGCCAGACATCATCCATGCCTTCCACGCTTTCAAAGCAGGTGTCGTTGCCCTTGAACTTTCGCAAAAAATTTCCGCACCGTTAGTCGTCACCATCACAGGCACAGATGTCCATTCGGATTTACTGGCCCCTAAACGGCGGGAGATCGTTTTGCGAGTTTTGCAAACAGCCGATGCCATCACAGTTTTCGCTCCTGCCGTTGCAGATGAACTTGTCAACCTTGACAGTTCCTTAGCAACGAAAGTTCACACAATTCCGCAGAGCATTTGGTTTCCCGAGCAGAAAAGTTGGAATGTGCGAGAGCATTGTGGTATCCCTGCTGATGCCCCACTGCTTTTGCTGCCTGCCAATATCCGCAAAGTCAAGCGCCCGATGCTCGCCTTTGAAGGAGTGCAGTTGTTGAGGAAGCAGGGTTGGGATGCCCACCTCGCATTTGTCGGGGCAATTTTGGAAACGGATGAGTGGGAGCGTTTGAAAGCAGCAATGGCAAACCAGAAATGGGTGCATTACCTCGGTGCTGCGCCGATGGAACAGATGGTGAGTGTGTATCAAGCAGCCGACATCGTGCTCAACACCAGCAAACATGAAGGCGGGATGGCAAATGCGCTTTTGGAAGCGATGTGGTTGCGGCGCCCTGTTCTCGCCTCGGCAGTTATTGGCAACTCCTCCCTTGTGCGCCATGAAGAAACAGGTTTACTCTTCAGCGACGCAAACCAGTTATCGGAACAAGCAGCTAGGCTATTGACAAATTCAGCTTTGCGCGAGCATTTAGCTCAAACAGCCTACGAATGGGTCCGACAAAATTGCGACCCAATCAAGGAAGCCAGAAGTTACCTACAAGTTTACAAGCGAGGTCGCAAATAAGTTCGGTCATCGTTCCGTTCGCTGAGAACGGGGAGATATTGAAAGGTCGTCACAAAGTGCCAAAATTTGTGTGGCAACTTGGTCATTGGTTAGAAGCCATTATCGGTCTAATGTGTCAACATTATACAGCGGCTTGCTTGAAATCTCTGCGTCATTGAGCAATGGAACTCACGAAGGAAACATGTGGTGGTTCAGAAGTGTTCGGCTAATGCATGCATCAAGGAGGAGTAAACGCAATGAGTGAACAAAGAACGATGCCGGCGGACAACATGGACGAAATGATGCGGGCACTTGAAGTAATGCAGCCTGTAAGAACTGGCGATATTTTGAAGGGCAAAATCGTTCAAGTTCGTCAAGACGGTGTTTCTGTTGACATCGGCGGCAAAGCGGAAGGTTTCATCCCAGCAATTGAATGGGGAGGAAATCACCTTGAAGAAGCAAAGGTTGGCGAGGAAGTTGAAGTTTATGTCTTGAGACCCGAATCCAAAGCAGAAGAGACGGAAGGAATGGTTTTGCTCTCAAAGCGAAGAGCCGATTACGAACGGGCATGGAAGAGAGTGCAAGAAGCCTTTGAAAACGGAGAAATTTTGCAAGTGATGGTCAAGGACCGAATAAAAGGTGGGCTGCTTGTTGATTTGGGTGTTGACGGTTTCGTGCCTGCATCTCAAGTTGTCATACCAACTGGCTGGCGATTAGAACACTTCATCGGTCGCACAATCAAAGTCAAGATCATTGAAATTGACCGTGACCGAAGGCGCGTTCTTTGCTCCAACAAAATCGCCCTTGACGAAGATAGAGAGCGCCGCAGACAAGATACCCTTTCCAAACTTTACGAAGGTGCTATTGTGGAGGGTATCGTGAGGCGCATAACCGATTTCGGCGCTTTCGTTGATTTGGGTGGCATTGACGGCTTGCTTCATGCCAGCGAAATGGGTTGGACGAGGGTCAACCACCCATCAGAAGTTGTCAAGGAAGGGCAAAGAATTCAAGTCGCTGTTATCGGAGTTGACCCCGATGGACCCCGCATTTCCCTGAGTTTGAAACCCTTGCTTCCAGACCCTTGGAGAACCGCCGAGCAGGATTATCCTGTCGGCGCGCGAGTGAAGGGCATGGTGACCCGCATCGTTCCTTTCGGTGTCTTCGTTCGACTCCCGACAGGGATTGAGGGAGTTATCCCGAACAACGAATTGTCAACAAGAAGGAATGTCCGAGCTGAAGAAATTGTCAAGGTTGGGCAGGAAGTGGAAGCAAAAGTTTATCAAGTTAACCCGCAACAGCGCAGAATTTTGCTCAGCATGAGACAAGTCGCTCAAGAGCAAGAAAGGCTTGAGTTAAGGGAATACATGCAGAAACAAACTGCACCTCAGATAACTCTGGGCGATGTTTTCCCTGAATTGAGTGGGACAAGTGGAGAGGAAGAAGGGAAGCAAGAGGAAGGGTAATGGCTGGTGGGAGGGATGGAAAGGCTTCAATGAATGCCTTTGTCTGCTACCTTCCGCAAGATCTATGGAAGCAAGTGGAGGTTGATGAAAAAA
>FMJZ01076518.1_pt1 | contig 12576 bp, 11 predicted proteins | sample 1987881 | NCBI WGS metagenome assembly FMJZ01 (sample SAMEA4378227, study PRJEB15110) | soil metagenome | biome: soil; feature: Field; material: Soil | place: India | collected 2015-03-11 | depth 0 m | reverse complement strand
GGGACACCGCTTCGTCGGTAATAATCGATGTAACTTGACACCACAATGCGGGCAAGGCTCTCGGGGCTCAAGGCAGGATTCCGAGCAAGGGCAGAGAGAACCGTCTCGTAATCCCATCCCGCCCCAGGCACGTTCTCTTGAGAGGCCACAAGGATGCGGGCATAATCTTTCACTTCATAGGCCACTTCAATCATTTGCATGAGGCAGGCATCCATCCCCAGAAGGTCTATGTTGCCTCCTGAGAGAGCTAAAGCAAAGCGAAGCTCGGGAATAGTAAGAGATCGCCTGCTCGAGAAATCAAAGGAGATGTCTCTGGTCTTCCCTTTCACCCCCGATCCATGGTTCCAAAGAACCAGGGCGTAGTGCTGGGCAGGATATTTCTCCCGGGCAAAATGAAGAAAAGAAACGAGTTCTTCCACACTTCCAGAGTCCACCCTTCCCAAATCCTCAAGAATCGGGGAGGCTAAAACTGAGGGGTTTCCATCCTTTGTCACCAAATATCGCAAGGCACCCGCCCCTGTGTCGAGTTCCACCACCACCGCAACGTCTTCCGTTGAACCTACGAGCTCCATAGAATTCAGGTCTTGAAAGGCTTCAACCTGGAGGTCATTATCTGCTGCCATGTACACCATGACCGTCCACTGCCTCTCCCCCTTCTGTGGGGTTACGATCGTGGGCAAGTGGCAACCCGTAAGGAAGAAAAGAGAGAGGAGGAGAAACACCCCTGCACAGATTGTTTTTCGCATCCTTCTTTCCTTCTTTCTTTTCAAAAAGTCACCTCAACACTCACCTGGGTCAAGTCCGCTTTGGGGTTATCCGTATCCCCCGAAGAATCACTCTTAGAAACAAACCGCTGGTACTTAAGACGCACGGTGAAGAAACTCGAGAGAGTATCAAGGACATTCCCTCCACCGTCTTCCACCACCACCATTACCTCGACTTGATCGGGGCTTCCCAAATCCTCAAGACTGACTGTAGCCTCTGCCGTGATTCCAAAGCTACTCTCAAGAATGTACTTACTCGCTCCACTTGGCAAGGAAAGCCAGGCATTTCCGTTTTTCCACTCTACGACATACAAACCTTGCCAGTCCGCCGGATCCTTTGAGGGACCGGTAAGAACGTTGCCATCGGTATCTATGGCGATGCGATAGACAAAACTTGGATCAAGGGCTTCCCGGCAGGTCACACGAAAGGTGATGCTTTTCCCCACTTCACCCCAGGAGGGCTGCTCTCCCGCCGCGCATCCTGAGAGTAAAAGACACCCTGCAAGGAAAGATAAAAGTAGATAGCGCGCCCTCATTCACCCCCAATTCGCACCGTCTGTCCAGGAAAGGCTTTGATACCGTACTCCACCCAGAAGGTATTTTGAGTTCGATCGTAAAAAAGGCTTATCTCCCGACAGTGGAGATCCCGTGTCAGGCGAACTCTCAAAGATTCGAGTTCACCATTTTGGAGGTCCCATCCTCCATCAAGACCGATGTTCCATTCTCGAGAAAGGGGCCAGGAGAGGCTCAAAACCACACCCATCCACTTACCCTCGTTGAAATCATAACTTCCTCGAACTTCGAAGTTCTTCGCCGTACTCTCCTCATAACTCAGCTTCAGTGTCGCCTCTTGAAAAACCCCGCCTATAGCATCATACCCTGATTCAAGGGCTACACTCCAGGGGTCCTTGTCGTACGTTACCCCCAAACTCCAAAACTCTGTCTTGGGAGTGGTGTAATCAAAGCGAAAAGGGGTAGCTCCAGCATACTGTGCCCGGTTGTATCCCAAAAGAAGGGAAAGATTGGGACTCAATTGTTCTTCAAGGGTCACCGTTCCAGAAAGAACGTAACGGGCAAAGCCATTCCCATAAAAGTTCTGCTCAAGGCCGATTCTGGGGGTGAGAGTGGTGCTTTGAGAGAGCACGCTCTTCCCCTCAACACTCAAAGAGAGATTGAGGCGATTCTCTAAAACCCCCGTATCTTCCTCAAAGTAATGCCCCAAGACCAAACTCGTCTGGTACCAGAAATCCGACTTTCCGATGCGCTCTTTCTGCCTCACCACCTCGAATTCCGGGATTTTCCGCACAAACCGTACAAAGTCTCCCGTGTATGTGTCCCCCTCAAGATCCTCGTGACCGCTGTAACGGAGGGTATATGTATACTTTCCCACGCTTTTCCGAAGAGACAAAACGTATTGCAGGTCTCCATCGGTGTAAGATCCCCATGAGCTATCTTCTCGATACACGATTTGCGCTTCGGCCTTCGCTACTCCCAGGTCATAGGAAGTTACCCAAGTACCGGAAAGGGTATCCCTTTTTTGAGAGGCGTTCTTGTCATAGCTTGCACTCAAGCGGCTTGCCACCTTCTCCTTCCCGTAGGTGAGAAGAGCTTGGGCAGATAGGATCTCATCATCTCGGCCAAGGGTGCGAAAATAGGAAAGACTTGAAGAGAGATCAAAGGCATCGCTGAACTTTCGAGAGTACTCACCTCTGGCGGTAACAGTGGGAGGGACGTTCTTCTTGTCAAGATACTCCACACTTACCCACCCTTTCTCATTTCTTCCCTCATCCTCGATGTAGTGCTTGATTCCGAGCTTCCACCCTATTTTTTCCCACCAACCAAGCTCCACCGTCCCAAAAGAAGTGTCACTCGAAAAGTAGTTGTAGAAGTAGTTCAGATAGTATCCGGTGCCCTTGGAGTAGCCCACCATGGGAAGAAAAGGAAGCTGCTCTTTGCGGTTCAAAAAGAAGGCGTACGAAGGAAGGGAAAAGAGGCGCCGGCCAAAATCCCAGTATGAGAGGCCATAAAGGACGACTTTCTTGTTGGGATAGATGATAATTTTCCTGGCTTCGATGAAATAATGAGGTTTTTTAAGATCGCAGCTCGTCACTCGGGCTCCCTCGATAGTCATTGTGTCTTTCTCTTCTTCCACCGTTTTCCCCCGGAAAAAGAGCTTTCCTTGGATACCACTCCCCGTGATGTCTGAGGAGACCTCCCTAAAACGCCACCACTCTTTCCCCCAGTTGTATACTACTTCCTGAGCCTGAAAGCTTTCGTCTTTTCGGGTAACCCTTACATTCCCCCGGGCAACAAGCTCTTCCTTTTTCAGGGATATAGAAATCTCGGAGGCAGAAAGAACGATATCTTCATAGGTAACCTTGCCCTGCAAAACCAGGACCTCCTCACTGCTGAGATGGTATATAAGGCGTTCCCCTTCAAGCTCCATGGCTTTCTCCTCTGGGAAGGCGCTGCCAAAAAAAAGAACGATCAAAGGCACAATTCCGAAAACTGGAAAAAGGCGCTGCAAAAGGGTCATTCCTTCCCCTTTATAAGGAACCTCGCCCGAGTTATGCCCTCCGCCTCCAGGGTTTCAGTATCGAGGAAGTACACTGCCTTGAGTACTTGCATCTCCCGATCTTTTTCAGTGATGAACACATTGCCTTCAAGGACGATGCGTTCTTTCTCTCCCTTGTCTTCGTCCTTGGGAAAGTAGTGCACCTGGTCAGCTACAAGGTGTACTTCCTTCCAGGTGATCTCCGCTTTACCCTCGCTCCAGGCCTCTTCGCTGGTCCCGTCATAAGAGAGCGAAGCGGTCTTCCAAAGAATGGTGGAAACCTCGCCCTCCTCCTCCCGTTCTTTTCTGAGCTCCACTTCCCCCTGGAAGGTGTATACTTCACGATCGAAATCCCCTTCCATGGAGAGAGCTCGGATTTCAGTCTTCTCCCTTGTGACTCTCACGCCTTTCTGAAACAAACCCCGATTATCCCTGAGATTGAAGACGAGTTCCCCACACTCGATGCGGTTTTTGCCCTGCACGACTACCACGTTTCCCGAAGCATTGAAGACCTCATTCTTCGAGTCGTAGGTAATCCTCTCAGCGCTCTCTAAAAAGACCTCTCTTGGCTTTGGGGTCTCCTCCTGTGCCAAGGCAACCGCACCAAAAAGAACAAAGAGCACAACAACAGCTAATCCGAATTTTTTCACGCTCATCCCTTCCCTATGACCAAAGCTTTTCCTATTATATCATTTGAAAGGAGGGAAGACGATGGAAGAGAAAGTGACGGCCATCTTAGACCTTCTCGAAGAACGTTTCCCCGATGCCCGACTGCTTCTGGCCTTTTGCAATCCTTTTGAGCTTCTCATTGCCACCGTTTTAGCCGCCCAGTCTCCCGACGAACGGGTGAATGAGGTCACCAAGTTGCTTTTCGCCCGTTTCCCCACCCCTCAAGACCTGGCCCGGGCACCCCAGGAGGAAGTGGAGGGGATTGTCCGCCCTCTCAACTACGCCCGAAAAAAGGCTACCTTCATCAAAGAAATAAGCCGCGTCCTTGTGGAAGAATTCCAAGGAAAGGTACCGGCCTCCTTGGAAGAACTCGTCAAGCTCCCCGGGGTGGGGCGAAAAACGGCCAACATTGTCCTGGCCAATGCCTTCCACATTCCGGCTATCCCGGTGGACACTCATGTAGGAAGGGTAGCCCAACGCATCGGCCTTTCTTCCTCCTCCAATCTGGAAAAAATTGAGGAAGACCTGATGCGTTCCATTCCTAAGAATCGTTGGATTCGAGCCATACACCTTCTGGGCTTTTTGGGAAGGTTCCTCTGTCAGGCTCGAAAGCCCCGCTGTACCACTTGCCCCATCACCGAGTGGTGCGCGTATCCAGAGAAAAACCCCTGACTTGGGCTACAAGAACCTGAGCCGAGAGATCCACCGAACCTCGAACGGCATCGGGGGAAGAGAGGAAAAGGGTGGCTTCTCCCCCTTTTTCCGTATCCTCCACGAATTTTCCCTCAAAGTCCATGTCCACAAAACAGCCCTCGAATGCTCCCTCACCCCACAGCCTCACCCTTCCCCGATAGTACACCGTGGATTCCACATTGAGGGAGTCCAGGCGGCGGGAAGAAAGGAGCAATACTCCGTCTTCAAGGTAATGGTTGGCGAAAAGGCGAAATTCCTTATCCCTAAAAAACCCTACGATCTCCACAAAGGGGAAACCGAAACCCACCTCCACAAAGTGGTCTTCGAGAGAGATTTCTGGGGTGGTCTTTTTCCAGAGGCCGAAGAGGTTTTGCCATTCTTCCTCCTTGACCTTGACTCCCTTTCCCACCGGACCCCAGAAAAAGGAACGGTCCTCTGAAAAATACATGGAGAGGGTAAGATGTTTAAAGCCCTCCTGGGTGAAACACCTTGGGAGTACTCTCTTCCGTGCAAGATCAAACTCCATTTCCAGCTCAAAGCCCCGTTCCTGGGCTCGACGAAGCGTAAGGATGATGATACCATTCCTTTCGGAGTGAAAGTGGATGGCCTTTCTACCTCTTGTCTCCCGTCGGAAGACAGTCACCGGTCCCTCCTGGTATCCCAGAAGATTCACTTCTCTCAGTTGAGGCACAAAGGGGGCCCTGACTACATGGGTGGGGGTTCGACCGAGAAGGTGCTCTTCGTTTTTGGCTTCCAAGAAAAAGAGGTATCCCTCGAATTCTTCTACCGGCATCACAAATCTTCCCTCTGTTCCCTGAAGAGGGCCCTCCTTCTGAAAGACCGGCAGATGAAAGGGGCGGAAATAGAGAGTAGTCTCCGAGGGTCTGGGTGTTTCCCAGAGCACTACAAAATAGTGACCATCCTCCCCAAAAAAGTACTCCACCTTGGAGAAAAGACGCAGAGGGTCTAAGGAAGCGGTGATATCCTTTTTATTGATCTCCTTGAGGGGAGCAAAATGGGTAACGCTTTTTCCCTTTCTCCAGAATCGCAAAATCTCTTCTTTCCAAGCTTCAATGGTTTGCGTATCTGTTGCTTCTTTACCTTCGGAAAGCAGCAATTCTCGCTTTTTAGCAATGGCCAGGGCAGTACTTTTTTCGTCAATAACTCCCACATCGTGGTGCTTTTCGCTACCTACCTCGGTAAAACCCAAGGCTACAAGGTCTTTTCCCACGTAAATCTCAAGAAAATATCGTTCTCCGGAAGGAACCCGGGCCACGAACTCTCCGTCTTCATTTGTCACCGCCTGGGCAACGATGCCCTTTCCCTCCCCAAGGGTCACAACCACTTTGGCCCCTGAAACAGGGATGGAAGGTACCCCATCTTTGTTCTCTGAGGCAAAGTACTCCCAAAACTCTAACTCGTTGAAGGGAGTGTCTACGGGGAGCACAACGCTTCCTTGCAGAAAAGTCACCTCTGTTCACTCCTTTTACTCTTCATCTCATACATATGCCGGTCGATCTCTTGAAAAAGCTCACTCACCGTCTTTTGGCCGTCCCAAACACACACCTTATACGAGATGTGCACCGGGAAGGGCTCACCCATAACTTGACCGCCTCTAAGACTTTGGACCACCCTTTCCATGACTCGGAGTACACCCCCCTCTTCCGTTTCAGGAAGCACGATGACGAACTCATCTTCTCCATAACGAGCCACCACGTCGCTCGAACGGAGAATTCCCTGGAGCACCCGAGCCACCATCCGTAGGACTTCATCTCCAAAAACACGTCCATACCGGTCATTGATCAACTTGAGGGCATCAATATCCACTACGACCAGAACAACGGGGTACTGTTCCCGGCGGGCTCGCTCCAATTCCTTTTTCAGGTATTCCTCCAAAAACCGGCGATTGTAGACCTCGGTGAGCTGATCGTAGAGGGCAAGGCGCGAAAGAACTGCTTCGTATCTCTTCCGGTCCCCTATGTCCCGAAGCAAAAGAAGAGAACACCCTCTCTGGGTATCTTCCAAAAGCACGGCCTCCACATGGAGGGGCTGTCCTTCTCTGCCTGAAAGAGTGAGCTCCAATCCCCCTCTAAGACCAGCTTCTCCCTCCTTGAGAATCCACCACGGCTCCTCCCCAATGAGGGAGAAAATCTTTCTCCCCAAGACCTCTCCCCTCTTATACCCTAAAACTCTCTCTGCTCGAGAATTTACTTCCAGAATACACCCCTCTTTATCGAGAAGAAAGAGAAAGTCGGAACTCTCTTCAAAAAGCCAAAGTCTTTCTTTCCTATTCCTGGCCCAATTCTCCTCCAAAGCTAAGAGACCGAGAACAAGGCGCAAAGTGGAGGGAGGAAAGATTCGTCCTTTCTTTTCAAAGAAGACAAAAAGATACACCCCCAAGGCCACCGGAAACCTCAAAAAATGTACCCCTCGCACCTCACCCCTTGAGGAGGAGAGAAACCCTCCATTCTCGGGGATAGCCCCAAACCACCACGAACCTCGAGACACAAAAAGGCGGGTACTTCCCTCCACATAAAGAAGACCCGCCACTTCCCAAATAGTTAGAGCAAAATCAAGAATCCGCCGGACGTTGCCTTCGTGGTCTCCTCCCAGCGGGAAAAGACGGGCAAGCCTCCGAACAACCTCCGGCCAGGACTTTACCACCACTGAAAAAGTTTCTCCTCCCCTAAAAGGCTATAACGATTCGCTGGAGGCGAACCCGGGATGTTCCATCTCCTTCCGCAACCACTTCAAGGATGTTCGTCCCTTCCACAAGATCCTCCGCAAAGACTGCAATTTTCTGTTCCATGCTGGGAGAAAGAATTCCTTCCCGGGCCTTTACCGTCCCAAAATCTCTGCCGTTTAAGGTTACCCGTAAAGAACCTCTTCGGTCACCCTGAACCCAAAAGTATAAAGCTCCCTCTTCTGGTCTTCCTCCCGGGGTGAAACGAAACTCCAGGGTCTCCCCTCGACGCATCTCAAGAAGGGAGACATTATTTACCGTAAAGCCCCCTGAGATAACCCTCCCTTGATAACGCAACCGGTCCCCGTTGTGCTTGGGGGTTTCCCCCGAAAAATCGACGAAAAAGAGTGCCTGAGAGAGCGTCGGCCTTGCTCTCTCCACAGTTATGCTCATCGAAGCCTCTGAAGGAGCAAACTGGGCACTTCCAGGGAAGCGGGCAACGAGGTCAAATTGTGTCGTGGTACGCACGCTCGGCGCAGTATAGAACACCGAAGCCCTTCCAGAGGTATCGGTAACACTTGAGGAGGCGCTCAAAGTACCCTGAGGTACCTCCCATTCTATGGTTCTCCCAGAAAGTGGATTGCCTTCCTCATCCCGTAGACGGGCAACAATTCTCACTCTCTCTCCCGGACCCACTGTAATCGACTGTGGTTCAAGACTCAAAACGGTCCCGACAATCCTCCTTCCCACTTCTACTGTCGCCGAGGCCGAAGAAGGAGCAAGACGTACATCTCCCTCAAAACGTACGCTCACCGTGACCGTTCCAGAGAAAGAAGGAGCGGTGAAGGTATTCCGGCTGGTCCCACCCGGCCCGGTCACTGTCCTTGGTGTAGCCAGGGATCCACTAGTTGCAGACCAGATGAGCTCCTGACCCTCAAGAGGCCTCCCCAAGGAGGTAGTAAGGGTAGCAGTGAAGACCAGGGAACTCCTCGGCCCCAATTGGACGGTGGAAGGCTCTATTACAAGAACCGTTCCCTCCATCCGGGCAATGACCTCAAAGTGTGTCCGGCCCGTGGCATACCGACCCCGGAATATCCTCCCTACCTGGTGCGGTGCCTGAATAAAACGCTCCAGGTCTACATCGGATACCCGGTCGGCGGTGAGGAGCGCTACCAGGCGTTCCGTTCCACCAGGACCGGAAACCGTCCCTGAATATATCTCAGTAATGCCCGAACGGACAAAACGGTTCCGCACGAGTACCCGCACATCACCGCTGGGAAGGTAATCGACGATGTTCACATAGCCATCACGCGTCGTCCGATACCGAATACCAATGGGGTCACCGATGTTGTACGTTGCTCCTTCCCCCCGGTCCACCGATATCATAATGTCAGGCGAGCGAGGAATTTCGATGTAAATCTGCGGATGAAGGGTAAAGCGGAAAAGGATTTGCGCCGAAGCTACACCCCAAAAGCACCATACAGAAAGCGCAACAAGAAGAACCAAAATTTTTTTATTCACCACTCTCTCCTCCTTCACCTTTTGCAAGCATTATATCACACCCTTCTTGGAAAGGGCCAAAAGGAGGGCACGGGGATGGTCGAGAACTTCTGCTCCACATCCTATGAGCTCCTCGAGTTTTTTCTTTGCCTCCCCCTGCGTGTAGTCCCGGTCCTCCCGGAAACACTCCTGAAAGAGGAAAACCGGCTTGCCCTCTTTGCAGAGGGAAAGAGCAAGGTCGAGGTTTCTCACATTCCCCCACCCCCAGAAAGTCGGAGTCACAACGAGCGCTTGAACTCTCTGGACAAGCTCAAGCGCTTTTTCAAAAGCCTCCTCCCCAACAGGGGAAAAGGGCCTTTCCCTGATAACTGGAAGGCCAAGACGCGTGGCCATCACTTCATCGGAATCGAACTCGTTGACCACCCCTACACTCACCGAAAAACCCCCTTCAAGAAGCAGGCGTATAATGGGAATTCCGCTCCCTCCTCCACCGATGACGTGGATAGTGGCTCTTCTTCTTTTTGTCCTTTCCCCCCAGAGGGGCATGAAGAAAGGGCGGAAAGAATAGGGATGGGTAGTCTCCGAGAAAGAAACCCCGAAGAGTTCCTGAAGGAATTCTTCCTGCATTACCTCCCCTATCAGGCCAAAACGCAAAAGAAATCCCGCCTTTAAGAAGAGGGCCTTATCACAGAACTGCGAGACAAGATTTACGTCGTGGAATACCCCCAGAACGGTTATGCCCATGCGGACGAGTTCCCGAAGAATGGAGAGAATTTCCATCTGGTGTACCACATCGAGATGACTCGTCGGCTCATCCAAAAGCAAAAGCTCCGGCTTTTGGGCCAGAGCTCGAGCAATGAGTACTCGCTGTTTCTCTCCCCCCGAAAGCTCACTGAAAGGTTCTTCAGCAAAAGGAAGCGTTGAAGTCACCTGCATGGCCCACTCTACGGCTTCCTCGTCGACCTTTGTCTCCCTTTGCCAGTGGGAGAGGTAGGGAATTCTCCCCATCATGACCACTTCGAAACAGGAAAGATCGAGACGTCCAGGAGCCTCCTGGAAGACCACAGCCACCCTCTGAGCGAATGACCTTCGGGAAAAACTCTCTATCCTTTTCCCCTCAAGGAGAATTGCTCCTTCATCGGGGGGAAGCAGGCGAGCAATAAGGTGTAAGAGGGTAGTCTTTCCCGACCCATTGGGCCCAAGAATGCCCACAAAGTCCCCTTGCTCGAGGGAAAAACTCATCCCACTTATCACCTGCTCTCCCGGATGATAGGAGAAAGAAACGTTTCTGAGCTCAAGGTACGGCGTCATAGACCCCTTTTTTTTCGACGCAAAAGGTAGAGGAAAAAAGGTGCCCCCAAAAGACTGGTCACCACTCCCACCGGGAGCTCCACTGGATGGATGATGCTCCGAGCCAAAGTATCGGCAAAAAGAAGCACTATCCCTCCACCCACGAAAGAGAGAGGAAGAAGAAGCCGGTGGTCTTGAAAACCCAGAAGACGTAAAAGATGTGGCACTACAAGCCCTACAAAACCCACTACACCACTTGTGGCCACACAACTGGCCACAAGAAGAGACACCACAAAAAGAAGCCACCGCTTCAGGCTTTCCACATCAATCCCCAGGCTTTCGGCCACCTTTTCTCCCAGAAGGAAGGCGTTGAGCTCCCGCCCAAAAGACAGAAGAACCGGAATCCCCACGACGAAAAAGGGCAAAACCATGCGTACTTCCTGCCAGCCTCTGTTCCAGAACCCTCCCATGGTCCAGAAGACTACCTGGTGCAGGTCTTCCCCGGAAAGGAACATCACCAGCGATATGAGAGCGGAAAAGAAGAACCCCACTGCGAGCCCCGAAAGCAAGAGTACCTCCAGAGGCATTCGCCGCCCCACCTGAGCCAGGCGAAAAACAAGAAAGGCTGTTCCCAAGGCACTCAAAAAGGCAGAGAGGGGCACGGTGAAAAGGCCAAAGTACACATGGGAAACCATGGCCACAACTGCTCCAAAGGCTGCCCCTGAGCTCACCCCAAGAACATAGGGGTCGACAAGGGGATTCTGAAAAAGTCCCTGAAGAACAGTTCCTGAAAGGGCCAGCCCTCCTCCCACAAGGGCAGAGAGGAGAATTCGAGGTAAACGGATGGCAAAGAGAATGGTCCGCTCGGTGGGAGAAAGTCCTCGGAGGCCAAAAAGTGCTAAAGAATCACAAACGCTGTACTGCCCTCGCCCCACTCCCTGGGCAAAGAACACGCTAAGTCCAAGGAAGGCCACGAAGCTCGCGAGGAGAAAAATCGTCTTTTTTCGCTTTCCTCTTTTCATGGCCACGATTATACTCTCCTGAGAGGAAGGGAAGAAGGATGAAAGAGGAAAAAGAGATCGTTCTGCGCAACGAGGATGTACAGGCTGTCATCGTCGAGGTCCCCAAGGGACACAGACATCTCCGCACCACTCTTGTCCTTGCCAACGGTTCCTACCTCACCCTCCAGGAAGCCACGGTAGCGAATATTGTTCGGGCTTACATAACTTTGAAAACCCACCCACAGAAAGAGCGCGTCGTCCTTGTAGGCCAGAGAGTATCATTCCGGAAAGATGGCTATGCCGAATGGCAGCTCCTTGAGGCCGAAGCCCCTAATGCTCCGGACGATACGGCCCAAAAACCTCAGGATGGATAATCTGGGCAAAGATCTTGAGGGCATCGACCACTCGTGGCCCCGGCCGGGATACCATATCCCCATCAACCGCAAATACTCTGCCATGTTGTAGTGCCTTGAGGCTTTTGAGTCGCTCATCCGAGAGGACAAAGTTGTAGGGGAGGTTCTCTCCTCCATGGGTACTCACCACCGTTATGATATCCGGGTCGCGTCGCAGAAGCTCTTCAAGATCGAGGGTTACGTAACCCGTAAGGTCTGAAACGACGTTTTCTCCACCTGCCAAGGCAATGAACTCGTGGATAAAGGTGTCCTTTCCTGCCGTCCAGAGGGGGTCATGCCAAATGAGGTGGAAAACTTTTGGACGCTCCTTCTGCGAAAGAGCAGAAATCGCATTCACGATGTCCTCGACCCCCCTCTCCATAGTCTTGGAGAGTGCTTTGCCCTCCCTGTCCATTCCAAGAAGCAGAGCAACCTTCTTCACATCTTCGATGACCTGAGCAATGGTTTTGGCGTCGCACACAAAAACCGGATACCCGAGTTTTTCGATCTTCTCTACCACTTCAGGAGGTGTCAGGGATCCAGCAAGGACAAGGTCTGGTTGTAAGCGAACTACCGCTTCAAGGTCTACCTCAATGATGTTGCCGATTTTCTCTTTCTCCTGCGCCTCTTCAGGATAGTTACAATAGGTCGTCACCCCTACGAGTTTCTCCTCCGCTCCCAGGGCAAAGACAATTTCAGTGTTTGCAGGAGTCAAGGATACCACCCGCTCGGCAGGGCGAGGAAGGATGACTGTTCTCCCCACATCGTCGGTGACCTCAAGCCCCGAAGCACTCAGGGCAAAGCCAAAGAGAAAGAAGAGAAAAAAGAGACTTCGCAGAACTTTCATACACTCTCCTCCCCAAAGTCGCGAAGAGGAGGGGGGAGAGGGAGGGATTCCTCACTGTCTGGGGCAGAGTCCAGACAACTTTTCCCACCTCCTCTTTCCGCGAAGAGTGGTGGAAACGCTTCAGGCAGGTCTCCTGACTTCCGGATCATCGCCTGGTGCGCCTTCCCGGCTTTCGCCAGTGGC
>FMJZ01001507.1_pt1 | contig 12597 bp, 8 predicted proteins | sample 1987881 | NCBI WGS metagenome assembly FMJZ01 (sample SAMEA4378227, study PRJEB15110) | soil metagenome | biome: soil; feature: Field; material: Soil | place: India | collected 2015-03-11 | depth 0 m | reverse complement strand
CGAACCCGCGAATGTCAGCTTGGAAGGCTGATGCCTTACCGCTTGGCGACGCCCGCGCTGCTTTGATTCTACTGTACAACAGAGAGGATGGTCAAGTCGGCGCGTGGGGTGTCTGTAACACAGGTGGACGAATTTGAATCTTCCCCCTAATGCTGTTTTGATGTTCTAGAGACACCTTGCTTCCTGTCCAGCCGTCGAAAACAGGCCCAGAAAACGGTTGTCTTCTCCCACCGTTCACGACCGCCGCCCAGGTTGTAAAAACGCTTGCCTCTCCCTCCTCCCCATCTTCGCTCACCCTCGTACTACGAGTCTCCCAACTTCACCACGGTAACCCCTGCTCCGCCTTCTTCCTCACGGCCATCCTCGAAGGCCAACACATGGGGATGAGCCTGCAACGCTTGGCGTATTGCCCGACGCAGTTTTCCCGTCCCCTTGCCATGTACAATGCGAACGAAGGGCAGCCCGGCGAGGTAAGCCTTATCGAGGTAAGAATCCAACTCGGCCAGGGCATCCTCGGCGCGCATCCCACGCAGGTGTAATTCCAGGCCGGGAGAGGCAGGAAGAAGCGGCCCCGACAGCGCCGGCTCAGAAGGCAAGACGACGGCGGAGACTGCTTTGACGGCGGGAGCAAGGCGTTCTACCTCGTCCTGCCGCGCCCGTACACGCAGCGCGCCAGCCTGGATTTCGATCTCGTCGCCATCCAACGCCGTAATCGTGCCGTTGATTCCCAATTTTCTTACAACCACGCTTTCGCCGACGGCAAGCGCAGGCAAAGACGCCGCCGCTCTTTTTCCTATCGCCGAGTGCTTCTTTTCCTGCAAGGCGTCTTCAATTTCCTCGATCTGTTTCTCAATCTCTCTAACCTGTTCGAGCGGTCGATGCGCTTTCCTCAGCGCCTCCTTGACGATGGCCAATTGCGCTTTGAGCACCTCCAGTTCCAGTTCGCCCTCGGCGCGGGCTTGTGCCAACACCTTCTGGCGCTCCTCCTCGATTCTATCCAACCGCTCGGCCAATTCCCGCTCCAGGCGACGTGCCTCCGCGCGTAGCTTCTCGGCTTTCACGCGCTCTTGGATGGCTCGTTTCCGTTGCCGGGCAATATCGGCAATCAGCCTGTCCGCGCGCAGGGATTCGGGATGGATTTCGGCGCGCGCTGTTTCCACAATGGAGCGCGGTAAGCCCAATCGCTCCGCAATCGCGAGCGCGTTGGACCGGCCCGGCAATCCGATCACGAGTTGATACGTCGGGCGCAACGTCTGGATATCAAACTCCAGCGAAGCGTTGACCACACCGGGCGTGGTGTGGGCAAACGCTTTCAGCTCCGGGTAGTGCGTGGCAACGAACGTAGTCACCCGCCGTTCGAGAAGAAAGGAGAGAATCGCCCGCGCCAGCGCGGAACCTTCCTGTGGATCGGTGCCGGCCCCCAATTCGTCCAGAATTACTAACGAACGCTCGTCCGCTTTCTTTAGAATGCGGACGATGTTCGTGATATGGGCAGAAAAGGTCGAGAGTGATTGCTCGATGGACTGCTCGTCGCCAATATCGGCAAAGATGGCACGAAAACAAGGGAGCGAGGAACCCGATTCGGCCGGAATGTGCAGTCCGCTTTGCGCCATCAACGCCAGCAGGCCGACCGTCTTGAGGGTGACGGTCTTGCCGCCGGTGTTTGGACCGGTGATGACCAGTGCGAACGCGCCGGGAGGTAGGTCAATCGTAATAGGGACGACTGTCTTTGGATCCAGCAAGGGATGGCGGGCGCGCAAGAGGTAAACCACAGTCGCCTTGTTTGCTGCGCCTTGGCCGCGACGCGCGAGCTGTCCTCCGCCATTTGCCTCTCGCCGTTCGAACCCCACTAAAATGGGCTCGGAGGCGTCCATCACGTCGGCGTACTTTGCTTTCGCAAACGCCAGGTCGAGTTCGGCCAGTGCGGCCACGCCGGGGATGATTTCTCCGGCCAGAGCACCCACCTGCGCAGAGAGTTCGGCCAGGATGCGGCGGATTTCGTCGCGTTCGGCCAATTGCCATTCGCGATAGGCGTTATTCAATTCCACTACGGTCAACGGTTCCACAAAGAGCGTAGCGCCGGTCGAGGATTGGTCATGGACAATGGCCTTAATCTGCCCCTTGCACTCTGCGCGCAAGGGAATAACGTAGCGCCCGTCGCGCTGGGTGATGACGGCGTCTTGCAACTTCGGCGCGGTTTCCGGATCGGTCAGATAGCGCTGCAAGCGCGCCAAGAGGCGTTCATGGGCCAGCCACCCCTCACGACGGATTCTGGCCAGTTTTGGGGACGCTTCGTCTAAAACTTCGCCGTTTGGCGCAATCGCGCGGGAGATTGCTTCCACCAGGCCGGCCGCGGCAGGCAAACGCAAAGCGATTCGGGTCAGAGAGGGGAAGGAGGCTGTGTGTTTCTCAAAGAAGCGTCGCAAATCGCGCATGGTAATCAGGGTGGCTTGTATCTCCAGCAGTTCTCTGGCTTCCAGTGCCCCGCCGCGCGCGGCCAGGTCAACTTGGGAGCGCACGTCATGCGCCGCACCTACATCTACGTTATGAAGGGAGAGCAGTTTTCGCGCTTCCGTCGTCGCGGCCAATCGCGCCCGCGCCTCTTCCACATCGGCGGCGGGTTGCAAGGCCAATGCCAGCTCCGCCGAGGCGGAAAAGGCGCAGAATTCTGCCAGCCGCGCCAGAATCTTGGGGTATTCGAGCATGGTCAGCGTCTTGGGGTCCATAGGAATCGACCTTCTTCGTGCGCTATTTTAACCGTAATCGGCTTACGGATGATGAAATCTTTTTCCGGCTGAGAGAACTGCTGCTCCAACAGCAAAGAAAAGAAAAACATGACCTGCACCGACGGCGGTTGACCAACCCTTCGAGGGGAGGTTTCCTTCCCCTGCATGGTATAATATTGAAAATAATTCTCATTTGCAATAATAGGCAATGAACCGACAAATGTTCCTGCTTTCTGTTCTTCATGCCGACGGACAACGGTTGACTCGCCAACGGAGACTGATTCTGGAAACCCTCGAGACGAGTCGCGGCCATCTGGATGCCGAGGATATTCATGCCCGCGCGCGAGAGCGTGATGCGCGCATCAGCCTGGCCACTGTCTATCGAACGCTGGCGTTGCTCAAATCCATCGGTCTGGTGCAGGAACATTCGCTCGGCGAGGAACACGGTCACTTCGAGGTAACTCAACCAGAGCCGCATTACCACTTCACCTGTCTTGGTTGTCATCGGGTGGTCGAGTTTGAAGCCCCGACGATTGCCAGAGCCGTGCAAGAACTGGCGGAACACATGAGTCTGCAGGTCGAGGAGACCCATCTGTCGCTCCGTGGCTATTGCGCGGAGTGTCGCAAGCGGGAGGAATGCAAAGGTGTGGCATAGAGTACGTCGGCGGAGGAATCGAATTCGCGGGGCGGTTCCGTCTGTGCCCGAGGGGGTGCTGCCTTTGAGCCGTCTGCAACCTGGGCAGCGCGGCGTGGTGGCGCGCTTGCTGGGCGGGCGCAGTCTGCAGAGCCGCCTTGTCGCATTGGGGCTGACAATCGGCGCGGAAATCCTGGTGCTCCAGAACTACGGGCGCGGGCCTGTGTTGCTGACCGTGCGCGAGACACGCTTGGCGCTCGGGCGCGGCGAGGCCAATCACATCCTGGTCAGACTATGTTGACCCCTTCCTGTCATACATCCACATCAACGTTCTCCCACTCTGGATCGGCGCGCGCGACCGATTCGCGCCTTTCTGCAGCATCCTTAACAGTTGCGCTGGCCGGTCAACCGAACGTCGGCAAGACAACCGTCTTCAACATGCTGACCGGGTTGAACCAGCATGTTGGCAATTGGCCGGGCAAAACGGTGGAGCAGAAAGTTGGTTTCCTGACCTATCGCGGCCAAGCGATTCGGCTCGTGGACTTGCCCGGCGCGTACAGTCTGACGGCGAATTCGGAGGAGGAACGACTCGCGCGCGACTTCCTTTTGCGCGAGAAGCCCGATGTGGTTGTACTTATCGTCAGCGCGGTGACGCTGGAACGTAGCCTGTACTTGGCGGCTGAACTGCTCGCTGTGCCGGTTCGTTTTGTGATTGGCGTGAACATGCTCGATGTGGCCGAACGTGAAGGAGTGCACATTGAGACGCATGTTCTGCAAGCTGCCCTCGGCGTGCCGGTTGTTCCTTTGGTTGCCACGAGGCGGCGCGGTCTGGATAGCCTGCTTGATGCCGTCCTGCGCCTGGCAAGCGACGCGAGCAAATTCTCACCGCGTCGTCCCACAATGCGTGCCGACCACCAGGCGATTCTTTCCGAGATTCGCCGCCTGCTTGCCCGCTATCCTCTAGCCTACCCAACGGAATGGGTGGCCCTCAAGTTACTAGAAGGGGACGCAGAAATCACAGAATTGGCGCGTCAAAGCGCGCCGCAGGCTTGGCAGGCGATTCATTCCTTGTTGCAACAGCACGAGGATGCTTACTTGGACATCGTCCGCGGACGGTATGCATGGATTGGGCGAATGGTGCGCGCCGCGCTCATCCAACCGAAAGCCGGCGCGATCCGTCTTACCGACCAACTTGACAAGGTTGCTGCCCATCCATGGTGGGGACTGATGGTGCTGGTGGGAATCTGGGGGGCAGTATTTTGGCTGACCTATACTTTGGCGTCGCCGATTGTGGGATGGTTGGATGATCTCTTTACACTTGTCGCGCAAGGGGTGCGGCAGAGTCTCGCGCCGTTCTCCCCCTGGTTGAGCAGCCTGCTGGCCGATGGACTGGTTGGCGGCGTCGGCGCGGTGCTTTCGCTCCTGCCGGTGTTGATTCTCTTCTTTGTCGCGCTAGGTCTGCTGGAGGATGTGGGGTACCTGGCTCGTTCGGCTTACGTGATGGACCGCTTCATGCACTGGATTGGTCTGCACGGGCGATCGTTCCTGCCTTTGAGCCTGGGCTTCGGTTGCAATGTGCCGGCCGTGATGGGTACGCGCATCATCGAGGACCGCCGCGCCCGTCTGCTGACCATCCTGCTCGCGCCGCTGGTGCCGTGCAGTGGACGGATGGCCGTCATCGTCTTCCTGGCGCCGGCCTTCTTTGGGAAGGATGCTCCCTGGATCACGTGGGGGCTGGTTGCCGGCAACCTCTTGCTCCTTTTCTTGCTCGGTTTCACCATTCATCGTGGCGCCTTTCACGGTCAACGGCTGGCTTTCATTATGGAAATGCCTCTCTATCACTGGCCGAACGCGCGCACGATTGGCCTATATGTGTGGCAACACACCGGGGCGTTCGTGCGCAAGGCCGGGACGACCATCGTTGTCGCCTCGCTCCTTGTCTGGCTGCTGGCCTATTTGCCGAATGGCGAGGCGCAGACCAGCATTCTGGCCCGGCTGGGGCGCAGCCTCGAGCCGTTCGGACGCTGGTTTGGTCTGGGCGATTGGCGACTCATTACGGCATTGCTTTCCAGTTTCTTTGCCAAAGAAAATACCATTGCCACGCTGGGAGTCCTCTATGGGGGTCAGGCAGGGGGCATGCTGGCAGAGCAGGTAGCGCATAGTCTGACTCCGGCCGCCGGCCTCGCTTTCCTCGTGGCACAAATCACCTTCGTCCCCTGCGCGGCCACAATAGCGGCCATCCGTCAGGAAATCGGTACATGGAAGTGGCCGGCAGTCAGCGTTGGCCTGTTGTTGCTCGTCTCCTTGGGCGCGGCAACGCTGGTCTATCAACTGGCGCGGTGGGCAGGGTGGTAAGCAGGATGGATGACAGGACAGTTTACAAATTTGACTGACGCTGGCGCTCCGGCAATTTTCGGTTAGAATAGAAGTACCTGGCTATGTCTGTCGCGCGTCGAGCTGTTCTTTGGGGACGATTTTTACAGGGCCTGGTGTTGGCCTATCAGGTTCTCGCGATCGCTGTCTTCGTCGTGTTGGGGGCGCTGGCCGCAAGATGGTTTTCGTTACCTTTCCTGGGAGCCTTCGTGGAACAGACGATGGTCTTCAACGGCGTTGGTCAAAGCCGGCCGGCAGAAGCGTGGGGATTGTACTTGGATGAGTCTTTGCGCCTGAACTACCAGTTGATCGCGGTAGAGAATGTTGCGGTGAGGAACTCCGCGCAACTGCAAGCGGTGCTGCGCCAACACGCCGTGGGGGAGCAGATTGTCGTATTCGTACGGCGAGTCGCGGATGGTGTGGAAGAGACGCGCTGGGTTACCTTGCAACCGTTCCCTCCCCAGGCCCGCTGGACGTATTTCTATATCCCTTATGCAATCGGCCTTGCCTATCTGGCGATCAGCCTGTGGACGTTTGGTCTGCGGCGCAGCGAAGCGGCCGGGCGAGCCTTTGCCCTCTTCGCTACGTCTCTTGCCCTTTTGGCAGGCGGCCTGTTGGATCTCTACACAACCCACGTCTTCTCCCTTTTATGGACGGCTGCCCTGGCCATAGGCGGCGCCGCTTTGCTGGAGCTGGCCATGATCTTTCCCGAAGAGGCGCGCTGGCTTACCGGGCGTCGCTATCTGGCTTTCCTGGGTTATGCTCTAGCCTTTCCTCTCCTCCTCTGGACAATTGTTTACCTGCGCGATGACCAGCGTCCACTTCAATATGTTACCTGCTGGCGCGTGCTGTATCTCTGGAATGCTCTGGTCTTCCTGTACTTCAGCGCCACTTTGATTTTCCGTGCCGTCGCCTCCCACTCGCCGGTTGTGCGCCGACAGACGGCCACTCTGCTCCTGGGCATGATTCTCGCATTCGGTCCATTGGCGGTATGGCTCTTCTGGTCGTCAACTATCCGCCCGTTGAACTTCCCGTCCTGGCTGTTCGCGCCGACCATGGTCTTCCCGGCAGTGACGGCCTACGTCCTGTTGCGTCAACGGCTGGTACGCACCGATTATTTGATGCGCCGCGCCATGCTCTACAGCGCGCTTTCCATCCTCGTACTAGGCGGCTATGCCTTCTTCACCGCCGGTCTGGGGCTGATTTTCGGCGATCTGTTTCGCGTGTATAGCCCTTACCTGCTTGGCGCGCTCGTCTTCTTGCTGGCCATTCTCCTCAACCCCTTGCGCAACCGCCTGCAGCACTGGATTGATGTTCTCTTCTTTCGCACGCAAACGGCCTACCAACAACGCGTCCAGGAGTTTGCCCACGAGCTCGCCAGACAGGTGGATTTGAACGCTATTGTACGGGCTGTGCACCGGCAGATTGAAGAAAGCCTTTTTCCACAACATCTCCATATTTTCCTTTATGATGCATTGAACGACCAGTATGCCGCCGCGGTGGGGGAGGACGGCAAGCCGACCAGCGATGTGCGCTTCAATACAGAAAGTCCGCTCGTACGCACGCTGAGCCGGGAACGTGTGCCGCTCTTCCTTGACCTTTCGCGGATTCCAGACTCATTGCAGGCCGAGCGGGTGCGCCTGATGTTGCTCGGCGCGACGCTGTTCCTCCCCTTGCCCGGTGAACGACTCATCGGTTGGCTGGCGCTTGGACCAAAACAGTCTGGCGAGATTTACAACGGCGCAGAACTCAACTACCTGGATATGCTTGCCTCGCAGGCCGCCGTTGCCATCGAGCGCGCCCAGGTGACACACAGTATGGAACGTCGCGTGCGTGAGATGAATATCCTGGCGCGTCTGGCCCAAGGTGTGAATATCACTGTCGCCTTCGACGATATGCTGGAACTCATCTACGCGCAAACCGCTCAGGCCTTGCCCGTAGATGATATGCACATCACCCTCTACAACCCCGAAGGAGAGTATTACTACTTTGCCTTCCGCCTGGAGAACGACACCCGCCTGACCGAACGCGAAAATATGCCTCTTCCGGCCAGGGTGGGCTTGAGCCGCGAGGTGATTCGTAGCCGCAGGCCTATCGTCACCTCGGACTACGCGGGCGAGTGTCGTGAGCGCGGCATCGTGCCGAGCACGAGCGGCATCTACGCCTGGGCCGGCGTCCCGCTTAACGCCGGCGCCGAGACGATCGGCGCGTTGACAATTGCCAGCCGCGACCCCGCTGTAGTCTACACGCCTGCCCAAGTCGAACTGTTGCAGTCCATCGCCGATCAGGCGGCCGGCGCCATCGTTAAAGCGCGCTTGCTCCAGGAGACCGAACGGCGTGCCCGTCAACTGGCGACGCTTAACGAAGTTACACGCCAATTAAGCGGCACGTTGGAAACCGCCCCTTTGCTTCAGCGCATCCTGGAAAGCGCGGTCTCCATTCTGAACTGTGAAGCCGGCACCCTGTTTCTGTTAGACGAGCAAACGGATGAATTGATCTTCCAGCAGGTCATCAGCCCGGTTGCCCAAGACCTTATCGGAAAGCGCTTGCCGGCAGGCACAGGAATCGCCGGCAAAGCCGCCCAGACCCGTAGCGCCATCATCGAGAACGATGTGCCGCACTCGCCGGAACATTTCGCTTCCATAGATAGGCAGACAGGCTTTGTCTCCAAATCCTTGATGGCCGTTCCGCTTGTCGTTAAGGAACGCGTCATTGGTGTGCTGGAGGTAATCAACCGTAAGGATGGCCTGCCCTTTGGCGAGGATGACAAGAATCTCCTGATGGCCTTTGCCAGTCAGGCCGCGGTCGCCATCGAGAACGCTCGTCTCTACACGCTGACCGATCAGGAGCTCTCTGCTCGTGTGGAGGAACTTTCGGTCATGCAGCGCATTGACCGCGAGTTGAACGCTAGCCTGGATGTCGGCCGCGCGATGCGCATCACCCTCGATTGGGCCATGCGCCAGTCGGCGTCGGAAGCCGGCCTGATTGGCATGGTGCAGGATGGCGGCCTGCGGTTGATGGCGCAAACGGGCTACGATGAACTTCAGGAGCGGTATGGGGATTCCCTCCTCCCGCTGGAACAGCCGGCGATCCGCGCCGCGGTGGAGGGCGGCCAGCCACAACGCTTGTTGTTGACCGACGAGCAAGGCGGACTGCTCCCCGAGGCGCGCAGTCAACTGGTGGTGCCCATCCGCCGCGAGGCAAAGGTAATCGGCCTCATCGTCCTGGAAAGCCGTTCCTCCGACCATCTGTCCGAACAGGTGCTCAATTTCCTGACTCGTTTGAGCGACCATGCCGCTATTGCCATTGCCAATGCCCAGCTCTATGCGGAAGTGCAGGCGGCGAACATTGCTAAGAGCGATTTCATTTCCTTTGTGGCGCACGAACTCAAAAACCCGATGACCTCCATCAAGGGGTATACCGAACTATTGGCCGCCGGCGCGGTCGGCCCCGTTAATGAGAATCAAGCCAACTTCTTGCACACCATTCGCTCCAACGTAGAGCGCATGGCGACTCTGGTCTCCGATTTGAATGACAACTCGAAGATCGAAGTTGGCCGCCTGAGGCTGGAATTCAGGGCCGTGGACCTGCTGGAGGTGGTAGATGAGGTTGTTCGCTCCATGACCAGACAGGTGGAAGACAAGAAGCAGACCTTGACTGTGCAGCTGGCAGACAATCTGCCGAAGGTATGGGCGGATCGTACACGTCTCGTTCAGGTTCTGGTCAATCTGGTCAGCAACGCACACAAGTATACGCCGGAAGGCGGTCATATTCTGGTCGCGGCTGAGCGCTCACCAAATCGCTGGGACCCGCAGGGCGCAACGGAAGTGGTTCACCTCCGGGTGCAGGATGATGGCATCGGCATCAGCCAAGAAGATCAGAAGAGGATCTTCCAGAAATTCTTCCGATCGGATGACGTGAAAGCACGCGAGGCGCCTGGCACTGGGCTAGGACTGAATATTACCAAGAGTCTGGTGGAAATGCAGGGCGGGCGTATCTGGTTCGAGAGCGAATATCGCAAAGGGACGACGTTCCACTTTACCGTACCGGTGGCAGAAGAGGCATAAGGGATGGCGCTTTCTGCAGCAATTGGACAGGCGCGAGCACTGGACGGGCGCGAGGCTGCCCTGCAGGCAACTCACCAGGCCTTGAATCGCCTGGGCAGCGCGTCGCCCACGCTGGCGATTCTCGTTTCTTCGTACCACTACGAGGCGCAGCAGGTAGTCGGCGGCGTGACCGGTTTGTTGGGCAACACCCCCGTCATCGGCTTCAGTTCACCCGCCGGCTTGACCTCGCAAGGCGTGCATTCCCATTCTGTCGTAGTGGCGCTGCTGAGTGCCGGCGACGCCCGAGTCAATGTGCGCTGGTTGCCCGGCTACACCCAAGCAACGCGCGAGGTCACAGCGCAACTGGCGCAATTAATCGGTCAGAAACCCGGTCAGCCAAGCCTCTTCTTCGCTGATGGGTTCAACGCCGACGCCGAGCAATTGTGCGCCAATCTACCGGCTGGGGTCACCGCTATCGGCGGGCTTTCCGGCGGCGATTTGCATAGCAGCAGCGCGTACCAAATCGCCGGCAACCAAGCCGGCGCAGGAGGCTTGGCGCTCATGCAACTGGAAGGCCGGATACAGGTCGGACTCGGCTACGGTCATGGCTGGCAACCCGTCGGTCCATACTTCCGCGTCACACGCGCGCGCGGTTTCTGGTTGCGCACGTTGGACGGACGTCCTGCTTCCGAAGTCTATGCCCGTCTCTTCGGATACCCCGCGCGCGAGTGGGCCTTCCCTCCGCTCACCCATCTGGTGCGCCTGTACCCGCTCGGCATCGAACAATCCGACTCGTCGCTCCTGATACGTTCTCCCCTCCGTGTAGAAGCCGATGGCAGCTTACGCCTGAACACCGCCATTCGCGACGGCGTCGAGGCGCATTTGCTGGTTGGAAGCCTGATGGCCTGCCGCGAGGCGGCGCGTAACGCCGTGCAACAGGCGCTCGCGGCGCTCGACGGCGGCAAGCCAGCCCTGGCTTTGGTGTTGGCCGACATCGCTTGGCATATGCTCTTCGAGGCAGAGCCTGGCGCAGAGATCGCGGCAATCCAACAAGTCCTTGGGCCGAATGTCCCCATTGTCGGCGGCTATACCCTGGGGCAGATCGTACCGCGTCAGGAAGAAACCCCTCTTTTCCTTAATCAACATCTCGTCGTTATTCTCCTCGGCGAACCGGCGAAGAAAGCAAACCGATGAACAACCGAATGCTACGCGTTGGCGCGCTAGGCGCTGGCCAGATTTTCACTCAAGCGCACCTGCCGGTTTACGCTACTCTTGACGAAGTGGAATTGACCGCTATCTATGATCCCGATCGCTCGCGTGCGGAGGCGGCGCGGGCGCGTTATGTGCATCTGCGTCGGGACGCCGGCAGGCCCGCGCACGAAAGCGACGTGCACATCTGCGCCACTGCTGAAGCATTGATCGCCGACGTGGATGTGGTGGATATTTGCTCTCCACCCCGCTATCACGCCCTTTACGCCTGTATGGCGCTGTCCAAAGGCGTCCATGTAATGACCGAAAAGCCTATGGCCCGCACCTGGTGGGAAGCCCGCCAGGTGGTGGAAGCCGCGCGCCAATCGAAAGCCTATTTTCAACTCAACGATGACAATCCGTTCCTGCCGCGCTATCGCGCCCTGCGTAACGTGATTGAGGACGGGATGATCGGCGAGGTACAAACGATCTGGATTGCACGCGGTTATCATGGGCCCGAAGAGCGCGGCGACTGGTTCTGGGACCCCTTAGAAAACGGCGGCGGCGCCATCATGGACTACGGTTCCCATGCCGTCACCTCGGTCTGGTTTCTGGTCGGTTATGAGAAACAACCAACAGAAGTGCGCTCCTTGGGAATCGAATGCCGCCAGCGTCTGCGCCTCATTGGAGGGCGTTTTCGCCGTATCGAGGTAGATGACGACGCTCACTTCAAGATCCGTTTCCTCAACCCACAGAACGGGGATTGGGCGACGGCCATCATTGAAGCTACCTGGGCCTGGCCCGAACTCGGACGCGATGGCAGTGATGTGCACGGCTATCTCGAGGTCGAAGGTAGCAAAGGCACAGTGACCGCTGAAGTGGATGCCGAAGGCCGCGAGATTCTGCGCGTGCGCCGTCGGGCTTTTGGGGAACGTCTCATTTTTCCGGAAAACGCCGCTCCGGAGGACGATTCCTTCCGTCTCGAGATTACCAATTTCGTCAGGTCTATCCAAGCGGGAATCCCCTCTCTTCTGAACGCCGATATCGCCGCGGCCGGAATCGGCATCCTCAACGCGGCTTTACTTTCCGAGATGCGCGGCCGCAGAGCGGTTACTTTACAGGAGGTGGCCGACTTCTGTCAAGAACAGGCAGTCGGCGCCCCCGACGTCTGGCAGGGCGGCGACCAAATCGCACGCGCTCTCTATCGTTCCTTCCGCGCTTCCTGATGTTACCGAAGACTCTATGCATCATGCTCTTCCCTCCACACCGCAAGACTTGCTAGCCTGGCCATGGTCGGAGATTGAACCCCACTATCGCGACCTGTTCGACCGTCCCCTAAACGCGCAAAACGTAGAGGAATGGCTGACCGACTGGACGCGTTTGAGCGAAAAATTGGAGGAAATGTACACGCGCCTGTCCATAGCGACCACGGTCAACACTGCCGATAAACAGGCCGAAGCGCGTCTTAAAGACTTTCTGGACGCGATTTTCCCCAACGCTATGGCGGCCGACCAGAAACTCAAAGAGAAGTTACTTGCCAGCGGTCTTGAACCGGCTGGTTTTGCAATTCCTTTACGCAACATGCGGGCGGAAGCCGATCTCTTCCGCGAGACGAATCTGCCCTTGTTAG
>FMJZ01020513.1_pt1 | contig 12602 bp, 12 predicted proteins | sample 1987881 | NCBI WGS metagenome assembly FMJZ01 (sample SAMEA4378227, study PRJEB15110) | soil metagenome | biome: soil; feature: Field; material: Soil | place: India | collected 2015-03-11 | depth 0 m | reverse complement strand
ACGGCGGGCATCGGCGCAGGCCGCGGCGAGCGCAGCCTCACGTGTTTGCCCCTCCAGAGAAACAATCCGGTCGATTTCTCCGCTCACTTGAGCAATCGCCGCGCCGATCGCGTTCGCAACCGCAGCGTGTGGTGGACGAACAACCTCGCTTGCCCCTTCCAGGTGATCAGGGACGAGTACACTCCCACCGCCAACGACGATAACCGGCACTGCTGCCGGGGTCGTCTTCAAGCTATCGACGAGTTCGGTGAGTCGCTGGTCGATCGTCGCCAGGGCTCGCCGGACGACACTAGGGGGAAGATGTGCGACGCGGCTGGGATCGCCGAACCTGGCGCGACCAGCCGCGACAGCAATGTCGCTTGCGGTGAGCGTCGAACCGCCAAAGACAAGCGCCTCGCTGCTGAGGCGGTAGCCGACACTCTGTGGCCCCACTGTCGAGCCGTCTGGCCCCACGAGGCTTCCACCACCCAAGCCAATCGAAACGACATCCGGCATACGGAAGTTGGTACGCACACCACCGATCATGACCGCGAACGAAGCCTCTCGCGGGAAGCCACTGACGAGCGCACCACCGTCGGTCGTCGTGCCACCGACGTCGAGCACAATCGCATCGCGGAGCCCGCTCAGGACAGCGGCCCCACGCATCGAATTGGTCGGGCCAGAAGCGAAAGTAAGTACCGGATAGTGAGCTGCGAACTCGGCTGTCATGAGCGTCCCGTCATTCTGGCTGAGGTAGAGTGGAGCCTCTAGACCAAGCTCGCTCAGTGCCTGCTGGAAGGCGCGGACAGTCTGTTCCGCGAGCGGAACGAGCGCCGCATTCAGTGCAGCAGCATTCTCCCGTTCCAGCAGTCCGATCCGACCGATTTCCCGCGAGCGGGTGACACGAAGCCCCGGGACGCGCGCGGTGAGGAACTCTGCGACGGCGTCCTCGTGCGTGGGGACAGCGGGCGAAAAGACAGCGGTGACTGCTGCCGTGCCGACTCCTCGTCGTCGTAACTCCCCAGCGAGCTGCTCAAGGGCCTGCCAATCGAGTGGGGCGATTTCCCGGCCATCAAACTGATGACCCCCTGGAAGGATCACCGCGAGTTCAGCAACCGTTTCACGCAAGTCATCGGGCCAGTCCTCAAGTGGCGGGATCGAGGCGGTTGCAGGTAGTCCAAGGCGGATGACGGCGATGCGGGCAAGGTCACGACGCTGGACAACAGCGTTCGTGAAATGTGTGGTGCCCAGCATGACGGCGCGGATCTCGGGTGGTGCCAGTGGTGCTTGTGCAAGTACGTCCCGGACCGCAGCGAGGATGCCGCTGCTGACGTCGGGAGTCGTCGGGTGTTTCGCCCATGCGATAACCTCACCGCGGTCGAGGAGCACCGCGTCCGTATTCGTTCCGCCGACGTCGATCCCGAGTCGAGCCACTGCTTTCGTCTCCTATCTCTCGCACCGGGGCGAACCAGGTCATGGCCAAGAGTTCAACCAGGAGCGTAATAAGCGCGAGCAACCCCACGTTAATCGCCGTGAGTGCTCCCAGCGAGTGGAGCAAGAGGCAGCCGACGGAGAAAAGGCCGAGCACGTACCCCCGTCGGCGTGCCCGGAGGGGATCCGGGAGAATGGCGTGGCGAGCTGCCAAGCGGAGTTCTACCGCAGCACTGAGCAGGGTGAAGACGGACGAGACACTAACGAGGAGCGGAAGCAGCACGACGAGCATCGCGAGCGGCCCTCTCACCCGCTCCGGGTCGATGAACGTCCAGACAAAAAGACTGGTTGACCAACCAGCGATGGCTTCGATCTCCAAGAACGGCACACGGACGAGCCGACCCAGTGGAGCAAAGGTCAGTGCCGGTGCAACGAGAAATGCACCGTACGCGAGTAAGCGCTCCGGTGCCCAGAAATCCTGCAGAACTCCAACATTCTCTCGCACGACGAGCGAGAAGGCGAGGCTCCACGCGAGCGCCGTCGCTATAAGCCAGCTCACTACCAAACCAAGCTTGCCAAGGGTACGCACGCGCATCACCCCTGCCGCAGTCTAGCACTCCCGAATCCCTTCTGAGTGACCGGCTATACTCGCTCCGGGAGGAACTGATGACGCTCGACATCCAGGTCGACGATGTTGTGCGCTTGCGCAAGCAGCACCCCTGTGGCTCGACCGACTGGGTCGTCGTTCGGGTCGGGGCGGACATCGGTCTCCGCTGCCTCGGTTGCGGGCGGCGCATCCTCCTGCCACGTCACGAGTTTCGCCGGCGGCTAAAGACGATCGTGGCTCGGTCGGAGAAGCCGCCGCTTGTGCTTCCCCCTCGGCCGCGCGATGAGCAGCCTTGAAACGCTCGAGCCGCTTCCCGAAGAGGCTGTTACACGCGAGCGTGGTCTGCTCCGTCATCGACCGTTTGTGCTGCTCTGGCTTGTCCAGACGCTGTCGCAGACGTCGCAGAACGCGGTGAATTTCGCGTTGCTCGTGCTTGTGCAAGGAATCATTGAGCGTGGAGCCTCTCTGCCGGCCAATACTGCAGTCGGCCTGGCGGTGCTGAGCTTTTCGCTGCCTGCTGTGCTGGTTAGCCCACTGTCTGGTGTCGTCGCCGATCGCTTCGATCGACGAAGCGTTTTGATCGCTACCAATGCGCTGAGGGGACTTGCGGTCATCGGCTTGCTCTTCGTCGAAGCGCGCTGGGCCCCGCTGGCGGCGTTGCTTGTCGTCTACGCTCTGGCCTTCGCCTCGGGAACCGTGGGACAATTCTTCGGCCCAGCACTCTGGTCGATGCTACCGAGCGTCGTTCCGAGCGGGCGACTCGTCCAGGCGAACGCGCTCTTCAACCTCACGTTCACCGCATCGCAGCTGGCGGGGTTTGCGATCGCCGGCCCGGTCTTGATCAAGCTTGTCGGAGTGCGGGCCGTGCTCGGAGCAACCGTCGCGTTATTCGCTGTGAGCGCAGCGCTCTCCATCCTCCTTCCACGTGTGGCGGTGAAACGTCACCCTGTGCTCAATACGCGGGCGCTGGTCGTTCAGGTCTGGTATGAGATGGTGGAAGGGGTACGGCTTGCTGTTGGACACCGGGTACTGCGCAAGGCGATCGGATACTTGGCGGTTGCTACAGCGACGTATCTCGTCGTCGCCGCGCTCGGGCCTGGTTATGTGACGCACGTGCTGGAGCTCGCCAAGGAAGATATCGCCTATCTGGTGTTGCCGGCTGGACTTGGGGTAGTGCTCGGGACGCTCATCGTAGACCGGGTCACGCGCTGGTTAGGGATCGAACGCACGGCTGATACTGCGCTCGTCGTTGGCGGTTTGTTGCTCGTTGCCCTCGCCGAGCTTCCCGATACGTTGGGTCACGGCCGTGCAGAAGTCGTTGGTGCAGTAACCTTGGCAGCACTGCTTGGCCTGGCGGATGGACTCGTGCGAGCACCGGCTCAAGCATTGCTACAGGCGGAAGCGCCGGAACAAGCACGCGGGCGAATCTTCGCCGTATTTTTCACCGTTTCCAACAGCGTCGCGTTTCTACCGGTTTTCGGGGCTGGTGCACTGGCGGATGCCTTCGGTGTGACGACTGTTCTCCTTGGTCTCGGTGTCGCGCTTGCGCTCACCGGAGCGTGGCAGCTCATTGCTCATCGGGCGCGGAAGTAAATCGTCGGCGCGCCTGCTCGACGAGTGGGGAAAGGCGGCGCCAAGCCTGGGCGAGATTGACCGACCAACCGATTCCCCACGGCATCGGCGTGATCAGTCGTGGATCATCCGGATTCCAGAGACTCGCGCGCAGGCGTTCAAGAGAGGGAATGCGGAAGTTATACGGAACGGGTCCGATCTGCCCCATCCACGTGCGCTCTGCTGGGGCTCGACGAAGTTGGTCGTAGAGCGCTGCGCCGATCAGTCCCAAGGCGATCCATTTGGCCAGTCGCACAACGGAACACCGCATTGGCTTCCTCCTTCTGCCAGTCTCTCCGTTCTGGGGCAGCGACCACTGCTGGGAATGATTACACAGGTTCTTTCGGTCGCACGCTCCCCGATTGAGGTTTCGACCGAAGTGCGGCCTTCTCGCCCCTAGAGGCCTTTCGGATGTCCTAATAGGCAGCGCTGACTCGGTGCGTGTTCTCTTCCGGTTGTGAAATCAGGAGTGAACGTTCCCGGCTCAGTCCCGAGCACTCCTTGCAAGGAAAGGGAGCCTCAGAGCACGCCTCGTACCGTCGTGGCTGGAGATCGATCAGCGTCGGCGACGCCGCGGATCGAGTACATCGCGGAGTCCGTCACCGAGGAAGTTGAGTGCCATCACGACGCTGAAGATCGCAAGCCCAGGGAACGTTGCTAGCCACCACTGGCTGAAACGACGTTGCCCTTCACGGATCATCGCGCCCCATTCCGGCGCCGGAGGGACGGCACCAAGACCGATGAAGGAGAGTCCCGCTGTCAGGACGATGGCCGCGCCGACATCGAGTGTCGCTTTGACGACAAGTGGCGCCTGGGTGTTGGGGAGGATGTGAATGAGCAGCAAGCGGAGCCTGCTCACGCCAAGTGCCTCGGCGGCGGTCACGTACTCTTGTGCTTTCACCGCCAAGACCTGTGCACGCATGAGCCGCGCGTACTCCGGCCACAGGACGATAACGATAGCGATTAGTGCGTTTTTCAAACCCGGACCGAGCGCAGCAGCAATCGCCATTGCCAAAACGATCGAGGGGAAGGCAAGCACCATGTCGGCGATCCGCATGAGGATGGCATCTACCCAGCCGCCCGCGTAACCAGCGATCGCACCGACGAGACAACCGATAACGAGTGCTCCCAGGACAGTGAGGAAGCCTGCCGGGAGTGAGATGCGGGCACCATAGAGTGTGCGCCGAAAAATATCGCGGCCCAGGTCGTCGGTTCCGAACCAATGCGTCACGCTTGGCGGCTGGAGCCGCGCGCTCACATCGGTGGCCAGTGGATCGAACGGCACGAGAAATGTGACCGTCAGTGCAACACCGATCCAGAAGAGCAAAATGGCGAGCCCTACCACCGCACTTGGCCGCTGCCAGAGCGCGCGGAACGCCTGCCAGGCCGGCCGATCTGACCAGCGCGAGCGAGTGCCCAACCGTTCCGCGGTGTGCACGGTCGTGAGCACGCGACAACTCCCTCAGCTTACCCGGATGCGTGGGTCGAGGATGCCGTAGAGGACGTCGGTCACAAAGTTCACGATCACATAAACGACTGCAATGAGCAGCGTGACACCCATCACCGCCGGAAGATCGAGTTTCATCGCGGCGTCAACGGCGTAGCGTCCAATTCCTGGCCAAGCGAAGATTGTTTCAGTAAGGACAGCGCCGGCCAAAAGGCTGCCGAAAGTGAGGCCAATAACCGTGACCGTGGGAATCAGTGCATTCCGGAGCGCGTGGACGAGGATCACACGGTGTTCCATGAGTCCCTTGGCGCGGGCGGTTCGGATGTAGTCAGCCCCGAGCACATCGAGCAGGGCCGAGCGGGTCATGCGCGCGATGATCCCCATGGCGTAACTCCCAAGGACCATACCAGGCAAGACCAAATGAGCGAGGACGTTCAGAAAGAGCGACAGGTCTCCGGCGAGTAGGCTGTCGATGGTGTAAAAGCCGGTGCGGAACGGTGGAGCAGTGAGGCGAGGGTCGATGCGACCGGGACCGGGCAAGAGACGCAGGTTGGCGTAGAAAAGTTGCAGGGCGAGCAGTCCCAGCCAGAAGACGGGAAGCGACACGCCGACGAGCGAGATCACCCGAGCGAGGTGGTCGATCCACCGCTCATGCCATACGGCAGAGAGGATGCCAAGCGTCATACCGATCGTCACCGCGTAGAGCATCGCGGCGGAGGCGAGTTCCACCGTTGCCGGGAATCGCTCGCGCAGGTCCTGTGCCACTGGTCGGCGACTAGTGTAGGACTCACCGAGATCGCCACGGAGGAGATTGCGAAGATAGAAGACATACTGTTCCGGTAGGGAACGGTCGAGTCCCCACCGCTCCCGATACATGCGAACAGTCTCCGGATCGCTGGCGGCACGCTCAGGCAAGATCGCCATGAGCGGGTCGGCCGGAATGAGGTGGGAGACCGTAAAGGTCACGAGTGTGATCCCGAAGAGCAACGGGATTGTCAAGATAAAACGCCGGAGAACGAACTGCCCAAGCACGGTACTGCGCTCCCGTATGATGGTGCCAGGCAAACGTTCAGCTCTTCCGTACCTTGCTCAAGTCAACACCGATCACCGGATCGAACACATAGCCTTGCACGTTCTTGCCGACAGCGATCTGGGCCTTAGGCTGGTAAAGGCACAGGAACGGTGCGTCCTCGTTGAGCAGCCGTTGCCCTTCCGCGTAGAGTCGAGCACGCTCTTGTGGATCAGCTGTGCGGGCGGCCCGCTGGAAGAGGTCAGCGACTTGCGGGTTGTTGTAGGCGACACGCTTCGCTGCGGCTTCGCCAGGAACCCCGAAGGGGATTGCCCAGCCGTGCGGGTCGAGGAAGTCCGGTGTCCAGCCAGATATCGTGCACTGCAGTTTACCTGCCCGATAGTCGGCAAGTCGGACATCCGGTGCGCGTGGATCAAGAGTGACGCGGATTCCAACCTTCCGCAAATCGTCAGCGATCTTGCTGGCCAGAACTTCGGATGAGACACCCCCGACCTCTGTGCCGCCACTGGAGAAGGTAAGCGTGAGGTCGAAGCCGTTCGCCAAACCCGCCTCGCCCAAGAGTTGCCGAGCACGCTCCAGATTGGTCTGGTACCGCGCGTCCTCGGCCTCGGTGACACCCAGAAGGCCGCTCGGGATTACCGAGGGCGGACGGACGGCAGCGCCTCGGAGAATCTGCTGGATGATCCCGTCATAGTCGATTGCGTAGGCGATGGCCTGCCGCACTCGCTTGTCGGCAAGTTCTTTCCCGATCTCAGGACTGGTGTGCATCGCGAAGTACTCGGTGTCGAGCGTATCGCCGCGGACAATCTGTGCCGTGCCAGCCTGCTCGAGTTCGGCGATGAGATCGGCATCGAGGTTGTGCGCCGCGTCGACGTCACCACTCTCCAGAAGCTGCCGCTGAGTCGTCGGATCAGGAATATGCCGGATAATCACCCGTTCGAGCGCTGCCGGCTGCCCCCAGTAGTTCGGGTTACGCTCCATAACGATCTCTTGTTCCTTGACCCAGCCCTTGAGCACGAAAGGACCGGAACCGGCCGAGTTCTGGTTCAGCCACTCTGTTGCCTTGTCTGTCTTGTCTGCGCCGGGTTGGTCGGTGCCACCTTGTTGCTTGACGACGGTCGAATCGAGGATCGAGAAGTTTGGGGAAACGAGCATGGCTAGGAAGGCGGCATTCGGCTCGGTGAGCCTGATGCGGACTGTCCGTGCGTCTGGGGTTTCCATTGCCTGGATGATATCGGCCAACCAGGACGGGTTGTCCTTCAGTTCGCGCAGGCGGTTGAAACTGAAGACGACGTCAGCTGAAGTCAACTGATTCCCGGAGGCAAAGTGTACCCCCTCGCGGAGAGTGAAGGTGTATGTTGTGACGTCTTGTGTGATGTCGAACTTTTCGGCCAAGTGGGGCTGGACAGTGCGGATATCCGGCGGTTGGATGGTCACTAAGCGTTCATAGCAGGCGCCCATCACGATAGGCGAAGTCAATTCGTACTGGCGCGAAGGATCAAGCGTGATCGTATCGGTGAGGCGTGCGATGACAAACGTCCCACCCGTCGCGGCTGTCACTGGGGTTGGAGAGGCTGCAGGAGCTGGTGTCTGACCAGGGGCAGGGGCAGCGGTAGGCGCCGCGGTGGTCGGAGTCGCAGGAGGACGCGCGCATGCCCCAAGGAGGCCGGCCCCGATGAGTCCGGCTCCTAGGCTAGTCAGACGGAGAAAACGACGACGCTGCATCGCGATAGTAAGCCAGGCGGTGCGCTCGGTGGACATGACACTCCTCCTCAGGTCGCTGACCGGGTCGATGAGCGAAGTCTGGTGTGCGATGTTGCTTCTTGTCAAGAGAATCCTCGTCCGGTGGCCTGCCCACTCGCCGGGCTGATGCACTGTTGCTCCGCTGAGCACTGCAGAATCGGGACAGACGTACTGGATGCGAGCAGCCCCTTTCTTCGGCCACCGCTACTCCTCCGCTGGCGGTATGCGACACGAGATGATCTGTGCGTGCGAGAGGAGACGAGAACGGTCGTTGGGGCCGTGGTGAGCTCGTGCGGCATAGACTTCTCCTGGACGATTGACGGGAGATGAACGAATCTGTGCTCGGCCGCACGTTTGGCGTTGCAGACTGGTGAGGGGTATCCTTAGAGGCGGGCAATTCCCCGCCAGCTATTGGTCGTCCGCTTAATTGCGTGACGACCCTGTACGTTACCAAACGATGCATCGAGGAGAGGCGCGGAGATGGAGACCATGCTGATGGTCGTCGCCGCGGTCGTCGTCACAGCGATCGTGGCGATGTCGGGAACCTACCTGTACTTACAGCGGGCGGCGCGCTCGCGCCTGCGCGCGACGGGGGACGAGGTCCGGCGACTGCTGGAGGAAGCTGAGGCGCGGCAGAGAGAGATCCTCCTGGAGGCGAAGGATGCCGCGCTGAAGCTGCGCGAGGAACTGGAGCAGGAATATCAGCAGCGACGCCAACAAGTCGAGCGTCTGGAGCGACGGCTCCAGGCCAAGGAGGAACAGCTGGACCGGCGCCTGGAGAATCTTGAAAAGCGTGAACGCAAGATCCAGGCGCGAGAGAAGGAGATCGAGGAGCGCCTCGAGGAGATCGCCCGGCTGGAGCAGGAACGGCAGGCCGAGCTCCAACGCGTGGCGCAGATGACACTGGAGGAAGCGCGGCAGCTTGTGATCCAGCAGGCGACCGAGGAGGCGCGCGAACTGCTCAACCGTCAGGTCCGCGAACTCGAGCAGCAGGTGCGCGAGGAGGCGCAACAGCGTGCCCGCATGATTCTGGCGACAGCCATTCAACGGATCGCTTCCGAATACGTCGCCGAGGCCACGGTAACCGTCGTCCCGCTTCCGAGCGACGACATGAAGGGTCGTATTATCGGACGTGAAGGACGGAATATCCGAGCGCTCGAGCAGGCGACGGGTGTTGATCTTATCGTCGACGATACACCAGAGGCTGTCACGCTTTCGTCCTTCGATCCAGTGCGGCGCGAGATTGCTCGTCGGGCACTGTTGAAGTTGATCCAAGACGGGCGAATCCACCCCGCGCGGATCGAAGAGGTGGTCGAGAAGACGCGCCAAGAGGTCGAGCAGATCATCTGGGAAGAGGGGGAACGGGCAGCACTCGAGGCTGGGGTGCAGGGCCTGCACCCGGATCTCATCCGCCTGTTGGGTCGACTTCGCTTCCGCACGAGTTACGGGCAGAACGTGCTACAGCATTCGATCGAGGTTGCGCTCATTGCTGGCGCACTCGCTGCCGAGCTCGGTGCGGACGTCAATGTCGCCAAGACAGCCGGGCTCCTGCACGATATCGGCAAGGCCGTCGACCACGAGGTCGAAGGGCCGCATGCGTTGATCGGCGCAGACATCGCGCGACGCCTCGGTCGTTCGGCCAAGATTGTGCACGCGATTGCGGCACATCACGGTGAGGAGGAGCCAAAGACGGTCGAAGCATTCATCGTCGCGGCTGCCGACGCGATCAGTGGTGCTCGGCCAGGGGCGCGGCGCGAGATGCTCGAAGCCTACATCAAGCGTCTTGAAGCGCTCGAGAGCGTTGCGACATCCTTCCCCGGAGTCCAAAAGGCGTACGCAATCCAGGCCGGGCGCGAAGTTCGCATTCTCGTCAGGCCGGACCAGATTGACGACTACGGTGCGTTGCGGCTCGCCCGCGATGTGGTCAAGAAGATCCAGGAGACACTCGATTACCCAGGACAGATCAAAGTCACCGTCATTCGTGAGACGCGTGCGATCGATTATGCCCGCTGAACAAGAACAGCCGGTACCCTATGGGTACCGGCTGTTTTGCTTCATGCCCTCGCTGGGAGATCGACACGTTTCACCATCGGTACTCCCGAAGTCAGGCTTTGCGATTCAGTGGGGTTGTAGCCGCCCCCAGAGTGGCGGTGACCTGAGCGACTCTTCTCGTCTGCTGAACCGCACAGGCCAGGCAGTAATGCTGGTCACCCCAAGATGATCGCCGGCAGCACTGCGGACGTGGCATCCAGTGTCGGGACGATACAGCTCACACGCTCGCATCGAGCGAACAGGGCGAGGTGGGTCAGCGAGAGCAGAAGCAACCGCCTCTTGAGTCTATTGACGCGCTCGTTGCAGTGTGGTACGCCTACACGCGGCTGCAGCCTGAAGGCTGGCCCGTCGCGACGGCGAGTCTGTGTATGGGGATAGGGAAGTCATCCTGGAGAGGAGTGGGGGACCGCGTAGAGCATCGGACACGCTGCTCGGAAACGGAGTCAGGCTGAGCGACAAGCGTGGCAGTGTGACCCACATCCATCGGAGGAGTCAGAATGGAGCGCTTCTTCAGTAAACTCGATTTGCGTGAGATCAAAATCGGTACAGAGGCGAGCTTCCCGCCTGAGGAGGAGGCCTATCAGGAGTCGTCCCGATCCGGCGGTCAAGCGGGTGGCCAGAAGCGGCGGAGTGAGGTGCTCAAGGTGTCCGCGCGCTCTCGCCCGAGCGCAGTCGCTGGCGCGATCGCAGGCGTCGTTCGGGAGGTCGGGCGGGCTGAGGTCCAGGCCATCGGTGCTGGTGCGGCCAATCAGGCGATCAAGGCGGTGGCGATCGCCCGCGATTACCTCGCCGAGTCGGGTATTGATGCCGTATGTCTTCCCTCATTCATTACGGTCACGATCGGGAACGAGGATCGCACAGCGATCCGGCTGATTGTCGAACCGCGCTGAACGAGGACTGCCCCCGGTGAGAGCACCGGGGGCAGTCTCTCTATTTTGTGCATGGGTACAGTCGATCTCCACACCCACACGAATGCGTCCGACGGGCTCCTTTCACCTGAGGAGCTCGTCCAGTTGGCGGCAGCGCGCGGTCTTCGCGTGCTTGGCATCACTGATCACGACACCGTTGCTGGTCTTGCGCCAGCACAGACGGTTGCTGCTCAGCTCGGTGTCACGGTTGTCCCGGGAATCGAGCTGAGTACCGCAGTCGAGGCTGGTGAAGTCCACGTGCTGGGATACTTCATCGATCCGCAACAGCCAGTGCTCCGTGCTCATCTCGAGCGGTTGGTCGAGGCGCGGCGAGAGCGCGCCGCGCGCATCGTAGAGCAACTCCGTAGGCTCGGCTTCCCGTTCACGCTCGAGGATCTGGAAACGGTTGCTCAGGGCGGGACGATCACCCGGGCGCACGCCGCACGGTTGCTTCTCACCCATGGCTATGTCTCGTCCATTGACGAGGCGTTCGACCGATACTTGGGCCGCAATCGCCCTGCGTATGTCCCGCGCAGCTATCCATCTCCTCGTCAGGCGGTCGAAATCATCTTAGCAGCCGGTGGTGTACCGGTTCTGGCGCACCCGCTCAGCGTCGATGACCTCGAATCGGTGCTCGCTGAGTTGGTGCCAGCCGGGCTGGCTGGTCTTGAGGCGTGGTACGCGGAATATCCGCCGGAGATCCAGCGTGAACTGGTCGAACTGGCTCGACGGTGGGATCTCATCCCAACAGGAGGGAGCGATTACCACGGCCCCGCATTTCGTGCTGGCCGCGAGTTGGGAAGCGTTGAGGTACCACTCGAAATCGTCGCGGCGCTTGAAGCGCGTGCTCGGCACCACGAGCGACCTGCTACACTGCCTGAGCAGTGAGAGCGCGAGCGACACGGCCGGCGAATGGATGCGGCGACATGGTAGCACTGAAGCCTTCCCGAGACGCCGCGCAGACAGCTTCGACTGAGGGCACGATGGAACATCCGCCAGTCGATCGACGCCGGGCGCGAGCTGAGCGAGCGAACGCGCCGATCGGGCGGCTGTTACGCTATAGTGGCCTGTTCGTCGGTGCACTGGTCGGCTGGTCGTTCGGTGGTGTGCTGGCTGCACGGCCAGAACTCGTCGCGGCTTCACAGCTGTTCCTCGCTGCAGTGCTCGCGGCGCTGGGATTCCTGACGACCCCGTATGTCGTCTTTGACCTCGTCGACGCAATTCTTCTGCGGTTGCGTGCGCTCACACTCGATGCACTCATCGCAGGCGGTCTCGGCGCTTTCTTTGGTGCGCTGCTTGGTCTCTTGCTTGCTTGGCCCTTAGCCCTCTTGCCGCGTCCAGCTGGGCAACTCGTCCCGCCTGCTGTCGCGCTGCTGGCGACGGTGATTGGAACGCTTGTCGGGCACAGCAAGCGGACGGAGATCCTCTCGCTCGTTGGGCGAGCGTCGCGCCCGGGTGAGCCAGCCTTGGTACTGGACACGAGCGCGCTCATCGATGGACGCATCCGAGCGCTTCTCCGCACAGGATTCTTCGAGGGCACAGTCTTCGTGCCTGAGGAGGTACTGCAGGAACTACATCGGATCGCTGAAAGCCGCGAGAGTACCCGGCGGGCGCGTGGCCGACGCGGACTGGAGGTACTTCGCCGGCTCCGAGAGGACCTGGGAGCCGGGCTCGAAGTGCTTTCCGCTTTTCAGCCAGCACGCCCCGTTGACGAAGCCGTTGTGGCGCGCTGCAGTGAACTCGGCGGCCGACTCGTGACGTGTGACCAGCGTCTCGCTGATGTGGCGCGAGTGC
>FMJZ01030105.1_pt1 | contig 12636 bp, 10 predicted proteins | sample 1987881 | NCBI WGS metagenome assembly FMJZ01 (sample SAMEA4378227, study PRJEB15110) | soil metagenome | biome: soil; feature: Field; material: Soil | place: India | collected 2015-03-11 | depth 0 m | reverse complement strand
TAGGCTGCCCAACAGGTGTTAAAAAACGGGTGGCGGCGAATCTTGATTGATGGTAGTATACTTTTCCAAAAAACTCGGGGGGAAGGTATACCGACGATCGCCGGAATCATTACCTGCCGTCGTCTGCGTTGTGGAAGTGCGAACATTCGTCAAGAGAAGAAGCTGCCTCCAAAGATTCATACTCGACAATGTACTACTGCCAGGTATTAGGTAAATCTTCTTCGCTCTCCTAAGCCGTCCTCGCCAGCGCCCACGATTTGTCCCCCTGGCGTCCGTCATTTCTTCTCAGCCCAGGCGTGTAGCTTGCGCAACAGGTCATCTACCACGTATGGTTTCAGCAGGAAATCGTCAGCGCCTCCAGCCAAGCATTCCGTCTCCAGGTTAATTCCGGAACACATAATGACCCGTGTATCCTTCAATTCCTGGTCAGCGCGCAGGTCACGGACAAGTTCCAGGCCGTTTCGGTCGCCAAGATGAACGTCCAACAGGATGACATCGGGCTTTTCTTGGCGAACGACTTCCAGGAAACTTTCCCTCTTATCGAGCGCGGTGACTACGTCGAAACCTTCCATTTTCAGCAACGTCTTCAACAACGAAACCATATTATAGTCATCTTCAGCCAGAAGGACTTTGCTCATGGCGGCCTCTCTTGTGGGATGACGTCGCGCCGGTTTGACGGCCGGCGCGCTGGCGGTGACCATCTTGCAGCGCGTGGGCAATCACGTCCTCGACGGTTTCGACGAAGACAAAGTTCAGGGATTTACGCACCTCCTCCGGCACATCTTCCAGATCCATCTCATTCCGTTTGGGGAGGATCACGGTTTTCAATCCGGCGCGGTGGGCGGCGAGAACTTTCTCCTTAATACCCCCCACAGGAAGCACCTGGCCGCGCAGGGTAATTTCCCCGGTCATGGCCACGTTCCTTTTGACGGGGCGGCCGGAGATGAGCGAAACGAGGGCCGTGGCCATCGTTACTCCGGCGGATGGTCCATCTTTCGGCTGCGCGCCGGCCGGAATATGAAGGTGGATGTCTATTTTGTCGAAGAAATCGGGCGACAGGCCAAGTTGCACCGCGTGGGAGCGGGCATAGGAGAGCGCCGCGCGCGCCGATTCCTGCATCACATTGCCGATCGAACCGGTGATTTGAAATCCTTTACTGCCGGGCATTTGTGTTGCTTCGACGAAGATGACCTCACCGCCGTAGGGAGTCCAGGCTAATCCAGGCGCAACGCCCGGCTGTGAGGTACGCAACGAAATCTCTTCCGGCCCGTGAAAGAGAGGGTGGCCCAATAACTTGCGCACGGTGCGTGGCGTGACGCGCTTCCGGCGGGTTTTCCCTTCAGCGATTTGAGTGCCGATCTTACGACAAATAGCGCCGATCCGCCGTTCCAGATTGCGCACCCCGGCCTCGCGCGTATACTGATTGATAACGACACGCAAGGCATCATCGGTGAAGTCGGCCTCCTCTGGCCTCAGACCGTTCTCGCGAATCTGGCGCGGCACCAAATAGCCTTTGGCAATCGCGATCTTTTCCCTCTCCGTGTAGCCGGAAAGATAGATCACCTCCATGCGGTCGAGCAAGGGCGCCGGAATAGTCTCTACTTGATTGGCCGTAGTAATAAAGAACACTTGCGAGAGGTCGAAAGCGACTTCCAGATAGTTATCGCGAAATTCGGCGTTTTGTTCGGGGTCGAGGACCTCGAGCAAAGCGGAGGCCGGATCACCATGGAAATCGAAGGTCAGTTTATCTACTTCGTCCAACATAAAGACGGGATTTTTGGATTCCACGCGTCGCAGGGCTTGCAGGATGCGCCCCGGCATGGCGCCAATATAGGTGCGGCGATGGCCGCGAATCTCAGCCTCATCGCGCACGCCGCCCAGTGAGATACGCACGAACTTCCGACCCAACGCGCGGGCAATGGATTGACCGAGTGAAGTCTTCCCTACACCGGGCGGCCCAACGAAACACAGAATCGTCCCCTCGCGTTCGCGGCGAATATAGTCGCGGGATGGCTTGCTTTCTCCCTCTCGACGTTCCAGACGCAATTTGCGCACGGCCAGAAACTCAAGGATGCGTTCCTTGACATCTTCTAACCCATAGTGGTCCTCGTCCAGGATGCGGCGCGCGTGCGGAATGTCGAGATTATCTTCGGTCGTGCGTGACCAGGGGAGCGAGGTTAGCCAATCCAGGTACGTGCGAATCACGCCGTACTCGGCGGCAGCGGTCGGCAGACGCGCCAGGCGATCAAGTTCGCGTCGTGCTTGCTTCTCGGCCTCCTCCGGCATCCTCGCTTCTTCTATCTTCTCGCGGAACTCTTCTACTTCTAAGGCCTGTTCATCCTGTTCGCCAAGTTCTCTCTGGATGGCTTTCAATTGCTCGCGCAGGAAGTATTCGCGTTGTACCTTTTCTATGCCGGAACGCGCTTCATTCTGGATTTTGACGCCCAGTTGCAGCACCTCGATTTCATGAACCAGGATGTCGAGCAATTTCGTTAACTTCGCTTTGGTCGAGTCCAGTTCCAAAATGGCCTGGGCGTCCCCCAGATCCATGCGTTGGAAGTTAGCGATGGTATAGGCGGTGACCAAGGGGTCTTCAAGAGCAACGACCGAGGCAATTAATTCCCGCGGCATCGAGGGAGTCAAATTACCGATTTGCTCAAACTGGTCACGCGCCGAACGTGCCAGAGCCTCGATCTCCAGACCCGTTTCGGTCGTCTCCGGAATAAGTTCGATGCGCGCTTTCAGGTAAGGCTCTTCCTGTACGAATTCGACAATGCGGAAACGGGCAAGCCCTTGTACGAGGAGACGAATCGTCTCATCAGCGGCGCGCAGCAGACGATGCACAATCGAAATCGTTCCTACGGGGTATAAATCCGCAGGGCCTGGCGTCTCGATCAGCGGATCGCGCGCGGCAACCAGGCCGACCAGCCGGTCCCCCGTGGAAACATCGTCAATAAGACGGATGGAACGGGGCTGACCAATCGTCAGCGGCACGGCGGTTTGTGGATAAACGACCAAGCCGCGCAATGGCAGAATCGGTAGAACTTCCGGATACCTGACGCCGCCCTGTCCGGAATCCGATTCGCTGGCGGCCGTTCCCTCAGGCCCCGTTTCCTCTTTTTTCGTCAGACGGGTAAGTATAGAAGGGAGGAGCAGTTCTTGCCACATATCGAACTCGCTCTCTCCTCCATCGTCATTTTCCTGCGCTATTTCCAAGCGGTACCAGCCAGATGCCGTCATGAGGAAAATTACCTTACTGCAAGTAATTAGTAACCAATCGGTACGTTCACAGGTTTGATCTTTGGTAGGATCACGCTCAAGAAGCCATCGTCGTATTCGGCTTCGGCGCGAGTTATATCCACGCCGGGCGGTAGTTCTACGGCGCTGCTGAATTCGCCAAATCGGATTTCCATTTGATGGTAGGCGCGTCGCTCAGGAGAGTCAGCGCGTACACCGCTGATAACAAGCACATTGTCCTCTATTTCAATAGAAACATCCGCTTGGCGCATTCCGGCGATTTCCACGCGCACGATGAACGCTGCCTCGGTCTCATACACATCTGTTGGCGGACTCCAGGCATAGGATGGAATGCCTACCTGCCAGCCCATAGCCTTCAGAACAGTAAACGAGCTTCCAAAGATGGATTTCCTGTGCAGCACTGTACTCATGGCCGACTCCTTGAACCGCAACATCCAGGCGCCCCTGGCGGGATTTGAACCCACAGCCTCCTGCTTAGAAGGCAGTTGCTCTGTCCATTGAGCTACAGGGGCAGGAACAGGTTAACTGCAGGGACGGATCCCTTTATACACGCGCGGCCCTGCAAGCGTGCGCAGAATCAGATCCGCCGGTCGTCGCAAACGTTCGCTCATTGCCTCGGCAGAAAGAGGGGTATTCCCGTTTGCTAGCAGAAGACGAAAAACAGCTTCTACCAACGCCGTCCGTTCGTCGAGAAAGCCGGGTTGTTGCGCGCAATGCGCGATGAGCATGTGCTGGAGACCGTCAATCTGGCGCACTTCGGCAGTGTCCGGGTCAACCCAATCGAGCATCGCCTCTTCTGGCAAATCGGTCAGCAATTGCTGATGCTCCGAGCAGAGCAAATCGCGCAATTCCACGCGCCAGTTGCGGTCGTTTTCGCGCCACCAAGTGAAGTCGATGTGGAACGGCGTTTGCAGGGTTGGTTTGATGAGGCTAAATTTCCTGGTTTCCGCCATGCTTTTCTTACTCCGTTTCCATCTCGGTTGAACTGATCGGCCGGAAGTGCAAGTCGCCGACATGGAGGTAGGATTTTGTTTGCGCCAGCGTGGCCAGCAACGGCCCCGGCGGACAGCGACGGACGATGTTGACGGCAGAGTACACTTCCTGGGCATGGACATGACCTTGCACATTTAGTTTACTCAGCTCGCGCATCATATTCGCGACCAGTTTCTCGAAAGGAAGGCGCGCTTTGCTGACCTGAGCGCGAGCTTCCTCTACCGCAGTCGCGTCGGGAACATACACGACCATGCGTTCATCGTAGTCGAAGGCAATGTTCTGTTTTAGATTGGCAAAGACGATGCCGCCATCGCTGCCGACGAGCACCGTCCGCACCCAGTCGCGCGCCGGCCGCCGTACATGGGGTTGGACGATGAGCTTACCGCTTCGGTCATCGCGTCGGATCGTAATCAAGCTGCCGGGCATCAGATTATATTTCTGATACAGTCCACCTAGTCCGGCGACATAAGCATGCTGACGCACCACCCAGGCCGGCGTTTCTGTGCCCGATTCGCCGTCCACGAACATAAACCGTACACGCGGCGTTTCGTAGGCGCTGGGGAACAGGCCGCGCATGCGAGCCGAGATGGGCAACGTGCCGGCCCGCCAGTGGGGATATGTCAGGGCAAGGGTAACTTCGGTAGGAAGCAGGCGAGGGGGCGAAAGTTCGCTGAGTTCGTCGTCCAGCCGCGTCTCAAGAGCCAGCATCGCTTCGCTCAGCAGGGAGCGGTCGTACTCGATAGGTGTATACTGAAGCGGCGCTGGCACCTCGCGCACGTCGTCCGGTTCTGTGCGCCGCAGACACCACAGCACTTGCCCGGCCGGCCCTACCTCGTCAAATCGCTTGTCGGAGTATAGGGCATAGTTCAATGAAAATTCCAGCACAGGCGAAGGAGAATCGCCCAAGCCAAGTTGTTGTAAAAGGGCACTGGCAGGGAGAGGCTCCCCTTTGGCCTCCTCCAGAATAGCCTCTACTAGATTCAGATGACCAACGTTGATATCGGTGAGCAGCGAACGGGGAAACCATCGTCCGGCCACGCGCGCCAGGCTACCGTCCTCTTCGAGCGCGGCGATGAGTTTCCCTTCGAGTTCATCGCCGTAGGCAGATAGGATACTGGCCGGGTTGAGGCGATCGTCCTGTCCCAAGAATGCGTCCACCAGCCGGTTGAGTTTGTGATCGGCCAGACCGGCAGCAAATTCGCGTGTCTCGTCGCCATCGAATTGTACGGCGACGACCTCAAAGGCACCGATCGTCGGGTTGACGCCGGCGCGGACCGCGCGCACTACACCCCTCTTCCATCCCAAAGCAGGAAAAACCAGTTCCTCGCCCGGCTGATAGCGTTCCTTTGGTAGATAGATTTTACCGCCTGCCTGTTGTTTGCGTACAGCCGCCTCGCGCTCGCTTTGAACGCGTTGCTCTACCCAGACCTCGAGCAACTCCCGATCGGTCAGGGGTTGCTCGCGCTCAAAGAGATACCCTGTGAGACGTTCGATGTCTTGCTTGGTGATCGAAAGCGATTGCCAATAATCGGAAGGAAGAGTGAAAGGCAGTGACATATCCTGTGCTCGTGAAGAAAAAGTTAACTATCGTTTCCCTGCGTGCGAAGCGTGGCCCGGCGCTTTCCGCTCCGGCGCACGTCGCCAATGTTCTTAATATCCGAAGCGACGGAACGAACACAATTATACCCTACCTTTTTTATGACTGGATCGCTTCCTTCCATCACTTTGCGAGCAGAGAACGAGGACATGATTGGTTCGCGCCTGCCGTCCGCAAATCTGATAGCTTTTGCCAGCGCCGAGCGTTACAATGGGTGGAAATTCGAGAGCGCTGCGGAAGACATTCCGTATCATGGAGTCTTGATGAGAACCTCGCGCCTGGCCGGTTTCTACAATCTTTCTCTCGAGGAAAAGACCACGCGTCTGGCAGAAGCCGCCGAACTCTCGCCGCAAGAGCTGGCAATATTTCACCAAGGCGGCCTGACGGTGGAGCAGGCTAATCATATGGTAGAAAATGCCATCGGGATTTTTAGCCTGCCGCTTGGGGTAGCCTTGAATTTCATTGTCAACGGGCGCGAGGTGCTGGTCCCGATGGCTATCGAGGAACCATCCGTCATCGCCGGTGTCTCGTTCATGGCCAAGCTGGCTCGCGCCGGCGGTGGATTCCTAGCCTCGGCCAGTCCGCCGGAAATGATCGGGCAGATCCAGATTCTGGATGTAGAAAACCCGGAACTCGCCCGCCGACAACTTCTTGACCACAAGGCGGAATTACTGGCCGAGGCAGACGCTGTGGACCCTGTTTTGCGCGAGCTGGGAGGGGGCGCGAGAGACCTGGAAATCCGGCGTTTGGACGAATCGCCAATCGGCGCCTTTCTCGTGGCGCATCTGATTTACGATGTGCGCGACGCGATGGGCGCGAACGCGGTGAACACAGCCTGCGAGCGGCTTGCACCGCACATTGAGCGAATTACGGGCGGTCGCGTTCATTTGCGTATCCTTTCCAATCTGGCAGATCGCCGTCTGGCCAAGGCTACCTGCACGATTCCTTCGAATGCCCTGACATTCCGTAGTCCGAGTGGGCAAATGTTCTCAGGAGAGGCGGTGCGCGAGGGCGTGATTGCGGCCTGGGCGTTTGCGGCAGCAGATCCGTACCGAGCCGCGACGCACAACAAGGGCATTATGAACGGCATAGACGCCGTGGTCATCGCTACCGGCAATGACTGGCGCGCTGTGGAAGCCGGCGCGCACGCCTACGCGGCCCGGTCGGGCCAGTATACCAGCCTGAGCGTTTGGCGCAAGGACGCGGAAGGCAACCTCGTCGGTGAACTGGAAATGCCTATGGCCGTTGGCATCATCGGGGGAGCGACGCGCGTCCATCCGGCCGCGCAGGCCGCGCTTAAACTCATGGGCGTTCGCAGCGCGCGCGAACTGGCAGAAATCCTCGTTGCGGTTGGTCTGGCGCAAAACCTGGCCGCGCTGCGCGCCTTGGCCACAGAAGGAATTCAGCGCGGTCACATGAGTTTGCATGCCCGTCAGGTAGCCATCGCCGCCGGCGCCGGCGGCGATCTCATCGAGAAGATCGCCGCTCAGATGGTAGCCGAAGGGGTGGTGCGTCTGGATCGTGCGCGCGAATTGTTGCGCCAATGGCAAGAGTAAAGTCGGCGGAAGCGGACAAGAGTCCGCGCCCCTTCTTTGTGCGTTGATGGCAAAGGTATTGGAACCTTACGATAGGGATGTTCTTATGACGCTTTCTCAACCTTCTCCCCTTTTACGTCCGTCGCGGCCGGTAGGCATTGTCGGCTATGGCGCCTATGTGCCGCGCTATCGTTTGCCGGCGCGAGAAGTCGCTCGCGTTTGGGCCGGCGGCAAAGGCGGATTGCCCATCCAAGCAAAATCGGCGCCCGGCCCCGATGAGGATGTGGTCACTATGGCGCTGGAGGCAGTGCGCAATGCATTGCGGCGCGCGGGAGTGAACACGAACGAGATTCGCGCGGTGTGGATCGGCTCTGAATCGCACCCGTACGCGGTCAAACCAACCGGCACCATTGTCGCCGAGGCGATCGGCGCCACGCCGCACGTCCAGGCTGCCGATATGGAATTCGCCTGTAAGGCAGGGACGGAGGCCATCGTAATGGCGATGGGCCTAGTCGGTTCCGGCATGGGGCGGTATGCTATCGCCGGCGGAGTGGACACCGCCCAGGGCAAGCCCGGCGACGCGCTGGAATATACGGCGGCGGCCGGCGGCGCCGCTTTCGTGATCGGCCCGGCGGAGGAAAGCGTGGCGGTGATCAACGCGGCCTGTTCCTTTGTTACCGATACGCCGGATTTCTGGCGACGCGAGTACCAGAAATATCCAGAGCATGGGCAACGTTTTACCGGCGAGCCGGCCTACTTTCGCCACATCACCTCTGCCGCACGGACGCTCATGGAGGCCCTCGGCGTGACGGCAAAAGACTACAACTGGGCCGTCTTTCACCAGCCGAACACCAAGTTCCCACAGAAAGCAGCAAAGCTATTGGGCTTCACTTTAGAACAAATCAAGCCCGGTTTGCTCGCGCCGGAGATCGGCAACACCTATGCCGGAGCGGCGTTGCTTGGCCTGACCGCCGTGCTCGATGTGGCGCAGCCGGGCGATCGCATTCTGCTTACCTCTTTTGGCTCTGGCGCCGGCTCGGATTCGTTCGACATTACGGTTACAGAACATCTGCCCGAACGACGCGCGAAAGCACCTGCCACACAGACGTATATCGCCCGGCGCACCGAGATCGACTATGCCACTTATGCTCGTTATCGTGGCAAGATCGTCATGAAGTGAGAGGAATCATCATGAGCGAAGTGCTCATCGCCGGAATCGGTCAGGTCGCGGTTGGAGAGCATTGGGAGATCCCTTTGCGATCTTTGGCAGTGCAGGCAATGCTAGCAGCGACGAAAGACGCCGGCGGCTTACGTCCGCAGGCGTTGTATGTCGGCAATGCGTTGGCTGCCAATCTCTCTCGCCAGACGCACCTGGGGAATCTGCTTGCGGATTACGGCGGCTTGGTCGGAATCGAAGCCGAAACGGTGGAAGCAGGAGAGGCCTCGGGCGGCGCCGCGCTGCGACAGGCATATCTAGCGATCAAGAGCGGAATAGTGGACGTCGCGATGGCAGTCGGCGTGGAGAAGTTTACCGATGTGGTTGGCGCAGAAGTAGAAACTGCCCTGGGTACCCTGACGGACGCCGATTTCGAAGCCGAGCATGGACTGACGCCGGCCGCGCAAGCTGCCTTGTTGGCGCGCCGTTATCAATACGACTTCGGCGTCCCGACAGACGGCCTGGCCGGCTTTGCCATTACCGCTCATGCGAACGGCGTCCATAATCCATACGCCATGTATCGTCGGGCAATTTCGCCGGAAGTCTACCGTAAGGCTTCGTTGGTGTGTGAGCCGCTGAATCTGTTCGACCTAGCGCCCAACGCCGACGGCGCAGCTGCCGTTCTCTTGGTTCGCCGCGATCGCTTGCCCGCGGATTCTTCTCGCCCCCTAACGCGCATCGCGGCCTCGGCCGCAGCCACAGACACACTTGCACTCCACGATCGCTCCGACCCCTTGGCGTTCACAGCCTTGCGTGAGGCGACAGAGCATGCTTTGCAAAAAGCCAGCCTAACGCGTGAGGCAATCAACCTGTTGGAATATCACGACGCATCCTCTATCCATGCTGCCCTCTCGCTGGAGGCTTCAGGTTTTGCCAAGCGAGGCGAAGGCTGGAGACTAGCGGCCAATGGCGAGATCGGGCTACATGGCCGCATTCCTTGCGCCACCATGGGCGGACTGAAAGCGCGTGGTCACGCCGGCAGCGCGAGCGGCCTGTATCAGGCAGTGGAAGCCGTCTTGCAATTGCGCGGCCAGGCCGGGCTAAATCAGGTCCCAGACGCTCGCTGTGCTATGATCCAGTCGCTTTCCGGGCCGGCTTCGTATGCCACCGTGCACATTTTGGAACGTATTGAAGGTTGAGAAATGCCTGCTAACGAGCTCGCAAACCGATACATTTGATAGTTTCTGATAGGGCAATATCATACAATGCAAAAGTGAAGGAGCATAGCGCGTTTATGGAAATCCCACGAAACTGGCGCTTGAAGCAACAACGGTATAGCTTGACAGGGGAGGTCTGCCCTTATTGTGATGCGAAGATCTTTCCGCCGCGCGATGTATGCCCTCACTGCGGGCAAGAAGCCAAACAGGCATTCCCCTTTAGCGGACGTGGAACGGTGTATGCGTTCACGACTGTGTATGAGGCTCCGGCTGGTTTCGTAGAAAGCGCGCCGTACACGGTGGCGCTCGTACAACTGGAAGAAGGCCCGATGGTCACCGCCCAACTAACCGATCTGGGCGATCGGCCAATTGAAATTGGCATGCCGGTTGAAATGGTCACGCGTCGCCTGCGGCAGGACGGAGATGAACGCGGGATCATCCTTTATGGGTATAAATTCCGCCCGGTGTTGGAGCGCTCATAAGAGAGGCGCATCGAATCGGGAAGCCGCGCGGGAGAGCGCGGTTTTTTTGTTCCTGCTGCTACTCTATTGTAGGTAAGCGAATCGGTAAAGACAGTTGGAGAGCGACCTGTGACGCGCAGTGCACATCACGGCGCTACAAAGCGCCTCAGGCGAAGGAGTACTGCGGCTTAGCACGGGCGTTGGTTATCCATCTTCCTGCTCCGCTTGTCTCCTCCTTAAAGTTTGCACTCGAAAACGCGAAGATCTGAACCTAATGCATCTGAAGCATGCATGCAAAAGTAGGACAACAACTCCTACAAAACCATCTCGCAAACGATACTTGCGTGCACCACTCGCCCTGATATCGAGCTTGACATTCTACTCGGTTTGGCGCATAATGAAACCGATTTCACTCGCCTTCCTGGAAGTCGAAAACGTTCTTGCGAGGTGTCCCTTGTCTACTCAATTCAACCGACGGGATTTTTTGAAGATGGCGTTTGTCGGTCTTGGGGGGTTGTTTCTCCAACACGCTCTAAGCGCCTGTGGAATCCGTCCACGCCCCTTGCCCTCGCCGACGGCGGCAGGCGAGCCGACGATGGGCGCCTTGCCGACCGAAACCCAATCGCCTTCGGCAACTCCTGCTGCGCGCCCCGATCTGATTGTTGTGCGTGGCGGCGAGCCCGAAGAGATGTTGCGCAGGGCGATGGAGGCATTCGGTGGAATGCAAGCCTTTGTACCACCAGGAGCGCGCGTCGTCATCAAGCCGAACATCTGCTCTGCTTCTCCGCCAGAGTATGCGGCGACGACGAACCCCTTGCTCATCGGCGCGCTGGTGCATTTGTGCCTGGAGGCTGGCGCTGCTCGGGTAACAGTCATGGACTTGCCGATTCGCGGCTCCGGCGAAGCGGCCTACACTACATCGGGCATACGCGAACAGGTGGAGGCAGCCGGCGGTCAGATGGAAGTCATGAATTCTCTGGGATTCCAGGCGGCGCCTATTCCCGAAGGACGCCGCATGAAGACCGCCAATGTCTATCAACCGGCTCTGCAGGCTGACGTGTTGATTAACGTCCCCATAGCCAAAGATCACTCTACCACGCGGCTCACGCTGGGCATGAAGAATCTGATGGGATTGGTTCCGGATCGAGATCGCGGTTCGATGCACAGGATAGACATTCACCAGACGATTGCCGATCTGGCCAGTCTGATTCGGCCGCGCTTAACCATCGTAGATGCCATTCGCATCCTGACGGCCGGCGGCCCGGTGAACCACGACCTGAGCGCAGTCGAAAGGCGCGATACGCTTATCGTCAGTCCTGACATGGTTGCGGCGGATGCGTACGCCACCTCGCTCTTTGGCCTGAAGCCTGACGACATCGGCTATATTGCCCTCGCGGCAGATATGGGCCTGGGGCGCAAAGACTGGCAAGCGCTTCGTGTGGAAGAAATCACAATGTAAATCGCCGGCGTTTTCTGCCAAGCAGGGATACGCTAACCGCAAGCGCGCACAAGACGCAGCAGCGCCGAGGATGTTTCCCGGTTTTGTTGCCAACACACAGGGGGTTCGCAGCATAACCGCCAAAGCAGTCTGCCAGGTAGCAGGGGGAGGCTTCGTTGCTTTCGGATGCCTACCCAGATACAGGAACGCGGCGTTCTCCTAATTCCTAAACGGGACGCTTCGTCCTGCTATTTTTTCATAGCCTACAGCACCTGTTCTGGGAAACCAATAAGGCGCCACAAGACGCAACCCATCGAGCCCGTTTCCACCACAACCCCTCTGTGGCGCTCCGAAATGAAAACGTCCTTACCACAGTTTAGCAGAGCACTCTACTCGCTCTATGGGCAATCACCAAAATTGGCCCTGTTGCCAAGATTGATTAGGAACAGAGATAGCGGTCTAGAAATCAGTCAGGCGCCCCGAAAAACGCTCTTTGCCCCTCGACTAGCCTATGGTCAGGAACAAGTACACCCAACAGTGTAAGTTGTAGACAGTCCTTTGACAATCGGCTCGCGATGTTGCCCCGGCTGCGTTTGCGCGAACGAGTGGTTTGTCCAAATTTGCACCCGATCACCGAATGCGTGAGTTCCGTCTTCCAGCGTTGGTCTTAGAAACCTTCCAAGCACGTTGCAACGACAACCAAGTTGTCCCTTGCTTGGCGCTCAAGATCCAGTAGATTTCCCCCCTCGCCGGATGGGTGGGATCACGTCTCGACTCTGAACAGTCCTGCCATCAAAGCCGGAAGCGGCAGCAAGGCCCAAGCCCGACGTTTGACGAACCGCCTGCCTGGTCTTGCGACGCAGGCAGCCGAGACAAGGCTGTTGGCCGGGCTGGCAGGAAGAGTTGTTCGGCCTGGGCATGGACCTTTATTGAGGGAAGTTTAGGGTTGACGGTAGTGCGGCTTCCGGCAACAAAAAAAAA
>FMJZ01025476.1_pt1 | contig 12671 bp, 24 predicted proteins | sample 1987881 | NCBI WGS metagenome assembly FMJZ01 (sample SAMEA4378227, study PRJEB15110) | soil metagenome | biome: soil; feature: Field; material: Soil | place: India | collected 2015-03-11 | depth 0 m | reverse complement strand
CTGGAGGGATTCGAACCCCCGACACTCGGTTCCGAAGACCTGTCTACGTAATGTGCGCAACTGGGGACAGTTGCACACATGGCTATCACGCCTATCGAGGCAAAGCATGGGTGGATGTTGGAAGTTGCAGCGCGCAACTACACAAACTCCACGCGCGAATACTATGAGTGGTATATCGGTCAATTTGTAGCCTGGTTGACCGATGTAGGCGTCACGTTGCTGACCGACATCACCCCGAAGCATATCCGGCTGTACCAGACCCACAAAGCAACACCTACAGATGAAAAGCCCGGTTGGGGCGAATACACCCGACTTGCGTCCTTCCGCGCCATTCGTGCATGGCTCAATTTCTGCGTTGCAGAGGGTTGGCTATCCGTATCGCCAATCGCAAACGTCAGGGCGCCCAAGACATCGAAGGACGTGCTTCCCGACCTTTCTATGGAAGACGCCCGGCGATTGTTGGCGGCTTGTGGGACGCCACGCGAGACCGCGCTGATTTTGTTCTTACTCGATACCGGCGCGCGCGGGTCTGAAGTTATCGCTGTCAACGTCGGCGATGTGGACATGGTGACCGGCGCTGTGCGGATTACGGCAGGCAAGGGACGCAAGACTCGCACCGTCTATCTTGGGGAGAAGACCCGACGCGCGATGCTGGAGTATCACATTGCCAGCAATTGCCCATCGGCGAACGCTCCATTATGGCGAAATCTGAACAATGACAAACGGTTGACTCGCAACGGACTGCAACAGATTATCGCGCGCATTGGTGAACGCGCCGGCGTGCGCGCCACTGGTCATATGTTCCGGCGAACGTTTGCGCTGTGGAGCTTGCGCGCCGGCATGGACATTTACAGTTTGGCGGCGCTGATGGGGCATGAAAGCATCGACACGTTACAGCGTTATCTGCGGTTGGTTGAAGATGACACACGCAACGCGCACAGACGATACGGCGCTGTGGACACCTTCCTAAACATCCGGGAAGGTGTATTCCCATAAGTAGCAATCGCCCATCCCGTGGACTGTGCAGGCGCTGAAGACGCTGCACAGGGACACACCACAGGACGGGCGCAACGACATTCTACCGTGTGAAAGGACACAAGCACAATGAACGAACCCAAGCAAACACAACTGAATATCGAGAAGACCGGCTGGACGCAACTGACGCTGCTTGATGATGCCCCGGGGCCGCGGCTGATAGCTATCCGCTCTGCGCTGCGCTGCCCATTGTGCGGTGCTCAGCTTGACCATGTCATCGGCGGCGGTGGGCTGTGCGAGTGTCCGCGCTGTGGAATGGAGCTAGACCTATGAGCACAGTCTATCTTCTCCACTTCTCCGAACCTATCGCACCGGGGCGCCACACGGCACAGCATTATCTAGGCTACGCCGAAGACCTGGCGCCGCGCATTCATGCGCACGCGCACGGGCACGGCGCCAGACTGACACAAGTTGCGAAAGAACGCGGCTTGACCTTCGTGGTGGTGCGCACCTGGGAAGGTGACAGGAACTTCGAGCGCAAGCTGAAACGGCGTCACGCCGCGCCGCGGTTGTGTCCTATCTGCAACGGAAGACACCCGGTGCAAATGCCGCTGTTGCCGGGTGAATGTGCATTCATTCCAGAGAACCAAGACGAGGTGCGCTATGACACTTGACGCATTGTGACCGGCTCTACGCTTTGCTTTGTGGCAATCGTCGGCGCTGGCGCTGCTATCTATTGCGAAGGAGAATGAATCATGACTCGTTACACGATTGAGCTACAGCCTGACGGCAGTTGGGCAGTGCTGCGCACGGCGCGCAGATTATGGCTGAGCGCCGGGCAGGCGGCGTGTGGGACAAGCTGCGCTTGCTGGACGACGGAAGTGAAGGAAGCGGCGGGTAGAACGTCCACAGGGACGAAGAGGGAGACGATAGCATGGAACTGCTGATTTTTTGGTCTAGTGCTGTTGGCGTTCGTCTTCCTGGGTGCGTCTCACGAATCGCAGACCGAGGAACTTGTCGCCGAAGGGCGGCGCTTTGCAATGAAAGGGGATTGAAAAATGGCATGGATACACGTAAGACCCGAAAACAGCGGCGGCGTCAAAAAAAGCCAGCGGCGAAGCTCTACGACTCTGGACAATTCACGCTCAACCACGCCGCGACAGCGCTGCTTGGCAAACCGCCGCGGGTGCGCGTGCAGATTGAACCCGAGTTGAAGCGGATGCGGCTACAGCCAGCTACGCCGAACGACGCCGGCGCGTTCTCGCTGTCCGGCGGCGGCAACAGTCCACACAGAATCAGCCTCAAGAGCGTGGTGAAGCAGTTTCCGGCGCTGTGTGGCGACTATCGAGTCGTCGCAGGCGGCATTGAGTGCATCCAGGAGAGTGAATCATGATTGAACCAGACCTGAGCTACACGCGCGGCGCGCCGAACTTCGTCGAACCGGCGCCGATTGTTGTCAGACCGTGGCGGTCTGAACCGGCTGCTCCACAGGAAGTCATTCTACGTGCGCCTGTGGAACCTGAAGCAGTTGCAGTCTCCGAGACCGATAGAGCGGTCGCATTCAACATCTCGACAGCAGGCTTGGCGCTAATCGTCGGACTTGGCGGGCTGTTGCTGGCTGTGGTGGGTTGGAAGGTTCCGCTACTGTCAGTGACGGCGCTGGCGGTTTTCTTCGGATTTGCGGCGCTTATCTGGGCTGGTGCATGGCTGTTTCACGCGCTGGCGTCGCCAGACGGCATAGGGCTGATTGGCGTGTTGTTGCAGTACCGCCTGCTGCGCCACGAGCAGCGAGCGCGACACGAACGGATTGACTCCATGCTGCGGGAGGACACATGGCACGAGCAATGAATTACGTGATTCCAGTCGAGCTACAGCGCACCGAAGCCATCGTCGGTGCGCAGCCGGAGCGACACACGCCGTTGCGGGCTGTTGCGCAGAAACTGTCACGCCGTGGCGTCATGGGCGCAAAGGCGGAACTGGCGAACAATGCGTTGCTCTTTTTCGTGGAAGTGCTGTTTGACGTGGATGACGACCAGGTTTACAGCAACATTGACCCCGACGGGCGATTGCTGATTCCCGCGCCGTGGGGACGCAACGGCGCAGCGCAATGGGGACTGCGACGCACCGAACAGCGGGCGTTATCCTGGCTGTTGCGGCGGCGCTGCATGACGACCGACAATCCGCTGTTCGTCTATGACGCCGAACTGAAAAACTGGTACGTAGGCGCTGGCTACACCCGGCGTACTGCGCTGGCGTACCTGCGCGCCGCGCCTGTCACGCTGTCGGAGTGGCGCGAGGCGTGGCAGGCGACGCGTAGCACATGGGCTAACACAAACTTGGGCGAACTATGACCGAAGGACGGGCGAACGCTGTCACTTCGTATAGTACCGCGGATGGCACTTGGTAGGCTCAATTGGGGAGTTTTCAAGAGTGGGGAGAGACCCCAGAAAGGAATCGAACAATGTTGACTGTACCAGATAACATGCAAAGAGTTGTGGGAGGCGTCCGTTATCGAGTGGCGACGGCTACGCTGCTGGCGGACGACCAGTATTGGGACGGACGCAACCACGAACGCAACGGGCGCAACCGTTTTCTGTACCGCACTCCCAACAATCGCTACTTCGTGGTGACGCTCACCATGTGGCAGGGGGAGCAAGACACGCTCGAACCGATTGGCGAGGACGAAGCGGCGGCGCTGTACGAACAGGAATTGACCGAACACTACGTAGACTGGGAAGACGCATTCCCACACCGACTCGTAGAGGAGGCTTAGCGGCGAAGGGTAGAACCAGATGCTAAAATGCGAGACGCTGGCTTTCTATTGGACGGAGACCGCCAGCGTCTCGCAAATCGAAAGGTGCCAAGATGGATTCTACCACAGAGGGCGCACACGCCTACACACGGAAATTCTACCATGCTGACGGATTGGGGCAACTCAATCTAACTCTAGAAGAAGAACGAATCAGACAAAACCGTAATGAACGATGGAAGTTTGGAGAGAAAAAGGAGGCTCACGGTACGTTCACAGTGCCGATTATTGAATGTACAGTACGGGGGCAGCGAATCGTTGGCGCGGTGAAGGTAAGAGAAGAATCGATATATGAGCGGCGCGGGGTACTGGTATTGGACACCCCAGCGTGGTGCGATGGCGAGCGCCCTCTCTACGTGGAACTGATGCTTGACGACGCCGGGCAAGCGTCTGCGGTTGCGCGCGAAGCGTGGGAGTGGTTGATCAGAAAGATGGCGTTTGCGACTGCTAGGGAAACGCAGGAAAGTGAAGCCGGTACTGACACGGCAAGTGATAGCGAAGTTGCACGACAGCTAGAAGCTGTACGGGGGTGGCCGGACGCACGAAAACGTGGAGTCCGGCGACGGGACTATGTTGCAAGCTACAGCATTGATGAAAGTACGCTTACCCGATGGCGTAACCGACTGCGCAAAGCCGGGTATGACGTGCCAGATTTTTGATGCAAGGCCTTGCATGAAATTTGCAACCCTTGACGCAAGGGTTGCAAGGGCTAAGTTGTACTAGAGTGGTAGACATGGAGGTAAACGCAGATGAACGAGCGATTCATACGAATTCAAGTGCCTCTTGGTAGCGATGAATACGCGGCGTTGCTCAAGGCGGCAAAATCCGAATATCGGCACCCAAGAGACCAGGCGCGCGCCATCTTGCGCGCGGCGCTGCTGGGGAATCAGCCTGATGGCGCCATCATGGAAAAGCACAACGACGCCGTGAGACCTTTGGCGAGAGAACACGGCGCCGTTGCTGCGACTGTCGGATAACACCGACGCACCGAACAGAACACGCTCGAAACCGGAACACGATTCCGGGCGGCTCTTTGCACCCTGCGCACGGAGCGCAGAAGGCTTTTCTATTATGACACAAATCGTATTGTACGTAAACGGTCAACTTGTCGGCGTAGTCGAAAACGAAGAACTCACACAGCGACGCCGGGCAAGCGTCCACATGCTGCGCTCCCCACGCGGCTGGGCTGTGGATGATGGAATCCTCCGACAGGCGCGCGAGCTGGGCGCCGTGAGGGTGCGCATTATCGATACTGAGACCGGCGCCAACTACACGGCAGACATAGCCGCCTTCGACGCACACGGCGTACCAGTTGACCGGGGCTACGGCAAGCAGACGGCGCTACCCCTTCGATATTGGCGACAACAGGCAGGCAATGCAAACCCACAGGCGGCCGCGGTGGGCATGGCTCAGCCTGCACTGTTCAACGCATAGATTTTTAGGCACAAACAGAACGCGCATAGGAGGCGCAGAACAATCATGCCAGTCCAAGACTTTGACCCAATAACAGACGGCTACGGCTCCAAGTACGTCAAGGGCGCTGACTTCGAGGAACCGGAGTACTTGACCATTACCGACGTGAACTTGGTTGACTTCCAGGACGGTACGCGCAAGTTGGCGTTGACCTTCCACGACGACAGGCAGGCGACGCTGAACAAGCGAAACTACACCCGGCTGACCGAAAAGTGGGGCGCTGACCCGAACGGCTGGATTGGGAAGACCGTCCTTTGCATGGCGGGCGACGCCTACCAGGGACGCCCGTCGTTGGTGATGGTTCCGCAGGTTCCGAAAGCGGCGCCCAAGCGCGCGCCAGCCCCGGCAGCGGATGACGATGAAGAAGTTGTGTTTGCATGATTCACCGCGCCGTCACCCCAGGGTGGCGGCGCAATTGTAGGAGCTTGACCCATGACGCCCGACTTTATACAGTCTGCCTATCGTTATCATGACGCCGGGCTTTCGCTGATTCCGGTAAACCATCAAACCAAACGCCCGCTGGGTGAATGGAAGGCATATCAGGCGCGCCGCGCAACGAAAGCAGAGCTTGACGCCTGGCTGACCAGGAACGTTGGCGCGCTGGCTGTGGTGTGCGGCGCGGTGTCGGGCGGCTTGGAGATTCTCGACTTCGACGACAACGCCGACGCGACGCCGGAAGGACGACCCGCAGATGATTTCTTTTGGCTGTGGATGGAGCGCGTTGGGCGCCTCATTGCGCAATACGGCATACCCTACTACCGCACTGGCGGCGGCGGGTATCAGGTTGCGTATCGATGCGAAACCATCGAAGGAAACCAAAAACTAGCATGGGTGCGCGATGACGCCCAAAGCGCAGGCCGGTCAATCGCTATCGAAACGCGCGGGGAAGGCGGCTATGCTGTGGTTCCGCCGTCGCTGCACCCGTCTGGACGGCGCTACGGTCCTGTCATGGGTGACTTAGCGGCGATTCCGACGATTCCGGCAGAGGTGCGCGCCGAGCTATTGCGGCAAGCGCGCATCCTCGATGAAGCACCATTCACTCGGCAAGAACTCGATGCCACACGACAGGAAAAGACCCGGCGCGCCGGCGGTCAATCGGTGATTGAGACGTTCAACCAGGTTCACAGTATCACGGCGCTGTTGGCACGTTACGGCTACCTTCAGCGCGGCCGGAAGTGGTCAAGACCGGGCAAAGACGATAGCCTGGGCGTCAACGTGGATGAAGTCGGCAACGTCTCTTTTCACTGGTCAAGCAATGACCCGATGCACAAGACGAACCCAACCGGGCGCCCGTTGCCGGTTGACCCCTTCGACATCTACACCCACTTCGAGCACAACGGGGACGTGAAAGCCGCGGTCAAGGCGGCGGCGCGGGAGTTGGGATTGGACGCCGCGCCAGCTTTGGAGGTTTTGCAACCGCAGACCGACGGCGACGCGCCCGAACGCGACCCGCTTGACGTGACGGCGCCAGACCCACGGCGGCTTGACCTGGGATGGCTGCAACGGTATGCAGTAATCACCGCAGAGAATACAGGTTCACCGTATGAATTCAACTTGCTGAACGGGCTTGTTGCGCTGTCGGCGGCCATTGGCGGCAACGCTCGACTTCCCATCATGAATAACTTGAGACCTAATCTGTACGGGATGATTGTTGCACCGTCAACCATCTATCACAAGTCAACCAGTTTGGGCGCGGTCTACGACCTGTTTCGGCGTGCTGTGATTACACACCGACTCATGAGCAACAACTTTTCAACGGAAGGGCTACTTGCGGAGTTAGCCGACCTGGGCAAGAGCGATGACGACAAGACGCCGCGCCCGTCAGCTGGGCTGGTGATTCAGAACGAAATCGGCTTTATTCTGGGAGCACACAAAGTCAAGTATCTGGCGCAACTCAAAACGTTGTTGACCGACCTGTACGATTGTATGCCCATCAAGCGGCGCTTGAACTCACAGAGCTATCACATTCCAATGCCGGTCATGAGTGTTTTGGGTGCAACAACGCCGAAAGTCTTCTACGAAAACGCTGGCGATACCGACTGGCAATCCGGCTTTCTGGTGCGCTGGTTGTTCGTCACCCCAGAGGCAGCGCCGGATTTTCGCCGACCCGTCACGGTGATGACGCCGGAACGAGAAGCGATGCTTGAAGAACTGGCAGAGTTGCCGCGCGAACTGGCGCGCCGAAGTGACACTCTCTTTCACCTTGATAGCGCGGCGCTGGACTTGTGGAATCAGTATCAGGCGGCAGAGAACGAGCGCGCCTACATGAACGGTGATGACCGGTCACTTGCCATCATGGGGCGCTACAACGCGGTTGCCATGAAGCTGTCTATCATCTTGGCGGCCATGCGTGGCAGTTGGGGGCGTATCGACAAGGGCGCCATGGTGACGGCGATTGACCTGACGAACTACTTCAAGCGTTCGCTGTTACGGCTCCTCGATGAGAAAGACCGCCGCGCCATTACGGGCGGCAAGCTGCAAAAGACGCTGCTTGCCATCCATTCGATGAACCGCGACAACAAGACGCCAACTCAGCGTGACCTTGTGCGTAGCTTGCACGAAAAAGGCGACACCATGCGCGAAATACTTGAGGAGCTTCACCGGCGCGGCGCTGTAGTGAAGACGCCGGTTGGACGTTCGGAAGGATACTACGCCGTCTATGAAAAACTGCCGGTTGGTCACTAGAAGTGTCGCGCGACACCGCGACACTTTACGCGACACTTTTATACCTTCTCTACCTCTGGAAAAAACATCAAAGTGTCGCGTGTCGCGTAGAAAAAAATGCAAAGGAAAAAGGGCGTTTTTGGGGGGGTGTAGAAAAAACGCGCGACACGCGACACTTTCATCATTTTTCCAGAGGTAGAACGGCTCCAAAAGTGTCGCGCGACATCTCAAAGTGTCGCGCGACACTTCCAAGCGCAGCTTTCATTCAATAGGGGGACACATGAGCGAAAAAATGCTTGACCTGGTTCACAGAATGTTTCGAGAGAATGACAACTTGTACCCAGACCCGGAGACGTTGACGCAGCTTTTCAGCCCCTACACCGGCGCCGATTACGTTCACTTCGACGGTATCGAGAAGGGCGATTGGCTAAGCCGTGGACACGTGACGAAGCTGCACTTTTGGTGTGAGGATGGTAGCCGTTTTTCGCTATGCTTTGGATTCCACAAGGGCTTCATGTACGCATGGGTTGAGGAACGGTCCTCGATTTGGACGGTTGCTGAACTGTTGGCGGCTGACTTTCCGGCGCCCGACAAACCGCCGAAGGGAAAGTTGAAATTACGCATCTTGCAGCACTTGACCGAACATGGCGCGGCGACGCGCGCCGACCTGCTCAACGCGTTGGGTTGCCGTTCGCTGGATTCCGCCGTCCTTGGCGCTAGACGGATACATAGAAGCTGTGGAACCTGACCGAACGCATTATCAGGTGAGGGTGTACAGTGACCCGACCTAAACACATACGCCACTTCTACAACCATCTCAAGGCGGCTGGAATCCGCTTCGAGCTTGACGACCGCGGCGCGCTTGTGGTGCGCGACCCGGACAAGCGATTGTCCCCGTTGACCAAAGAGGAAATCGTCAAACGGCGCGGGCTGTTGGTGAAGCTGGTCGAACTAGACAGCTTGCTCAATCGTCCGCTGTTGGCGGATGAATCGGCGCGATGCCGCCAGTTGGCGCAAGAATGCGGCGTTGACCTGCTGTGGGAGCGAATCGACTTGAACACACATGAAGTGCAGCGCGGACGGCTCAACCACATGGAGGAATCGGCATGACCAAACAGCACAGACGCACATGGCAGCGACACGAGCAACACGTAGCCGCGGCGCTTGGTGCGCAGCGCAAGCAATATGAGGTGATAGGATGGCAACTGTAAAGGTAAAAATGTTCGAACCGCTTGTGATTGAATTACCAGAACTAGACCCCGTTCCAGCCGGAAAAATCCAAATTGAACTCCCGGCTCTCCGAGTAACTTGGGGAAGACTAGACATCCTTGAAGCACCCATTTGTGGAGAGTTGCCCAGCTTTGGCGTTGAATTCACATTAACAGAACCAATCAAGCGGGAGATGTTGGCGGAACTAGTGGTGAAGCTGGCGCCACAACTGCGCGAGTTGCACAGGGAGATGCAAGACTCTCTCTCCAGCCATGGCGAATTGCTCGATAAGGTTCCGCTATCAATGCAACTTGCAGCGTTACTGAACTGGATGCGCGAAACATGACCAAGCAACACAAGCGAACCTGGCAACGGCATGAGCAACGCGTTGCCAAAGCGTTGGGCACGCAGCGCAAGCAATCCGGCGAAGCTGGCGCCGACGTCGTCACAGCGCTGTGGTCGCTGGAGTGCAAAAGTTGGCGCCAGCTACCGGCGCGGGTGGTCGCTGCGCTGCAACAGGCGGAACGCTCAGCCATTGCCGGACAAACCGCGGCGGCTGTGCTGCACCAGGTTGGCGCACGACACGACACAGATTTGGTTGTGCTGCGTTGGCGGGACTTTGCCGACCTGCTGATAGGCAATCACGAAGACGACCGGCGATTGGCGGAGCGTGTCGCTGCGATAGCGGAACTGGCAAACGCTGACCGGGCTTTGGTCGAAGTGCTGGCGCCCGACACGCTGACTGACGGCGCGGACGAACAGGAAGCGCTGCATAGCCACCTGTGCGGGCTATGGGGAGAGTGATTAGCACTCAATCTTAAGACACAGAACACGCATTCTGTGTTATAATTGCTTTAACATTCAACGATTTTCAAGAGGAGACGGCAGGATGGACACAATCAACGAGCTAGAGCGTGACCGTGCAACATTGACGGCGATCTTGGAGCGTGAAGCGACCTTGAGCGACCAGGCAGACGCGCTACGCCAGCAACTTGCGGCGGCGCGGGCGGAACTGGACACCACGACCGACGAACAGGCGGCGCTGAAGCTGTTGGCGAAAGTGACGGCCACCACGAACTCACTTGCGCAATGCGAGCGCCAGTTGGCGGAAGTGGCGGCGCAGAAAGAGACAGCAACGCGGCGCTACGAAGTGAGTTGTTGGCGTCGGCTGGAATCCGACGTACAGGCGGCTGAACGTGCGTTCGCTGACGAACTCTGGCAGGTGCGCGACCAGCTTCAGCGGCTGATTGACCTGGACAACGAGCGCGCCGAAGCGCAAAATCGCAGTCACGGCACGGAACACGCCGCGGCGACTCCGGCGCACCGCCAGTTGCTCAATGTGTTGGAATCCTGGTTGGTGCACCGCGGCTACGCCAAGCGGCGGGTTGGTCCCAAACTGGCAGACCAAGTAGAGTTTGTGAAGGTGGGTGCAGCATGAAACGAACAATGACGCCAGCAGAACGACAACGCGAGTTGGCGGCAATCATGAGCACGCTCAGTGCGTCGGAGCGCGCCGCTGTGGAGCGCAGACCCACGCTGAACGGCGGTAGCATCTCTCAGCGCTGGTCGCGCATGACGCCGCAGGAGCGATGGGAGTACTGCAAGCGTGAGTTCCGACACGAACTGTCCGACGGCTGGAACGACGCCCCACCACAGTTGCAGAAGCATTTGGCGGAAGTGCGCGCTGACGCGGAAGGACGCGCTGCACTGTCGGAACGCGAGAAGCGCGCGCTGCGCTATGACGAGGGCGTCCGCGTCGGATTCACCGCCAACACGGGACTCACGGCGAGCTACCGTCGGCGCTGAAGGGGAGGGGGGACAAAATCTCTGACAGTTTTGTCTCCGTACCGCTTGCCCAGGTGCACGCGTGCACATGTCAACGTGATTCCTTTTTCGTATAGAGGTACTATGCCTGCACCAAAATCGACCGCGGCGCACCTTGCAGATGGCACATTCCGCGCCGACCGGCACGCAAAGCGCCGCCGCGTGGAGGCTGCGCAATCAGGAAAGCCGCTGAAACCGCCCAAAGAGTTACCGCCGAAACTACGACCCCTTTGGCGGCGCGTGGTGGCGTCGATTGACGCTGGCTGGCTGGCGCCTGCTGACGCGTGGCTGTTGTCGGCGCTGGTGGTGGTGCTCGACCAGGTGCAGCGCGACGCGGCGAAGGTCAGCGACCAGGGGAGCGTGGTCAAAGGTGCGCGTTCCGGTGAATTGGTGCGCAATCCGTTTGCCATCTCGCTACGCCAGAATCTCGACGCGCTACTTCGCTTGAGCGTAAGGTTTGGATTATCACCCCGCGACCGTGCCTTGCTGGCGACGCTGGCAATGCCGGAAGCTCCGACCGGCGCGGCGTCGGAACTGTTCGAGCAACTCATGCAACAGTTTCGCGCTGCGAGCGACCAGGCTGTGGAAGCTGAGGAATGGTAGCGGACTTCGACGAAACATTCTCACGACTTCTCGACTCCGGCGTAGCACTGCCGGTTGCGCTGGAACTGGCTGTTCGTGCCGCCTGGCGCGGCGCTGAAGAGGACGTGCAGTGGCTGTGGCCGGACTGTAGCGAAGTGCGCTGCGTGTGCGGCGTGGTGTTTCGCTTCAAAGACGGCGCGACGCGGGCGCGCTGCCCTGGCTGTGGTGCGAGATACGAGAAAACACCGACGCCGCGGGCGTGACCCACGGCGTCTTTGGCGGCTGACAAATGAGTTGAAGCACTCTGAGTATACCACGATTCGAGGAGTGCTACCACATGGAAGACCGACGATTACCGACGCAAACTGTCGCGATGGCGACCTACCTGCTCTGCACTGGCGGCGCTTACACTGTGCGTGAACTCTCTGAGAAATTGAGCTTGACCCCACGCGGCACGAGGCTACTGTTAGAGAAAATCAGCGCGGTTGTTCCGGTCGTGGACGAACACGAAGACGACCGGAACGGCGCTGTCTGGCGGCTGATTCCAGACTATGACGACAACTGACTTTCAGCCCTGGCGCCGACTGGCAGCGGCGGCGCTCTTACGCGCTGTGGAAGACGTCCAGCTTCGCCGATTGCCTCCAGGCTGTTCCGGCAAGCGTCTACGCCGCAACGCGCTGCGCTGGTTGCACTCCGAGGACGCAGCGTGGATTGCAGAGGCGCTCAACATTGACGCTGAAGCGCTGCGCAGGCTGAACACCTGATTCTGTATCAGATGTTCTTCAGAGAAAAAACCACGTAGACGGGCTAGAACGCACTGCAAGGTGTAAACACACCACAGCGACCGCTACAACGCCGTACAGCTCGTCCTGGCGGGCTTTCTGGGGGCTTGACAAAACAGACAAACGGCGCGATGCTGAGCGGCAGAAATAAGCGGCGCCCGGCAGTGGTGGTACACTACCAGGCGCCTAACCAGACCGACGAAGCAGGCGTCGGGTGGTTTTGGAGTCATTGTAGCACGGCTCCCAAATCTCCGCACTACCAAACCGTCGGTTTACCGACGGTTTTTTGTTTGCAGCGCACATTGCGTGACAGGCACGCCTGGAGGGATTCGAACCCCCGACACTCGGTTCCG